>Ga0209902_100474_pt1 | contig 42483 bp, 35 predicted proteins | sample FECB27metaG_FD_188304 | JGI IMG/M metagenome (GOLD analysis project Ga0209902, IMG submission 188304) | Cyanobacterial communities from the Joint Genome Institute, California, USA - FECB-27 (SPAdes) (version 2) | ecosystem: Environmental > Aquatic > Thermal springs > Hot (42-90C) > Microbial mats...
GAGAGGTCATTTCTGGTTTTGGCATGACCGTCCATCCAGTAGCGAAGACAAGCGTTACGAACAAACAAACCAGTCCGCAAAGCTTCATCGAGCTTGCGATACTGGCTATCTGTTCCTTCCAACTTGGTTTCGTATACTATCATCAGACAATCTTACCACGACTTATATATGGTAAGACAGCGAGAAGAACTCGCTTGTTCCGCATTTGTCCCCTAAAAAATTGGCAGCCTTCAAACAACGAGTACCCGTGTGCACCGACAGATCAACAATAATAAGGCTGCCAATTTTTTTCGTGTAAGACCCCGTGACCACGAAGACAGAGATTGTCAAAACCTCGACTGCACCCCGCCCTGTTTCTGTCACACAGAAAATTGGTTAAGGTGCGTCTCGGTTTTCACCGTCGTCCGCAACTACCGCCAACTGGGTACAGTATGGCGGGAGCCTTCTCTCCGAACTAGGTAAAGAGAGTCCAAAGTTGTAGACAAATCTAGCAAATCCTGCACATCCATGAAGCTTAGTCTTTTCTTTGTTATTGAGTTTTAACTCTAGCTTTAGGGAGTACATTTGCTTTGCTTTTTTGCTACACTATCTAGTATACTAGAAATCAAAATCAAAATACAAAACATGACTATAAAGTTTAGACCACAGGGAAATGAAGCTTTAGACAAGATTCCTTTTCAGGTGAAAGTAAGACCTGGACTGAGGGAAAGGATAAAAGCAATACCAGGGTGGCAACCTTTATTAAGAGAAAAATTAGAACAATGGGTAGAAGAGTGGGAGCGAAATATACAAAAATGAGCGAATTGTTAAATGATTTGACTACTTAGTAACACGTCTCGGTTAGGGACAAGCCGCATCTGCTCGTGGATGGAGTTGTTGAGCTATCATTTGATGGAGTTGAAATCCTATCTTACAGGAAACTACTACAAAAGCGAGCGTCAAGCGTACACGAGTGTAACTATAATTGTCAGCATGAAGTTCCAACTGTTCCTAGCATCTTTATTTTCCCATATCAAAGGACGCCATTGGTGGCTTGGTATCGTTATCTGGATAGCTCTGGTTGCCCCAGCTCAAGCATCTGTCATCCTCCGCGTGGCAATTGAAAGAGACGTTAAACAGGTAAAAGTCGGTAGTTCTACAACTGCAGTTGTCAAGGATAGCAGCGGTCGTACTCTGGGACAGTTGCCAGGAATGAGTGCTTATTATGCCCAAGCGGTTCCTGGTGGAGTTGCTTTGGATAAGTGGCAATCTAATCTATTTTGGGTTGAGCCATCAGGAAAGGGATTCGTTTATATAGGCGATCGCTGGTATCGGGGCAGAACTCTTGTTGTTCCGTCAGAAAAAGGCTTATCTGTCGTTAACTGGGTTGATTTGGAAGAATATCTCTACAGTGTAATCGGTGGCGAAATGGACTCCAGGTGGCCCTTAGAAGCCTTAAAAGCTCAAGCGATCGCTGCCCGTACATATGCTCTTTACGAGCGCGAAAAACAACGCAATAATCCCATTTACGATTTGGGTGATACACCGGATCGTTGGCAAATTTACAAAGGCGTCAGCAGTGAATCTCGTACCACCTTAGCCGCAGTGGATGCTACAGCCGGGAAAGTACTGACTTATAGAAATAGGGTTATTCTTTCTGTGTTCCACGCGTGTTCTGGCGGACACACCGAAAACTCAGAAGATGTTTGGGGAAGTCGCGAACCATACCTGCGTGCTGTTCCAGACTTTGACCAAAATATCAGCGAATGCAACTGGATCAGAACTTTTTCTCCTACGGAAATCAGCGCCCAAATTCCGGAAATCGGCAATGTGAAGCAAATGATTCCTGAGAGTACATCACCTTTCGGAAGCGTCACATCTCTGAAAATTGTCGGCGATAAAGGCGAGAAAGTCCTCAGGGGCGAGGATGTGCGTACAGCTCTAAAGCTAAAAAGTACCCGTTTTAACGTCAGCAACGGGAATGGAGGCTTTACACTCAGAGGACTTGGCTATGGTCACGCTTTGGGCATGAGCCAGTGGGGAGCCTACAATCTAGCAAAGCGGGGATACAATCACCTACAAATTTTGAATTACTACTACAAAGGCGTTGCTTTAGCGCCTATTCAGGTTAAGAAATAGCCGAAGATGAGGGGATGAGGAGGATGAGGAGGATGAGGAGGATAAGGGGGATGAGGAGGAAGTTATTTCTTTGCTCTTCCTTGTCTCACTCCCTCACTCCCTCACTCCCTCACTCCCTCATTCCCTCCGTCCCTCACTCCCTCGCTGCAGGCGTTTTTGCCATTCAGCGTCAATTTGTTCAGAACGTTCTACTTCCTGTTCTAATAAGTCAGTTTCGGTAGAGTAGACCAAATCTTCATCACCAAGGACTTTTTCTTTTGCAAACTGCTGAGCATAAGCTATTTTTTGCTGCAAAACAGAGTCTGCGCTTGCAAGTTGTCTTGCACGGGATAGGCGATCGCGGTTGCGTTCAGCAATTTTGCTATTGCGCCACTGGATCCAAAAATACCGTATTAACGGGACAACTAAGAAACCTGTTCCGTAAGCTAATAATACCCAATAAATGCCGTGGACAAAAGCGACAAGTCCACCTACTTGGGCGGCGATCGTACCATCTCTCAACAAACTTAAGAGCACTAATGCGCCGACAAAATTTGCTACACCCAACCCTGCACTTAGCAGAATTTGTCCTGAAGTTGCCGCACTAAATCGCCAAGGAAATTCCTCCAAATAAGCTGAAAGAGGCTGACGGTACTTTTTGGTAGCACTCACCTGCAACTCTGGGAAGTAATAAACAATCTGCCCATCAGGACTCACCTTGGGTTGCCCGTTAAACCGAGTCAGAACGGGCAGCATATAATCTTCGTACTCTTTTGCTGAACCTTCTCCAATATTATCTAGATATGGTGCAATTTGTTCCGCGACTACGGCACCTCGGTTGTTACGAATTACCGTAGCAATTTCTTGCCAACGGCGTTCTTCTAACTTGGTATTGGGATTGCCATCGCCAAACAAAAACGAAAATACAGCTTCAAAGAAATTCAGATTGCTTTTCTCCCGCCGTCTTTCTCTCTGACGGGTGTCATAATCTGGGCTAAGATACCAAAATAAATCTGGGAAAAAGAAAAAACCACCAGTAAAATTGTCACCCCTATCGTTGCTATCGCGGTCTGAGTTGGCAGCAGTGATGATTAAGATAATGGTGATAGTTATCAGGGCGATGGAAACAATTAAGAAAATTCCAAAGGAAATCCTAATTAGGTAAAACAGAATGCCCCAAAGCTTTTTCCACCATTCCTGCAACCGTAATTGCAAATACTTGTTACGTAAAATTGCTCGAAAGTTTTTTGGAAATAAGTAAACAATATCACCTGTATCAGAGACTTGTAAATGTCCGCCAGCTTCAGTTGCAAGGGCTAATAACCCTTGATTTGCCAGCGCAACATTTAATCCAGCCTGAGTTGCCACGTCTCCAACAGTGACGCGGTAACCTAATTGTTCCACAGCTTGCATGATGGTGGGATTGGGAGCCATCGCTCTTCCCTCGCAGCGAAAAATAATCCTACTTCTTCCAGTATAAAGTTTGATTTTTCAGAACAAAGATAGTTAATTCTGCACTCCTGATCAGAGTGGAGCGCTCTAGTTAATTTCCTCAAAAAAGAAAAACTCTCCCGCTCCTGTTTAACAAACGGTTATTCTTGCATTGTTCATCATTTGCTGGTTTTACAGCTTGATTTCGCGTTAAGATTATTACCCTGGCTTGGTTTACTAGCAAATTTTCTGCTTAATTATGGTTCAGTACACTCTTGCTCAAAGCCCAGAAATCATCCTCTCTGTTCCTGGTAAAGATTCAGCCAAAGCCCGTGAAAAAGCAATGGATCAGTTGATGAAACTGATGGATGAAGGTCAGTTACCTACGGAACTGGAAGATGGATTTGGTCCTCAACAACTTATTGAAGTCAAAGAAACGTCAAGCGAGACCGCTAGCGATGAGGACGCCATTACACAGGCTGTCCAGATTTTGAGCAACCTAGCCACCCTCAAGTTGAAAGTGCAGGAGTCACGCACTGAAGCGATGGAAGTTCGCAAGGCGGTTGACGTTTTATTTTCAGATAAATCTGTGACTGAGGAGGAAATTACTCGCCTGAAGGAAGGTTTTAAAGTTCTCAAAAATTATGCCCAAGCTAATCTGCGTTATCAAGAAGCAAGAGCAAAAGCAGAACAGGCTCGACAGGTGCTAGATCAGGCTTTGAAATCTCCTGAGAAATAGCTTGATCATTTGACCGAGGTTAATCGCGGATCGCTTCCCGGTGCATACATCTGTGTGCTTAAGGTGTGGTCAAAACCTGTTGATGGAATGGACAAGGGAGACAAGGAAGACAGGGTGTATTTTTGTGCTAGCCAACTACTTACAACGCTTTTCACATGATTAGACCACAAATCGTAGGGGAGCCAGTGCTCGACTAGGGTTTCCCGGCAGCCACGCATCTGGCGTTGGGCATTGCCCCTAAAAGCCCATGTGATGCACATTTAAGGTATTGGTGAGCAATGCCACCTTAGCTGAAAACCGGTGTATGACCACACCTGTGTGCTTATCTACAGACGATGATTATCACCAAGCCTGTCGCTAAGTTGTGCTTGGTTAAACATTGAGCCTGGCACAAGATAAAGAACAAAGTTTGCTGCTACGAACCCTCAGCTAAGATACATTAGCTGGTAAAATTTAAAACACGTTTTGTCAACTTTTTCAATAGGTAAGTTCTACAATATTATTTACTTAACAAGACACCTGCGGAATGTAGAATCTACTTAAGTGATTTTTTATTACCGCAGGAAGTCATGGTCATCAAGTTTTCGCAGTTCAAATCTTTATTTTTCTTTGGGATAACCTTTTGCATAGTGCTGGTTTGCGGACTCGCATTCGGGCAAGTCAGCTTGGCTCAAAGTTCGCTTGGAGCAAGAGCCGATTTTGTAGGTACAGACATTACCGGCACCTTAACTCTGACGCAGCAAGAGAATGGGTTAGTGAGGATTCGAGGTAGGATTCAAGGCAACCCGGCAACACTGACTCCCGGTTTGCACGGACTGCATATTCATAGTGTGGGTGTGTGCGAACCCGATGCCCAACCTGCTTTTAGCACCAGTGGTGGACACTTTGACCCTGGTCCTTTTGGTTCGGAAGTTCCTGTGGAGGCAAACCATCCGTACCATCTCGGTGACTTGCCAAATTTGGTGGTGGATGAACACGGATACGCAACGTACAATGCATTGACCAGTCGAGTCACCCTAAGTGAAAGTCCCACTACCTTGTTTGACAACAATGGTAGTGCAATCATCATTCACCAGTTAACTGATCAACAGAAAGCTGGCGGGACGGCAGCAGAAGCTGGCGGGGGACGAATAGCCTGTGGAGTTGTGACTCGCGACGATAGCGCTAGATCATCAGAGAATAGGTCATCTTGATGTTGCAAAAAGTTGGGTTATTTGACTGTTTACGCCTAGGTGCATAGTTACGTTTTTGACTGAATTTTCACGCAACGCAGCGCTCAATTGTTGCTAACACTGATTTGGCAAGTGCGTCAAAATCGTAACCCCCTTCCAAGCCAAACAAAATTTTACGAGTTATTTCCAGACAATAATCTGTGAATAAACCATAATCTTGCGGTTGCAAATTTATACTAGCTAAGGGGTCATCGGCGTTGGCGTCGTAACCTGCACTCACAATCAGTAAATCCGGCTGAAAGTTCGATAGAAAAGGCACAACCTTGGTTTCAAACACTGGTTGGTATATTCCGATATCGCTGCCAGGAGGAAAAGGCAAATTTAGGACATTGTTATGAAACCCTCGCTCTGTATAATGTCCAGTACCTGGATAGCAGGGGTACTGATGCAAAGAACAGTAGGCGATTTGTGGGTGATTTTCTACGATCGCCTGCGTACCATTTCCGTGATGCACGTCCCAGTCAAGAATGGCGACACGGTGAATTCCTGGTTGTTGCAAAGCATAAAGAGCAGCGATCGCCGCATTAGAAAATAAGCAAAACCCCATTCCTGCATCACTTTCGGCGTGATGTCCTGGTGGACGCGCCAGCACAAATGCTGGTTTGCCAGTTCCTAGCACAGTATCAACTCCATCCAACCAAGCACTCACCGCCAACAAAGCAACATCATAACTGCGCCGGGAAACAGGCGTATCTCCATCCAAAGAACCGCCGCCAGCAAGAGCAATTTCTTGGAGTTTTTTGATGTAGCGTTGCGTATGTGCTTGTGACAACACAGACATGAGAGGGCGCTTGTCGGGTGGAGTGGGTAAGCGCCATTCAATGTGTTGTGCAAACTTAGCACCTTTTAGGGCGGTGGCGATCGCCGTTAGCCGTTCTGGTTTCTCTGGATGAAAAGACCCAGTTTTATGATCCAGAAACTCTTCGGAATAAATGACGCTTAACATAGGGCGAGTAAATTGGGCAGCTAGATACTGAATGAAATTGTATCCTTACTACTCTTTGCTGAATCCAATCATTTCATCAGTTGGTTCATCAAGCATGTCCGGTACTACTGCTTGGTTTCCCCTAATTTCATCTGGTGATAAACCAAGCAATACATCATCCATTTTTGGCGGATGCTTAATTTTGTCAAGCATCTCCGGGCTTAATTGCGATTCATCGCTTGGTGGATTTGTCTTTTCGGCTTGATTAGGAGTTGTTTCGCTAGACATGATTATTTACCCAACCTTACACGCCTCAGCTTAAACTCTCCTGTTGCGTTGCCCACACTATCTTGGGGCTTAAATTGAGGATGCTCCCATCAGGGAGCAGTTCTTGAGATGAGGAAGATGAAAGTAAGCATAAAAATTGTAAAATTTTTGTAACTTTCGTTTCATTTAGACAGGAAAATCAGCAGTGCTACCAAACAAGCGCCCCTCCACAGAGCAAACTCAACGTTGGACATTCTCTCAGCTTTTTGGACGAGCAAGGCGTAATCCTTTCATGATTTCGCGCTGGGTTTTACGCTGGGTTGTTGTCGGAACTTTTTGTGGTTTATTTGCTGGGCTGTACTGGAATGTCCTAGAACTCATGATTCATGGACTCCAAAAATTTCAGGGTCCTACTCTCCTGTTCCTGATGCCACTGGCTGGTTTAATTATCGGTGTGGTGATTCATTACCTTGGGAATCCTGGTGAAATTGGCGTCATCGTAGATAACATCCATTTTCAGGGCGGACGCTTGGATGCTCGCAAAAATCCCTCAATGATTCTTGCTTCCCTAGTCAGCATATCAGCAGGCGGCAGTGCTGGACCAGAAGCTCCACTGGTACAGGTTACAGGTTCGTTTGGCACTTGGGTTGCTAACCGTTTAAGACTCGAAGGTGAAGACGTTAGATCTATGAGTTTGGCGGCGATGGCTGCGGGCTTTACTGCTTTGTTTGGCGCACCTCTTGGCGGTGCTATGTTCGCCTTGGAGATTTTGCACCACCAGCATATTGTGGAGTATTACGAAGCCCTGATGCCTGCTATTGTTTCGAGTTGCGCTAGTTATCTCGTCTTTGCAGCAATTACACATTTGGGGATTGCACCCACTTGGCATTTCCCTCAGTATCACCTAGATAGCATTGATGATTTTGCCGTAGCTATCATGTTTGGGATTGTCGGGGTCGTGGCAGGATGGATTTTTATGGGTATTTTTCGCGGATCTGACCGAGTTTTTGCCTTGATTGGTGGACCAATTTATTTACGCACAACCATAGCAGGACTGGGACTGGGCATTTTAGCAACTGTTTTACCTCTCACCCGTTATTTTGGACATGAGGAGTTAGATGAGGTTGTCAATCAAAGCTTTCCTGCTCTTTTCTTGTTTGCGCTTGCCTTGGCTAAAATGGCTGCCATCAGCATGACTGTCACAGGTGGATGGCGCGGTGGATTTATTATTCCCCTATTTTTCACTGGTGCTTGTATCGGCAAAGCAGTTGCAGCGCTGATTCCTGGACTTAATCCTACCCTGGCAATGATTTGTACGATGGCAGCTATCAATGCAGCGGTGACGCGCACACCCATAAGTACGACCTTGCTGCTGTCAAAATTGACCAACTTTAGTCCCTTGACTCCAATCCTGTTTGCCAGTTTGATTGGATTTTTTCTGGCTCCTAAAGCCCCTTTTATTGCATCTCAACTTAAGTCTGGGCAAGAAGCACTCATCGGTCATGAGTAATTAGTTATTAACTAGCAGTTAACAGCTTAAAAACTGTTTATTTTCACTGTTAACTGTTCATGGACAAGCCAAAAAACAGCAGTATATGTTAAAATTGTATCAAATAACGGTAATTATTCAGCAATAATTGGGAACATTTTTGCTCTTTTCTCAGTATAACGGCTAAAATTTGCAATTTTTGGAGTTTTTTAGGTTATGACAACCTCTCAGGAGAGGATTATCCCAACAGATCTGCGGATTGAGATGTCCCGGTCATATCTGGAATACGCGATGAGCGTAATTGTAGGTCGGGCACTACCAGACGCCAGGGATGGTCTGAAACCTGTGCATCGTCGCATTCTCTACGCAATGCATGAACTAGGGTTGAGCGCTGATCGCCCCTTTCGTAAATGCGCTCGTGTGGTAGGGGAAGTGTTGGGTAAATATCACCCGCATGGCGACACAGCAGTCTATGACGCTTTGGTACGGATGGCGCAGGATTTTTCCATGAGATCTCCCCTGATCGCAGGACATGGAAACTTCGGTTCGGTAGACAACGATCCACCAGCGGCAATGCGATACACAGAATGCCGTTTGGAAGCTTTAACCAGCGATGCTCTTCTGCAAGATATCGAATCGGAAACAGTCGATTTCATCGATAACTTTGATGCTTCACAGCAAGAACCTACAGTCTTGCCAGCACGTATCCCGCAGTTGCTGCTCAATGGTTCCTCTGGGATTGCGGTGGGTATGGCAACCAACATCCCCCCGCATAACTTGGGTGAATTGATTGATGGGTTGGTAGCACTGATTGAAAATCCAGAAATAACCGACATTCAGTTAATGCAGTATATCCCCGGACCTGACTTTCCTACTGGAAGTCAGATTCTAGGGACGACAGCAATTAAAGAAGCTTATACCACCGGGCGCGGTTCAATCACCATGCGCGGCGTGGCTACAATTGAAACTATTGAACAACGGGGACGCCCTGACAGAGACGCAATTATCATCACCGAATTGCCTTACCAAACCAATAAGGCGGCGTTGATTGAAAAAATTGCCGAGATGGTGAACGAAAAAAGGCTAGAGGGAATTGCCGATATTCGGGATGAAAGCGATCGCGATGGGATGCGAATTGTTATCGAACTTAAGCGCGATGCTTATCCCCGTGTCGTCCTCAATAACCTCTACAAGCAAACACCCTTGCAAGCCAACTTTGGGGCGAATATGCTGGCGCTGGTGAATGGCGAACCGCAGATACTCACCCTCAAGGAGTTTTTGCAAGTCTTTTTGGATTTCCGCATTGAAGCCATTACCAGACGCACCCGTTACGAACTGCGGAAAGCCGAAGAACGCGACCACATACTGCAAGGCTTATTGATTGCCTTAGCACACTTAGATGAAATTATTAACTTAATTCGCCATGCTTCTGATGCGCCGACGGCAAAAGGGGAGTTAATCACAACCTACGGGCTTTCGGAAGCGCAAGCAGATGCGATATTGCAAATGCAACTGCGGCGTTTAACCGCTCTAGAAGCAGACAAAATCCGCTCCGAACACGAAGAATTACAAGCAATCATTGCTAACTTGCAGGATATCTTGGCACGGCGAGAGCGGATTTTAGAAATCATTCAAAACGAAGTCACGCAACTCAAACAGAAACACGCCACACCGCGCCGCACGGTGATTTCACCTCTTGAAGGAGAAATTGATGAGCGTGATCTGATAGCCAATGAAAAAGCTCTAATTCTGCTGACTGAGCAAGGTTACATCAAACGAATGCCAGTCAGTACCTTTGAAGCGCAAAGCCGTGCAACCAGAGGTAAAGCAGCAGCCAAAATCAAAGAAGATGATAACGTTGAGCATTTCTTGACTTGCTGCGACCATGACAGCATTCTATTTTTTAGTCAACGAGGTGTTGTTTACTGCCTGAAAGCGTATCAAATCCCCGTTGGTTCTCGTACCAGTCGCGGCACACCAATTGTGCAAATGCTACCCATTCCCAAAGAGGAGAAAATCACCTCGATTGTCCCTGTTGACGAGTTTAGCAGCGATGAATATTTGGTCATGCTTACCAAGGGCGGCAATATCAAGAAAACCGAGTTAGCAGCGTTTAGCAATATTCGTGCCAACGGCTTGATTGCCATATCCTTAGAAGAAGGCGACCAACTCCGGTGGGTACGACGCGCCAGAGTAGAAGACAGCGTGATTATTGGTTCGCGTCAGGGTATGGCAATTCACTTTAGATGCACCCACGAACAACTGCGTCCCCTGGGACGGGCAACTCGTGGCGTAAAATCGATGAAATTGCGTAAGGGTGATGAACTGGTGGGAATGGATATTCTGCCCGCTGCGATTCTTGCCACTTTAGATACAGACACAGAAGCGGAAATCGAGGAAATCGAAACAGAAGAAATTGAAAATGAAGAATCCACAGAAGTCCCAGGCAACGGCAGTACTGGTCCTTGGGCGTTGGTGATTACAATGGGAGGATACGGCAAACGCGTCCCAGTTGCCCAGTTCCGCCTGCAAAATCGCGCCGGTCAAGGTCTAACGGCAACCAAATTCAAAAATCGCAAAATCAAAGACCAACTGGCAACTCTGCACATTGTCAACAGCGACGATGAAATTATGATGGTGACCAGTCGCGGTATCATCATTCGTCAGGCAGTGAATGCGATATCAGTACAATCGCGATCAGCAACTGGGGTGCGAGTGCAACGCCTTGATGAAGATGACGTAATCACGGGAGTGGCGATCGTTCCCCCCGATACTGGTGATGCAGCAGAGGCAGAGTAAGAAGCTGAGTCCTGCGGACAGGCTGCGCCAACGGGAGCAACAGAAGCAGGGGGAGAGGTTTACAATCTTAATCCCCTACTTGATTGCTCTATTTAGTGGTGTTTTGATGGGGTTGACCGTCGCACCTTTCGGCGCGTGGTTATTAGCGTGGATTGCCCTTGCTCCCCTGTGGGTATTAGTTGTGAGTTCTTCTGCACAACGGAAACACTCATTCCCCCCTATCCCCCTATCACTCGCTTGGGGTATTGGTTATCACGGCGTTGCCTTATCCTGGATTACGGGGATTCACCCGATGACTTGGATGGGGGTTCCTTGGTTGGCGAGTTTAGCGATCGCTCTCTTTTGCTGGGTATTCATCAGCCTTTGGGGAGCTGCGTTAGTTGCGAGTTGGGCGATCGCGATGCGAGTGTTTTGCCGTTCCATCCACAACGGATTTGTTCGCGTCCTCATTGGTACAGCTCTATGGTGCGCTTTAGAAGCTCTTTGGAGTGCCGGACCTTTGTACTGGAGTTCACTTTCTTACACTCAAAGCCCGCATAATCTCGCAATTTTACACCTAGGTCAACTTTCTGGACCTAGTGCGGTGACAGCGGCTATTGTTGCCGTGAATGGCTTGATTGCTGAAGCTTTTATAAACCGCAGAGACGCAGAGAGCGCAGAGAAAAACTTTATTTTCTCCTCTGTGTCCTCTGTGCCTCTGCGGTTCTTTTATTTCGGAAGCGCTGTAGCGTTATTTATCACTCTCCATCTCATTGGTTTTGGTTTATACAGCCGTCCTCTAGCCCAATTACCACAAGCAGCCCTGAAAGTGGGGATTGTTCAGGGAAATGTCCCCAACGAAATCAAGCTTTATCCTGAAGGTTTTCGTCGTGCTATTGAAGGCTACACCAGTGGATATCTAGCCCTAGCTGATCAAGGTGTAGATGCAGTGCTAACTCCAGAAGGCGCTTTGCCTTTTTTCCAGGATGCCATTATGGGAAGTTCTTTGGTAACAGCAGTGCGAGAAAAAGGCGTGGTTGCTTGGATTGGCGGTTTTTATAAACAAGGAAGCAGCTATACAAATAGTTTATTTGCGATCGCTGGCGATGGTGAGATAAAAAGCCGCTACGGCAAAGCAAAGATGGTTCCAATTGGGGAATACATTCCGTTTGAATCAATTTTAGGCGGTATCATTAGCCGTTTATCGCCTTTGGACGAACATCAAGTTCCAGGCTCGCCAAATCAGGTATTTGACACGCCTTTTGGTCGCGCTATTGTTGGTATTTGTTACGAATCTGCTTTTTCTGGGCAATTTCGCCGTCAAGCTGCTGCGGGTGGGCAATTTATACTAAGTGCTTCCAATGATGCCCATTACAGTGCAGCTATGCCCGCTCAGCACCACGCACAGGATATCATGCGGGCGATAGAAACTGATAGATGGGCAGTGCGGGCAACAAATACAGGATATTCAGCTTTTGTGAATCCGCACGGCAAAACAGTGTGGATATCTGGACATAATACGTACGAAGTGCATACAGAAACAATTTATCGACGGCAAACTCAGACTTTATACGTACGTTGGGGTGATTGGTTGACACCGTCATTGTTGGCAGCGGGAACGTTAGCATGGTGTCTCATATCATGTCCGGTTAATTAGTTATGATTGCCACGTTAACTGCACCCCACCCCTTAATCCCCTCCCCGCAAGCGGGGAGGGGACGTGAAGCGTAGCTTTACGGGGGTGGGGTTCTTAGGGTAATGATAAGTATTCAACCGGACTTGATATCATGATTCGTCATGCCATCTGAAGTGTAGGTATTGCTAATATTACGATCGCCTCTGTTTTGGAACGCATCGAAGAAATTGGCATTCGCCGCGCACTTGGGGCTACTCAATTTGAGGTTATGGTGCAATTCATCCTGGAAGCACTCCTTTTGAGCATTTTTGGTGGTACCTTGGCGATTATCAGCGTGCATGGCTTAACCCAGACAGCAACCACAGTCATCATCCAAGCCCCCTATCAGTTTTCTCTGCGTAATGTTGCCTTGTCAATGGGAGCTGCTGTTGCGGTAGGGGTGGGTTCTAGTTTCTTGCCGGCACTCAAAGCCACCAAGATTGATATCATTGCTGCATTGCGGAGTGATTAAAGCCACCTGTTTATTGCTTTATACATCTCTCATCTTTTTTTCAAAACTGGTATTGACCCTTGTGAGAGATTTTCCATCTCAATGGCAACCATGCCTTCATCAAAGGCTCGTTGAAACAAATCTTGATTATTGACAATTTTATAACCCAGTCCATCATAAAATCCTTTAGCAAACTCAATCGCCGCACTGTCTTGGATTGGATTATTCATCCCAATCGCATAATCAATGTATTGGCTAATTGCTACAGCAGGTTTTTCTGAATAACAAGCGTTAAGCAGTACACATTTAACATAATCAGCGTGTAACTTAAACAGAGATGCTAAACTACATGGTGCAACTGGCTTATTGTTTCCTCCATCATCCTCTAAGACTAAACTGCCATCTTCCATTCCATGTCCACAAAAATGAACAATTTGAGGTTGTTCTTCTGCAATTGCATGACGAATATCTTGAGGACGTACAGCGGTTTTAACTTTAATTTCAAACAAATCCCGTTTTACTGCCCGTTTAATAGCTTCTTCTATTTCCCGAATTTCTTTATCCAAACGTAATCTATCAGGAATTGCTGCCAAAATCAATATTTTTTGCTGTTGAGTACTTTGCTCTGGGTGAATGTTAAGTGAGGGAACTTTATGTGATTCCGGAGATTTCATTGGGAACAGTTCTTCAGCAATAACAATTAAGAGCGGGTTCCCAGAATTAAACCTACGTGCTGCATAAACTAAATCTTCAACCCATCCCTGAGCTTCTGCTATTTTTATTAAATTAAATACAATATCTTGTAAACTATTACCACCAGCTATAGTGTCTAAATTTTTATCTAACTCAAACGCTAACATTTGCTCCAGAGATGCTTTGTCAGGAAAAGCATCATTTAAAGCTTCTAATAGTTTTTTACGTTGCAAACCAGATAATTTCATATTTTTTATTACTTATACTAAATATCATCTATATTTTTAATCCCGCTCAAACTCCATGTAGGCGAAGTGGTCTTGCACCATTTTGTGAATGAAACGATAGCGCCCACCCACACGTTGAAGGAATAAACGCTCTGTACCGTAATCAAGGAAACGGGCATAGTTCCAGGGAATGTAACCGTTGAAGTAAAGGATTAGCCGGAGTGAGAAATGTTGAATACAACTACTTCCACCATATCTCATCCCAGAAGTCAGCCCAAAAATCATCCCAGAAGCCAGTCCAAAAATCAGCCCAGAATTCAGCCCAGAAATCCGCCCTCCCATCAGCCCAAAAATCAGCCCTACAATCAGCCCAGAAATCAGCCCTACAATCAGCCCAGAAATCAATGCCATCAAAACAGCATTAGTGGCAGTTTTCCAAATACCTTGATTAGGTTTTTTTTTAGTTTCTACAACTGGCTCAGGCTCCCCAGAAATCAGCCCTTCAATCAGCCCTCCTCCCATTAGCCCAAAAATCAGCCCATTAATCGACCCAGAAAGCACAGAAATCAGCCCAAAAATCAGCCCATTAATCGGCCCATTAATCAGCCCAAAAATCAGCCCAAAAATCAGCCCAAAAATCAGCCCATTGTCTAGCCCTCCCATCAGCCCTCCCATCAGCCCTCCCATCAGCCCAGTAATCAGATGATAAATGAATTCTTTTTTTGTATTTTTGAAAAAAATAACATTTTCAATAAGTTTTATTTGTTGTATTTGGAGTGGAGATATCCAAGAATTCAGCCCTACAATCAGCCCTACAATCAGCCCTACAATCAGCCCTACAATCAGCCCTACAATCAGCCCAAAAATCAGCCCATTAATCAGCCCATTAATCAGCCCATTAATCAGCCCATTAATCAGCCCATTAATCTTTCTATAGTTTCTTATTTGAGACGGATCCCTTAACAAGTAAGGCTGTATTTCTTCAATTAAAAATTCAGTTTTAGATTCTCTTTCTAACTGCTGAGCTAACCAAACAAGCCACATTCGAGTTTGTCTATTACGAGGAGGATTTTTCTTAGCGTATGCTTTATTGCGAATTTCACGGTTCAACATTCGGATTACATAGACATCTAATAAATGCTGAATCCTGTCAGTGGTAGATGATAACTGCTGCCATCTGTCAATGGATATTCCTGGAAAAGCTAAAATACTAACACTAAGGAAAAAAGGTGTTCTGATTAACTCTAGTAAATTTAAGTCATTATGGATTGTTCGCTGTAAGTCTGTACAGTTAACTTTATTGAGATAATCATCAATTTGATTATTAGTTAGAGGCTGTAAATAGATTGCTCCGTTGAGAAGAAGCTTCGTAGAATGGTTGCCGTATTCTTCGCTACGGCTACAAACAACTAGATGGGGATATCTATATTCTTGCAAGAATTGGTTAATAGCGTTAATGCAAGGTTCCTGAAGTGTTGAATTTACTTCATCTAAACCGTCTAGTAGAGGTAGAAGTTGCTGATTTTGTAACCATTCTTGTCCAAGTGGTTTTGGGACACTATATTTAAACTGGAGTTCAGCAATCAACCAATCAATAATTGATTGGTCTTGATCTTGCCAAGAAGAAAGGTTTAACAATACTGCAATAGGATAATCTGGTTGTTCTTCAGCTCGTGTAATTAAATCTTGTGCTAATTCTAATTGTGTAGTTGTCTTACCTGATCCAGGCTCACCCAAAATTAACAACTTACCTACAATTTTAGAGTCGGTAAAAACATCAATGATTTTGGTAGTATCAGGAATAGATTCAGGAGGCTTTACTCCGATTTTGACTTCAGCATCCCAAGGTCGCTTTACCCGTTCTGGTTGTAACTCCTTTCCAAGTTCAATAAGTACTGCTTTATGTAGAGACTGTTCTAGCCGTGAGTTAACTTCAAGCTTAACAGCTTTCAATAAATCTCTTCGTTTCTTTTGCTGTTGTGTAGAAGGTATAGCCGCAGAACCCGTTAACAGTTCTTGGGCAACAGTTCGCAACTTTGGGTTCCCTGGATTCCTGTCATGGGCAGCACGAACTAGGTCTTTAACCCATCCCTGAGCTTTTGCTGTTTCTATTAAATTAAATACAATATCTGTTAAAGTATTACCACCTGCTATTGCGTCTAAATTTTTCTCTAACTCAAGCAATAACATTTGCTCTAGAGATGCTTTGTCAGGAAAAGCATCAATTAAAGCTTCTTGTAATTTTCTACGCTGCTCACCAGATAACCTCATATTTTTTATCCAAGCTGCTTTACCCCGTCACTACTTAGCTGCTTTGTTTCCACCAACACTGTTAGATCCAGATTTAGATGAATAAGTCTCATTTACAACCAATTATTGCTCAACTAATTCAGAAATGACTTTACTCATCTTGAAACCACGGATAGCGCAAGCTGCGTGAAATCTCTTTTTTATGTCATCTGCGATACTAATGGGCTAGTACAAATATGAGGTTGTATATAAATCTGACTTTTCACGCCATGTGGAAAAATCAACGAAAAACCTAACCCCCTAGCCCCCTTCCCTACTAGGGAAGGGGCTAAGGTAAAAGCCTCTCTCCTTGTAGGAGAGAGGTTTGGAGAGAGGTTCTCCACATCCCATGAAAAGTAAGGTATATAAATAGTATTTACACAACAAAGCTACAAATGTATAAGATGTAATTCCGGATAAATATTAGTCATTGGTTATGGGAATTTGAAAATAATGCCCATTGGTGCATTCGTATTTAATGCAAACGGCTGTAAAGGCTTAGTTACTGGCAACCTTACAAATCACCATGATATGTGAGAAATATTTATTAGTACTATAGTGGACGAGTTGTAGTCCAGCTCGTTCTATTTCTTGCAGAAGTTTAGGTATTTCGTACTTGTGATGTCTCCAAATAGTTATCTCTTCACCTTCAGAGATTTCAATATTCTTATCTATTTCCATAAAATTGAAATTTATAGTATAGCCCTGACGGAGTTTCATATTCGCAACTACACTATCTGTTTCTAAATCATACTTTCTCACAAGTTCACAATCTTGCGATCTAATCCCAATCTTGTTTTTAATCCATGCATAGACTTGTTCTGCATGATACTTGCAGCCACCTCTCACTGTTCCATCCCATTGAGAGTTAGAACCAATTTCGTTAGTGAACACCAGAAAATCATTCTTCTCCATGCTGTCTCTAAAGTTTTTGAGTACTCCATTTCTATTTTGATGATTGCCAATTGTCACACCTAAGTGTAAGAATATTTTTGCTGTATCGTCAGTTTCAAGGCTAGTCTGATTTTTTAACCAATTTTTTGGTATACAACGATTTTCTATGTCAAGTGTGTAACTTTTATACTCTATTAGTGGAAACCACTTACTAAAATTTTTACTGGATAAATTCAGTAATTCTTCGCTAATATCTAAGGCAATATATTTATTAATTTTACCTAATTTATTAAGTCTACCAATGAATCTTTTGACAGGATATGAATTTCCTGCTCCTACATCTATAACACTGACTTTCTCACAATTTTGATGATTGCCATTAATGTATTCAAAATTCTTTTTTAAAAGGTCAATTTCTACATTTGATGTCCGATACCATGTAGGAATAATATATTTTTGATAAAAATCATCCCAAATTTTTGCGCCTCTACCTTTGTAAGAATACTTTAGAGGTATTTCTCGTCTGACTTCTAATGCATGAATTATCCCTAAAACTTCTTCTTCAGAAAAAATAGAGTAGAACTCAGAACTTGGCTTTGCTGTGCGACTGATAGGAGATTGGCTCTTTGAGGGAAGTTGTGAATTGCTATTAAAATTTTTAGCCATTGTTCTTGTTATAACGGTGAAATACAGAAGTTACGCATAAAAATGACTGCTTTCTAAGACATTGGCAATGTGCTTTTAGAGTGAAACACATTGAGAAATCTTAAGTAATTTGCAGTTGCCTCCTCTGAATTTTCTATTAGCAGCAGATGTCCTGCCTTTGGTAATCGGATCACTTGGCTTCCAGGAATACAGCGTTGCAGCCGATCAGCTCCACGAATGTCGTAGATCTTGTCTTCTGTGCCCCAAATAGCAAGAGTCGGTAGCTGAGTTGATCGCCCCTGACAGAGAACGTCATCGTACAGGTTCACGATGTCCCAAACCTGTTGATAGTGACGGTTACGAGTGATGTAGTCGTTCACTTTCTCTGTTTTGACAGAATCAGGGATGGTGGGAGCCGTGACAAACAGCAGGCTAATTTCCAGGTCAAACTGTTCTTTGGTGGTTGGAATAAAGGGGTTTATGCCGTCAAAGATGGCATTTCTGACGCTTGAAGCCCAATCAGTCACACCTAAAGGTGAACCGATAAAGGCAAGGCTACGCAACTGTTCCGGGTAACGCTGGCTGTAAAGGGTGGCGATCGCTCCTCCCATCGAACTCCCTGCCATATCAAACGAGCGAATTCCTAATTGATTCGTTAACTGGTGCAGCAGTGCAACCTGATTCTCCAGGGTATAGTCCCTCGTTGCGAACCCGGTGCTGTTACCATAGCCCGGTAAGTCGGGAGCGATCGCCCGATAGCCCGCAAGAGACAACTGACACATCATACTGTTCCACTGCTCTTTGTCTGCAAATAGTCCATGCAGCAGTAAGATCGGTTGTCCAGTGCCAACCTCGTTGTAGGACAACGTTCCATTGCTAATAGGGGCGGAACGGGTGGCGATCGCGCAGCCTGAAGCAGACGCTGGGCTATTCACAGCAGCATCACCCACCAATCTACATAGCACCAGAATGACCAAGATCAGCTGGAGGACGAGTTTTTTCATGCTTATTTTTTAGGGTTATGTTGCAAAAACTATTAAACGACAGAGCTTTCGTATCAATCAGCTCTTAATTATGCAACAACTCCCGATCCGAATTTCATCCCTGAATTCACCCGTTTAATAAAGCGGTGGTCTTGTTCAATTCAATAATGTTATAAACAAGCTGTGACAAAGCTGCTGACTAAAACTTTTGCCGTCCACAGTAGTTGAGATATGAGCTTTTCTACAATAGCAATGCTCATCTGCATATCCTCAGTATCGCCACCTGATCGGATTTTATGGCGGGGATGCTCTACGTATGCACTCAAATCCATGTAAACTATCATCTTCCTAGCATACAAAGAAGGCTGCAGTGTAAGCATCGCAACCGCCAATAGCAGCATAATCAGTGTAGTATTGAGTAGTATAAGAGTGTACTACTGTTCTACATTTGAATAAAACTGATTCAACAACGGACGAGCTAGGAAAAAGCTAGAAATTGATTTAGCATCTACAGGCTCTCCTTCCAGAATAGATTTTTCCAGTTCTTCTGGAGTGAAAAACACTATTTCTAAATCCTCGTCTTCGTCTTGTACTGGTGGTTTCTCCAGCTTTTCCAAATCTTGTGCTAAATAAGCATAGATGATTTCGTCAGAATACCCCGGTGCAAGGAAAAACTCTCCTAGTTTTTGCCACTTCTGGGCGCGGTAGCCAGTTTCTTCCTCTATTTCACGCTGAATCGTCTCTAGGGGGTCTTCGTTTGGTTCTAATGTACCAGCAGGAAACTCTAACACCCTTCCCTGAACCGCGAAACGATACTGGCGCACGAGTATTAGTTTACCTTCTGGAGTGACGGGTATAGCCAGAGCGCCACCTGGATGACGAACGCATTCCCATTCTCCCTCTACGTTGTTAGGTAAACGTAAGCGATTGACCTCAAAATTAAATTTGCGCCCTTTGTAGTACAAGCGCTCTTTCAGCAGCTGGGGTAATTCTCTACCTAATGGCATAATCGAATTCCATTGTTTAAAAAGACACAGACTAACACTTTCGGAGGATGTAAAAATCAGCGTTGTCTGTGTTTATGGTTGGTCAAATTAGTTGCTCACCAATCGGTGTACTTCAGAACAGTCTACCGCTTTAACCAACTGTTTAATAGCATACCCGGAAATTGGTTCTATCCAATCTGGAGCAATTTCCGCAAGTGGTACCAACACAAACGCTCGCTCCCGCATTCTGGGATGAGGAAGCTGTAAGTTTGGTGTATTCAAAATTAAGTCATCATATAACAACAAATCTAAATCTAGGGTGCGTGCTTCCCAACGTTGTTGTCGTACGCGTCCAAATTTATTTTCAATTTGTAACAAAGTTTTTAACAGCAACTGTGGTAACATATCGACCCGCAGTATTGCAGCGCCATTTATGTAATCTGGTTGTGGTGGTCCGACGGCTTTAGTTTTGTACCAACTCGATTTAGCTTCTAAGAGAATTCCCGGAGTTTGGGCTAAAGTTTCAATAGCGGCTTCCAAGATAGCACGAGAATCACCAAGATTACTCCCAAGAGCAATTGCACTACGAACATTCATTAAGCAACGTCTTTTGCTTTTTTGTTTCAAATTCTTTCTACAGTAGTATTGCTTGAAGCAATAATCAAATATAATTTTGTATAAAGAATAACGCAAAATTACAATAAAATTTTGCCAAAATGCCAAAATAAATATATTAAATTAATCATGAAGTGATAAAATATCACGAATGTGGCGCACTAATCTAAAAACTTTTTATGGCGGTTAGATTGCAACTGCTTGAAGTCAACGACTTCTAGTTGAGTACAATTCCCATCCGTAAAAGGCAGGGGCTTGTAGTTAACTCTAGTTGACCAGTTTCAGTCCATTGACGGGCTACGTTCAGAGCAAGTGTTTAAGTTCCTACTCCGGGATGCTTGCCAGTCCCGCGACCCTAGAACCAGATTGTTAAACGTCCGACAGAAGTTTAGGCAGTGCAACCTGGACAGTTACCGACTCTGAACATTAACGAGGCAAACGTTACCCGAAAGGGGTTTCCCGGAAACGGGAGCTAGGGATAAGTCTTACGGGCTACCTTTCCCGTCGGACTTCGTCCCCAGTCTTAAAAAGACGGGGCTTCCGCCCTTTGATTTTGGTGAGGAATTGACGTGGTTAAGTTTAGCTCGTGGTTCAAGGAACGACCAGCAAAGTCGAGTGACGCTGATAAGCAGAAACCAGAATCGCCGCCTGGTCATCAAAATAACAACGAAGAATCCACTTCGGAGACGACATCACCAATCAAGCGCTTAAAGCGAAACCAATTACTCAACCAGATACTCTCCAAACTTCCTGGCAGTAATAAACCGCTTTATCGTCGCTATTGGTTTTGGGCAGGGTTGGGTATAAGTGGTGGAATGATTGCTATAGGCTCTGGTATTGCGGCAATAGACCAAAGTCTACCCGATAAAGCTGAACTCAACGCGATTGTTCGAGAGCGTACACTGACTATTAAAGCTGGTGATGGAACGATCATACAACAGCAAGGCGAAGCAACTAGAGAACAGTTAAAGATAGAGGAAATACCAGATAAATTTAAGAAAGCTTTTATTGCTTCGGAAGACAGAAGATTTAACAAACATAATGGAGTTGATACCCAAGGAATTGTCAGAGCAGTTTTGAATAACGTGCGATCGCAAGACGTGGTAGAAGGTGGTAGTACAATCACGCAACAACTCGCAAGAATTCTCTTCCTGAAACAAGAAAAAACTGTCTGGCGAAAAGTCAAGGAAGCTCGTCTGGCACAGAAAATAGAAGAACAATTGTCCAAGGACGAGATTCTGGAACGCTACTTGAATTTGGTGTACTTAGGTTCTGGGGCTTACGGTGTCGCAGATGCAGCATGGGTTTACTATAGTAAATCTGTGGATGATCTGACATTAAGCGAAATGGCAACGATCGCGGCATTACCTCCCGCCCCAAATCGCTTTTCACCACAAGTGAATGCAGAAGCGGCAAAACAGCGGCGAAATCTGGTGTTGCAACGGATGCAGGAAGATGGATTTATTACAGCAGCCGAAAAACAAGCAGCGATCGCAGAACCAATCAACATCAAACCCAGTTCGCCTAAGCGATGGGAAGTAGAAGCTCCCTACTTTATCAGCTACATTCAAAAAGAATTGCCAAAGTATGTTTCCCCCGAAGCACTAAAAGCAGGCGTCACAGTGGAAACTAGCCTGAACTTGAATTGGCAGAAGGCGGCGGAAGCAACTGTTGCCAAAACGTTGCGAAATCAAGGTCGCTGGGAAAACTTTAAGCAAGCGGCTTTAGTTGCCGTTGATCCCCGCAGTGGTGAAATTAAGGCAATGGTTGGGGGGAAAGATTTTGGCAAGAACCAATTTAATCGCGTCACCCAAGCACAGCGTCAGCCAGGGTCAACATTCAAAGGGTTTGTTTATGCTGCTGCTATAGCAAGCGGGATCAGCCCCTATAACAGCTACCTCGATTCACCCCTAGTGATAGATGGCTATGAACCGAAAAACTTCGATGAGGGTTTCCGAGGTTGGCTGACGATGAGGGACGCCCTCACCAAATCAGTCAATATTGTTGCGGTGAGGGTGCTGATGAAAGTGGGTTTTGAACCAACCATCCAACTTGCCCACAAAATGGGGATTAAATCAGACCTCAAACCGATGTATTCCTTGGCGCTTGGTTCCGCAGAAGTTAATTTGCTGGAGTTGACCAGCGCTTATGGTTCGTTTGCAACTCAAGGTTTACACGTAGAACCTCATGGTATTACCCGCATTATTGACCGTGGAGGTAAGGTGATTTGGTCTGCTGACTTCAAACCGAAGCGGGCGATCGACGCTGAAAGTGCAGCTATCATGACTTGGATGCTCCGCAACGTGGTGCAAAATGGTACTGGTCGTCCTGCTCAATTAGATAGACCCGTTGCTGGCAAGACTGGTACCACTGATGAAGCCCGCGATTTATGGTTTATTGGGTATATTCCCCAAATTGTGACAGGGGTTTGGTTGGGTAATGACGACAACAAACCGACTTGGGGTAGCAGTGGTAGTGCTGCTGACACCTGGCATGAATTCATGGAAAAAGTGGTCAAGGAAATACCGGTTGAAAAGTTTCCTGAAAGACCCAAGCTAGAAGGTCGAAAAGGTACTATAAAGGCGAAACCTGTCAAGGCTAAGCGAATTATAAATCGCCCCGTTACCTCGAATGACCAGCAAGTTGATGAAGAAAATTCTAGCAGGTCATATAGACGACGAAGAAGTCAACAAGTAACTTCTGATGATAATAGTAGCGAGGAGACTTCATCTAGAAGACGCAGAAATAGGAGACGCTATTATCAACAGGAGCAGCAACAACAAGAGGAAACGTCAAGACCAAGAAGGCGCTACAGTCGTCGTTATCGTAGCGAAGAATCAAGTTCCAGTAGTGAGTCATCCTCACAATCCTCACAATCGTATCGTCCACGGCGACGGCGATATAGAACAGAAGAATCCAATTCTTCAACTCCAAGAAGAAGTAGGCGACAGTATACACCTCCTGCAACCAACTCCTCGCCCTCCTCAGGTTCTTCAACTCCAACACGTTCTTGGCGGGAAAGACTCAGACCGACGCCATCCTCAGAAACAAGTCCTGAGGGCTAAAGCCGGGACGGGGTGATGGGAAGAGTACAAGAATTTCTCTTGTACTCTTCCTACTACCCATCATCCCCAATGCGGTTTGGATAAGATAATTTACTTACTGACAACTGGCAACCTGTAGAGACTGTACTGTACGGTCTCTACAGGTTGTGAAATTCAAGAGCAACAATCCTTAACTGAAGCGTATTGGTTCAACAGTGTGCCGTAACTGGGTAAGAGATGATTCGCTTTCTTCAACAACAATGGTTGGCTATGGACGGCAAGATTATCAAAAGCACTATCTGAGCGTCTCTACCAAGTGCTTTGTAATTAATTAGATTTATTATTATAAATGAACTTTGCCCAAATTACAATTTTTGACCCTTTAATGACTCTTTAATATGGATATTTCACTTACCAAACTACTGCAATGGTTAATTTTGACACTACTGTTTCCACTAGTCTTTCTTAATGGCTGGCTAGCGGTTCAAGTTTTTCAATATTTTCAACCTCTATTGACAACTTTTCTTTTAGCCGCTCTACTTGCCTTCATTTTGAATTATCCTGTTTCGATTCTCCAAAAACGGGGAGTGAAAAGAAATTATGCAGTTACATTAGTTTTTATATCAACTTTGATCATTATATTTGCTTTAGGAATGACTGTGTTTCCTATTATTTTAGATCAGTTTAATGAAATGGGGAAAGTACTTCCTCAATGGATTGATTCTAGTGAGCAAAAATTCCAGATTCTTAATCATTGGTCAGTTAGCCACGGCTTAAAGGTTAATTTCGATCAGATATTTACTCAAATAACCAATCACTTACCTAATGAATTGGAATATGTGGTGGATAAACTTTTTAGTATTGTGATAGACACCATTGATAGTATTTCCGAAGCTTTAATTACAGTCGTGCTAACTTTTTATTTGTTAATCGATGGTGAGAGAATTTGGGACAGTTTATTTAAAAAGTTGCCCTTAAGTTTTGGTCAGCAGTTGAGGCAATCAGTTCAGCAGAATTTTCAAAATTACTTAATTGGTCAGGTAGCTTTGGCTTTCCTAATGGGGATTTCACTAACTATAGTGTTTCTAGTTTTTCAGGTTCAGTTTGCTTTAGTCTTTGGTTTGGGAGTAGGGATTTTGAGCTTAATTCCCTTCGGTGATGTTGTTAGTCTTGCGGTAGTTACCCTCATCATAGCGTCACATGACTTTTGGCTAGCCGCAAGGGTTTTAGCTGTAGCTGTTGTCATTGACCAATTAATTGACCAGGCTATTGCTCCGAGACTGTTGGGCAGTTTTACAGGACTTAGACCAATATGGGTTTTAATTTCTTTGCTAGTCGGAACCTACATTGGTGGAGTCTTGGGGTTGCTGATTGCTGTACCTGTAGCTGGTGTCATTAAAGACGCGCTAGACGGTTGGCAAGTTCCTCCTGTATCCGGTTATTCCGACAATGCTGTTAAAGGTAAAGAATTACCAGAAATGCTAACAAATAAGTAGTTAGCGTCGCTGCATAGAGTGTGTTACGGCGCTAAGCAATGTTAATTGTAATTTTGATTGTTTTTTGCCCCACCCCCTCTCCTGCAACCAGAGGGGAGGAAGACTCTACTTAGCATTTTGTTTATAAAAATCTTTGTATGTCTTCGTAAACAGAGCAAGCACAGCTTTTGTATTAGTGTAATACAGGCATCCTGAAAAAGGAATCATAATAGTAATTGCTCTACAACCAGGGATTTCCTGATTGGTGTCAATCCGATGGATCTCAATCACATACTGATTTGGCTAGTGTGTCTATCATGCATCTCGACCATGATGAGTGCATCTCGTATTTCTGCTAAGAATAATCGTGGCTGGATTATAGTGTCAGGATTAATCTTGGTTGCAGTTGCAGTTTTGTTGTATCTGACTCCATCCCTGGGTGGCTTGATTGGTGCATGCTTGTGGGCGATTCTAGTCATCGTGCCCAACATTGGTAACAGGAAAGTTGACCAACTTATTGCTGAACAACGTTTTGGTCAAGCAAGCAGAGTAGCTAGCTTTATTTCCTGGCTTCATCCGTTAGATGGTTGGCGCGAGCAACCGAAATTGTTACACGCTATGGAATTAAGTCAGCGTGGAGCAATGGCTGAAGCTATTGCAATTCTAGACCGTTATCAAACTGCTACAACACCGACTGGTCGCTGTGCAACCGTCACCCTTTACCAAATGGATGCTCGTTGGGAAGAACTGCTGGTGTGGATACAGGATAACGTACCAGAAGCAGTATTGCGGAAGGATTTCGATATGCTGAGCGGCTACATAAGAGCGCTCGGTGAGACTGGCGACTTGAATGGTATGCTCGAAGCTTGGGAGCGCTATGAGGGTAGCCTGGAGAAAATACCTAACTTGAGAACGCGCGATTTTGCACGTATGTTGGTGCTAGCCTTTTGCGGTCAAACAGAACAGGTAGCAAGATTACTCAGTGGTTCACTGGCAAACTATTCAAACACCATCAAATTATTTTGGCTAGCAACAGTTGACCAAGCGGCGGGAGATGACCTCATAGCTCGTGAGCAATTTTTGAGTATAGCTGATAGCAGTGATGTTCGCATCCGCAACGCAGTAGCAAGGCGTTTGTCCAGTCCTGTGGTTGTAGCTGAATCAGTACTTACTGAGAAATCCCAACAGATTTTATCCAGAATTATTAGAGAAATGGAGTATGAGGCAACATATAGCGGTATCAGCTTGAAGCCACGTCATCCAATTGCCACATATTTAATTATCAGTTTGAATGTACTTGCCTTTGCTGTTGAGGTGAAACTTGGAGGTAGCACCAACGTTAATAACTTATACCGTTTAGGTGCGTTAGTGCCAGAAGAAGTTCTGACTGGAAGTTGGTGGCGCTTGTTAAGCGCCGCTTTTCTTCACTTCGGTTTCTTGCACCTATTACTAAATATGCTTGGTCTTTATTTATTTGGTCGCTTGGTGGAATTTGCCCTAGGAATACCGCGCTTTTTACTATTGTACTTCACTTGTGCAATTGGCTCAATGCTGGCTGTTACTTATATGTCAGTTATGGGCTATTCTCAAGCTGATTTTGTCGTGGGTGCATCTGGATGTGTAATGGGTCTTGTTGGTGCTTTTGCCGCTGTCTTATTACACGATTGGCTAAGGAAAAAAACGCGCCTAGCTGCTAGAAGTTTGCGAGGAATTTTGACACTTATTGTGCTGCAAGCCATCTTTGACAACACAACCCCACAAATTAGTTTTGTTGGTCATACTTCTGGGGTAATTATTGGCTTTTTGGTCGGGATGATTTTGAAGCAAACAAAATATCTAACTCGTTAGTACAATTTGAAAAATTGCGCTTGGGCGATGGGGTATGAGCGATCGCCCGTATAAGCTTCTTTGATAGCACAAAGCGTACTCAAGGCGATCGCCCGTGAGGGCACTCTCGCTCTGCGAAATCGCCCTTTGACATCAGACAAACATTACATTGGCACTGTACAAAGCTATGCACCTACAAAGTTACCTAAAGTCTGTCCAGAAGTCAGTTGGAAATTCCCTTCAGGTAGAGTATCCAAAATAGAGACAGCAGTAGTATCAGAACCAGCCAAGAATGCCGCCGTATTTGTATTCGTTGCCGTTCCCGTTCCTGTTATGACCGTGACATCCGCGATTAAATCTCTCACGCCGTTTGTTACCACAAATACGTCAAATCCAGCATCATTTCGTTGGACATTGTAAACATCTCCTGTTCCCAATTGAATCTGATCGCCAGAGGAGAAGTCTGTGATTTGAGCAAAGTCATTGTCACCAGCAAATTTGTAGAAGGAACCAGAAGCATTGCCGAGAATGAATCTGTCTGAACCAGATCCGCCTGTGAGGACATCTTGCTCGTTTGAACTTACGGTTGGTGCGTTTGTGGTACCTTGTAAGATATCATTCCCATCTCCACCCAGGAGTGTGTCGTTACCTAGACCACCAGTTAAAGTATCATTGCCACCCAACCCATCAAGAGTATTGTTGCCACCACTGCCGATAATACTGTCATCAAAAGGCGTTCCCTTGACATTAACAAAGTTTTCCACCGTAAAGCTAATCGAACCGATATTGGGGATATTGTTTACAGTGAGTTGATTTGCTCCCAAGTTGACATCCAAGGATGCTCCTCCTGTACTATTGGAAGCATCAATCGCATTTGGTTGACCAGCAGCCGCAACAATTCTCTCAATGCTTTGGAGTTGACCTCCACTTGAGTTTCCTTCGCCGATTGCGCGGAGCGCAGTGCCCAAAGGGCAATCGCACCTCTGGGAAACAGCGTAATAGCTTGTCCTAAGTTGCTGTAATCTACAGTATCAAACCCAGCGCCACCATCGAGTAAATCATCGCCTGTGGTACCTAACAGGATATCGTCGCCTCCTTTAGCCCTGATTTCATCATTTCCTTGTGTGCCAAAAATGATATCTGGGTTGTCAGTCCCTTCAATGAGGTTTCTCTCTGCGATCGCCAAAGTTTGGATGTTATTAGCGCCTTGAATCACAATCGCTGCATCTGCAGTAAAAGTGGTGTTACTTTGAGCTATTACCATTTAGGGTTCTCCTGAGGTTTTTCTGTGATTTCGCAATCTTTGTGTTGTATTTGAGGTTGGGAGAAGCTTTCGCCCATACATATCTCGGGTTGATGAAGTAAATTTTACGCAAAACTTTCTTATTTTTACAAATCATTACAATCAAGAATTTCAATGTTTTAGAAGACCAGATCTCAAAAACTCACACTATTTTGAAAAAAGAATGTGACAAATAGATTTTGTAGAGACGCTTCAAACAGCGCGTCTCTACGTATGGATGTGTTGCAAACATTTTTTGAATTGGTATCAGCTGCTGTGTTGTCTTTACTACACAAAAAAATCCCTGGTAAAGATACCAGGGAAAAAAATTACTATCACTATTTCATCAGATGTGTACTGGGAAGCCTCTATGGCTCCCTTAGGTCAGCCAGGGGTTCAAATGTTAGAGCTAAAAGTGACGTGGTACGAATTTTAGCCAACATTTGCGAGTAACAACTCTGGTTTCTCCGACTTACCAACTCTGACTTGACCGTCATCGTCAACATCCACAACGGCTGTGTCGCCTTCTCCGATTTGACCAGAGAGCATCGCCTCAGCTAAAGAATCTTCCAGGAGGCGCACAATTGCTCGACGTAACGGTCTAGCACCGTAGCTGGGGTTGTAGCCTTCTTGCAACACACGGTCTTTGAAGCGATCGCTCACTTCTAAACTAATTCCCTTCTCAGTCAAGCGGCTTGTGACTTCGCGTAGCATGATGTCAGCAATTTGCTTGACTTCATCTTTCTTAAGCTGAGTAAAGACGATAATCTCGTCGAGACGGTTGAGGAATTCTGGACGGAAGAAACCTTTGAGTTCCTCGTTCACCAGCGTTTTGATGCGGTTGTAACTAGCTTCAGCTTCATCTTCGGCGAACTGGAAGCCCAAACCACCGCCACCTTTCTCAATCACCTTAGAACCGATGTTGGAAGTCATGATAATCAGCGTGTTCTTGAAGTCCACGGTTCGACCTTTAGCATCGGTGAGGCGACCGTCTTCCAAGATTTGCAGCAGCATATTGAACACATCGGGGTGTGCTTTTTCGATTTCGTCGAACAGCACTACTGTGTAGGGTTTGCGCCGCACGGCTTCGGTTAACTGTCCGCCTTCGTCGTATCCGACGTAACCAGGAGGTGAACCAATGAGTTTGGAGACGGTGTGGCGTTCCATGAATTCGGACATATCTAGGCGAATCATCGCTTCTTCGGAACCGAAGAAGTAGGAAGCCAATGCTTTCGTCAATTCTGTCTTACCGACTCCTGTAGGACCAGAGAAGATAAAGCTCGCAATTGGTCGATTGGGATTCTTTAACCCAACTCTAGCGCGACGGATAGCTTTGGAAACTGCGGTAACTGCTTGCTCTTGACCGATAAGACGCTGGTGGAGAGTGTCTTCTAAGTGCAGCAGCAACTCTGATTCGGATTCAGTGATCTTGTTCACTGGGACGCCAGTCCATGAAGCCACAATCTGAGCAATGTCTTCCTCATCAACGATGGGGCTATTGACAGATTTATCAGTTTGTGTCTCACGCAATTGAGTTTCGAGTTCCAACTCCTTGTCACGCAGTTGTCCAGCTTTGTCAAAGTCCTGAGTTCTGACAGCTTGGTCTTTTTCCTTTGTCACTAGCGCCAATTCGCGCTTGAGTTCGCGATCAGCTGACTTCATAGAATTCCGCAGACGAACGCGGCTTCCTGCTTCATCAATCAAGTCGATCGCTTTATCAGGTAAGAAGCGATCGCTGATGTAGCGGTCTGACAACTTAGCTGCGGCAACTAGGGCTGCATCAGAGATTTGAACTTTATGATGCTGCTCGTAAGCAGAGCGCAAACCGTATAATATCTCGATAGTTTCCTCAACCGATGGTTCGCCTACCATAATCGGTTGGAAACGACGCTCTAGAGCGGCATCGCGTTCGATATGCTTACGGTACTCATCAAGAGTCGTTGCACCAATACATTGCAGTTCACCTCTTGCAAGTGCTGGCTTGAGGATGTTAGCAGCATCCATGCCGCCTTCTGTGCCGCCTGCGCCAATTAAAGTGTGAATTTCATCTATCACCAGGATGATATTGCCCGCTGTGCGGATTTCATCCATGACTTTCTTAATGCGTTCTTCAAAATCGCCACGGAAGCGAGTCCCTGCCACCAGTGATCCCATGTCAAGGCTGATGACTTCCTTGTCTTGTAGAATGTCGGGGACATTTTGGTTAATAATCCGTTGAGCTAGACCTTCGGCGATCGCTGTTTTACCAACTCCTGGTTCCCCAATCAACACGGGGTTATTCTTGGTACGGCGACCAAGAATTTGAACAGCACGCTCAATTTCCTTCTCACGACCGACAACTGGGTCGATCTTGCCTTCTTTTGCTAGCTTAGTAAGATTTCTACCAAATTCCTCTAAACTGAGAGTTTGGGTGCGTCTTTGACTACCACCGCGACCTGTGGAAACAGATGTGGCTTCACCTAACTGACGAATTACTGCGGTGCGGACTTGCGACAAATCAAGTCCCAAATTTTGTAGTACTTTAGCGGCGACACCTTCACCAGCCTCAGTCAATCCCAAGAGTAAGTGTTCAGTACCTATATGGTTATGTCCCAGGCTCCGAGCTTCTTTAAACGCTTGCTCGAAAAGGCTTTTCACCTTGGGGGTAAAAGGAATTTCCGGGGGTACAAAGCCAGAACCCCGACCAATAATTCTTTCTACTTCGCGACGTGCGTCTTTGAGAGTAACGCCCAAGTCGGTCAGCACTTTGGCAGCAATCCCTGTTCCTTCTCCAATCAGCCCCAGGAGAATTTGCTCCGTTCCGACGAAGTTGTGCCCCAGGCGACGCGCTTCTTCCTGGGCGAGCATAATGACTTTAATAGCTTCGGATGTGAAGTGTTCAAACATATCGGGTTCTTGCTCCCTTGCTGCTTGGGCTTTGGGTGATTTCAGTTGTGCTAAGATCTGAGTTTGTGAATTGGCGAGTCATTTCCGATTTGGGTGAAATTTTACTGCTCACTCAACACTCATTGCTCAGCACTCTTTGGTGATTCACCCTCACCTTAACATTTGTGTACTTTCTTAATGACAATGTATCTTTATTCAAAATCGAGTGACAGTGGTGAGAGCCGTAAGAGTTGAGGTGTGTTTGCCGTCAGTCGAGACACAGAGCTATAAAGACGGGTGTTTGATGAGTAGTAAGTTCTTGGTGGTTAGTGATACTTTTTTGACAACTAACAGATGTACAGACGCTTCAACAGCGCGTCTCTAACAATTCCCCATCTAAAATCCAAATCACAAAAATAAAATATATGAGCAAAGCAAATAAAGACCAACAGCATCCACTGTACAATCGCGATCGCCCTATCGTTGAGAATTTACTAATTGGTGAGGCGACTGATCATAATTTAGCAGAACTAGCGAGATTGCGAATCCGCTACCAAGGCTTTCCTGGTGCAAGAGACATCCAAAGCGACTTGGATAAAGTCTTACAGCAGTGGGGTCTTAGCGAACAAGAACTTTTTGAGAAAACACGCTCCTTACACAGCCTTGGGGGCATTTACAAAAGTCGGGGCAAAAAAGAAGAAGAAGATTGGAATTAGTCAACCACCAAAAGTGACAAATTATCTTTCTCATCTCCCTCATCTCCCTCATCTCCTCCTACTCGCTATTCTCCCAACTTCCCCTGCTCCCGATGCTCCCTCAATTGCCTCAAGAGGTTTTCTTGAGATGCAAAAGGAGCCATTGGACTAGTGGTAGGTCGAGGAGGCTGTTTGCCAGCACTGTTAACAGCAGTGTTTGAAATATTAAATCTTAACGAATCTTGATTGCTGCTTTGTGTGGGAGTAAAGATAATAGCGCTAGGTTGAAATGTTTTGTCATCACTGTTAACAGCAGTGTTTGAGGTCTTAAATCTTAACAAATCTGGATTGCTGGTTTGGGTAGGATTCGTCAAGGTAATAGTGGTAGGTTGAAACGTTTTGCCAGCACTTTTAGCAGCAGTCGGTGAGAGATTAAACTTTATCTGCTGTTGATTTGTATTCGGTGCGGAAATTGCAGCATTGTGGTTGGAAATGACAGCTTTGACTGAATCTAGAGAATCTGCAACTTGCACTTGCTGCTGCATCTGCTGTGTAGAGGACACTAAGCTACTCAAACCATTTACCAATTGCCGTAGATTTTGCCGAAAAGCTGGATCTCCGGTCAATTCATCCAAATCAGATGTAATTTTTTGGGTGTTTTCAAATGTCACGCGAGCAGAATCTAAAGTTTGTTGCAGTACCAACACGTTATTAGGATTGTTCAGGCTATTAGTCACCTCGCGCAAATTCGTAGAAGCCTGTGCAGCATTAGCAGACAGAGTTTCTAAATTTTTGATTAATTCTCCTTGGGTAACACGATTGACAGCAGGTGATAGGCTGCTAACTGTCTGGCGCAGTTCTTTGCTAGTTTCAGTGATATTGTTTAATGTCGCAACCAGCGAAGAACGGTTGCTTGTCACCAGAGTATCGAGGTTGTTAACCAGCTTATTAACTTGACTGGTGGTTGAACGAAGTTCTCTAGCGGTTGCACCGAATTGCTCTGCGGTATTACCAAATCGATTTGCTGTGGTACCGATTTGATTTAAGGTTCTTGTGGAGGATGTACTGAGTTGAGTTGTCGCTCGTTGCACTGTATTGGTAGTCGCGGCAAAGTTGTTGAGCTGTTGTTGCAAGCTTTTGCTTGCAACATTGAGGTTGCGAGTTAATTCAGCGACACTTGCTGCAGCTACAGCAGTATTTTCCACAGCTCTGTTAACGTTTTTATAAAACTCTGGCTTAGAGTATACAGTAGCTAGCTCGGTGCTGCTGCGAATAAGTTCATCGGTACTAATACCAATCTGACCTTTTAAGCGAGAGCCATTACACACAATCATGTCGCGGTTGCAATTTTTGTCCAAGGGTTTAGCAACAACAACCCCAGGGGGAAGCTCTGTTTTTGGTGTAATGTCAACAAAGATTTCACCAATCAGTCCGGACTGATTAGCCTCAACTATGACATTGCTGGGAATGATCAGGTCGGATTTGGTAATATCAATTTCCACCTCAACGTTGTTTGGTCGCGGTCGAATAGCAGAAATAGTGCCTACTTTGACGCCACGATACCGAACCACTGCCCCTTTTTGCATCCCGCCAGCGTTGGCAAATTCAACAATAGCTTTGTATGAATTGCTAGCAGCAGTGAATCTATTCAACCACAAAATAATTAACCCAAACACTCCCAGTCCTAGCAGGAGCAACAACCCGACAGAACCTTCTCGAAATGTTCGCGATCGCATTTTATTTCTCCTATCAACAATTAGTCCTGAGTTGTGAGTGCTAAGTATACCTATTCTCACTCAGCATTCAGCATTCAATAACGTTAGTTGCACACCCCTCGGGGGCTTTGGAGTCCCCACGGAGGAGCCAGCCTTTGTGGTGAGCATAAGCTCTAGGAGGGGAACCACTGCCTTGGGCGGTGAGCCGGTGTTTGTTGTCAGTGGCGTTTTCCCTCGTGTCGGCACAAAGAGCGAAAGGGTTCCCGCTCCTTGTAGAGGCAAAGCGGCTTAAGGCAGGGTGCGGGCTAGGGTTGGGGGGAAACCCGAACGTTCCTCAACGACGGGAAAACGGCAGTTCCTCTTGAGGGAAACTCCTTTTGAGCGTACTGGCGGGAGCAACGCAGTGGCTGCTTAGCACCCATTAACCTACAACATGAATCGGTCCAGATACACTTCCACTAATAAATTGTCTAATCAAAGGATGGTCTGTAGTATCTATTTCACTGACAGTTCCCTGCCATTGCACTTTACCTTGGTAGAGAAACACCACCTGGTCAGCCGTGCGACGAATGGTACTGTGTTGGTGAGTCACAATGGCGTAGGTACTACAAACTCCTTGTGTACATTGCAATTGCCGGATTAAATCTTCTATCACCGTCGAAGCAATTGGATCAAGCCCGGCTGTTGGTTCATCGTACAGTAAAACTTCTGGTCTGTCTTTGGGGTTATCGGGGTTAGACACAATCGCACGGGCAAAGCTAACCCGTTTTCGCATCCCCCCGGAAAGTTCAGCTGGGTAGCGATCGCCTATTCCCGATAACCCTACCATCTCCAATTTTTCATTAACCAGTTCTCGAATACGAGAGCGCCGCAGTTTTGAGTGTTGATAAAGTGAAAACCCCACATTCTCCTCCACCGTCAAAGAATCAAATAACGCCGCCTGCTGGAACACCATGCCAATCCCAACCAAATTTGTAGCATCTTCAATCAACCCCTCTCGCCGCACTCCTTGGACATAAATTTCTCCAGAATCAGGAGCAATTAACCCAGCGATTACCCGTAAAATTGTTGATTTACCAGTACCACTAGGACCGATGATTCCTAATGCTTCTCCTCGGTAAATCGTCAAATCCACGTTATCTAAAACCTTATTGGTACCAAAGGATATAGAAACGCCTTTCAGTTCAATCAACGGTTCAGTCATTGGTCATTAGTCATGAGTCACGCTTTCATTAGTCATGAGTTATGAGTCATTATTCAAAAGGCATTTGACAAAGGACGAAGAACAAAGGACAAATAACAAATAATAAAGGACAAATGACAAAAATGCGCTCTTGTGATGTCATTGTTATCGGTAGTGGTATCGGCGGGTTAACTGCTGCTGCATTACTTGCTCGTTACGGTAAGCGGGTGATTGTTTGTGAAAGCCATACAATACCTGGAGGAGCTGCTCATAGCTTCAGACGACGGGGATTTGAATTTGATTCTGGTCCCTCATTCTATTGTGGTCTGACAAGTGCCGAAAGTTTGAATCCTGTCAAACAAGTTTTTGATGTTTTGGGCGAATCCTTAGAAGCCGTACCTTACGACCCCTTTGGACATTACCATTTTCCCGAAGCCACCTTCAGTGTTTATGGCAATGTTGAGCGTTACCGTCAGGAAATAGCGACAATTACGCCTCAAGGTGCCAAGGAATTCAAACGGTTTGAAGAGCGTTTGTTACCACTGTACGACGCCATGAAAGGAATTCCTACCTTGGCTTTGCGGGCAGATTGGCAGGTGATTCCTGTATTAGTTAAACGTTATTTGCCATCTTTGTTAAAGATGCTACCTCATTTGCCCGTGGTTCAAGCATCTGTGGGTAATGTGATGGATGCAACAGTACAAGACCCTTGGGTCAGACGGCTAATCGACCTGGAATGCTTTTTATTGTCTGGTTTAAAGGCGCATGGCACTATTGCCCCAGAGGTAGCATTTATGTTAGGTGAACGCTCTCGTGCCTGTGTTGAGTATCCTGTAGGCGGCAGTGGGGCTATTGTGAAGGCTTTGGTGGGTGGGTTGGAACGTTGGGGTGGTCAGTTGCTCCTAGGATGCCATGTCGAGCAAATTCTGGTAAATTCTGGCAAAGTCTTTGGTGTTCAGTTAACAAACGGTGAAATCCTCAACGCACCCATTGTCATTTCTAATGCCAGTATCTGGGACACTTACACCAAATTATTACATCCCGATGATTTACCCTCATCCTACCGCAAAGCTGCTTTGGATACAGCAGTTGTTGATAGCTTTATGCATTTACATTTAGGTATCCGTGCCGAGGGCTTGGAAAATCTCACAGGACATCACGTCGTAGTTCACGACGCTAGCAAGGATATTACAGTAGCAGGAAATACTTGCATGATATCGATTCCTAGTGTGTGGGATGCAACACTTGCCCCAGAGGGACATCATGTGGTTCACGCCTACACCTTAGAACCATACGCGGGATGGGAACGGAACGCTGAGTATGAACAGAAGAAGCGTGAGAAAGCTCAAACTTTATATCGTGCTCTAGAGCGGATTATCCCAGATATCAGAGAGCGTGTTGTGTTGGAACTGATCGGCACACCCTTAACTCATGCCTATTATCTACGAAGGTATCGGGGAAGTTACGGTCCGGCTATTGAGGCGGGTAAGGGGATGTTTCCGGGATGTCACACGCCAATACGGGGTTTGTATCGCGTGGGTGATAGCACTACACCAGGAATAGGTGTACCTGCGGTAGCAGCGTCTGGCATTTTGTGCGCGAATACACTTTTATAGCTGACAAACTCCGCAAAGGCTTTCTTTGCGTGAGATGGCTTAGATATAGCGCTACTCACCCAAAAACACTGTTTGGGTTAAAAGTCCTATGAAATAAGCATTTTAGGCAATTCTACAGAAAAATTTTGAATTTTCATCGTTTTCCTTGCGGAATCGGTTAATTAAACAGTGATTCTACAGATACAAACACATTGAGAAATAACTATGACCTTTACAAATCAAGAAAGCGCCTCTGCTCAACTTAACAAACCTGTCCTTAAAGAAGGTTCTAAAGGTGAAGCTGTTAAAGAACTGCAAAAGCTGTTATTAAAATATGGTGCTTTCGTATCTCTTGATCACAACGGTGCTTGTGTATTTCCTGGTGAAGAAGTTGTTGACGGCATATTTGGTTCCCAGACAAAAAATGCAGTCATATTCTTCCAAGGTAAGGTGTTTCTTTTACAAGATGGAATTGTTGCAGATAAAACTTGGCGGGCGCTTTTTAAGGGTGCGCCAGTTGATATGCCTATCCTAAAGAAAGATAGTAAGGGAGAACTTGTTAAGAACGTTCAAGAAAGACTGGCGATCGCTGAATACTTCAACGGTAATATTGACGGTGAGTTTGGTAGGCGTACAGAAGCCGCAGTCAAACGTTTGCAAAAGGATACAGGTTTGCCACAAGATGGAGTTGTCGGCGATCGCACTTGGTTTGAGTTAAGCAAGATTAATACAGTTTTCTGCTAACTTATTCGTTTAAAAGAAACTACGTTTTTGATGAGACTTGCTGTTAAAGTCATAAAAAGATATTTAGAACCACAGATGCACACAGATTAACACAGATAAATAACTAGTGTGCACCTGTGGTTTTATTTTGATTACTCTTAATTGCAAGAGCCTTTTTGTTGAAATCAACTAACACCAAGTCTGCACAACACGACCTGTTAATTGCTGTCCCAACCAAAATGTATTACTAGAAAGTGTATACAGATTTTGCTTTTCGACTTTCCAGGTTTGCTGGGGATCAAATAAAGCCAGTTCCGCTTTTTGATCGGGTGCAAGCGTACTCGTTTTCTGTTGTAAACATTTGGCTGGATTCATACTCAGAGCTTTCCACAATTCCAAAGCTGTGAATTCTCCGGTTTCTACCAAATGCTGCCACAAAAGGGGTAATGCTAGCTCGTAACCAATTGCTCCTGGTGGAGCTTCGGCAAAGGCAACGGTTTTTTCTTCGTAGGTGTAAGGTGTGTGGTCTATGGCTATAGCATCTATCACACCCGTCCGTACTGCCTGCCGTAACGCTATCAAGTCACTGGGATTGCCTAAAGGCGGGTTCAATTTTAGGCTGCTATTATAACTTTTTATTGCTTGCGTGTCAAGTAAAAGATGCATCCAAGAGGTACTAGCGGTGATGGGGACACCTCTGGCTTTGGCTGCTGCAATTAATTCGACACTACGAGCAGTCGAGACACGCATGATGTGTACTGGCGTACTGGTGGCGGTGACTAATTCCAACAAAGCGGCGATCGCAGAAGTTTCCGCGCTGGCAGGTATAAAAGGCAACCCTAAACGAATCGCATTTGGACCTTCGCGCATTACCCCATTTCCGATCAATTCGCGATCGCAACACCAAAATGCGACTGGTTTCCTCAAAGGCTGGAGATATTCCAACACCCGACGCACCAGCCCAAAATTTTCCCAGGGCTGACCGTCAGTAAAGCCAACCACCCCAACTGCTGCCAAGTCTACCAATTCTGTCATTTGCTTGCCAGCAACATCTAAGCTAATTGCACCCCAGATGTACAAAGAAGGAAGAGGTAAGAAAGAAGATCGAAGAATATCTTCTTTATTATTTCTTGTTTCTTCATTTTTTAAGCTTACGACCACAGCAGGGTTATCAATGGCTGGGGATGTATCGGGTAAGATACTAATTCGTGTAAAGCCGCCAGCAGCTGCTGCTTGCAAAAGGGACAAAAGGGTTTCGCGTTCTTCAAACCCTGGTTCCCCGGAGTGGCTATACAAATCTACCAACCCTGGTCCAAGAACTAAGCCATGACAATCTTTAACATCAGTGTCATTGGGTACATCAGAAATATTATGAGTAACAGATCTGATATAGCCATTGTCAATGAGTACATCAGCGATTTGGTCAGTTCCAGAAACAGGGTCGATAACCCTTACTTGTTGCAGCAGTTCTCTTGTCATTTTAGCTACCGACTATTAGCTATCAGCTATCAGCTTTTTAACTTTTATATGTTCTTAACTGTACATTTGTGTACTTTCAGCTTAGAATCAACTATCGGCTAAAAGCTGACAGCTAATTGCTAAATGCTACAACGCCCCTGCCGCTGTTTTATCCAATACGCCTCCACCGAGGTGAGTGGTGATATTCATTGCTTGGAGTACTGGTAAACCACTTGCTCCCAAGGGGTAATCGATAACACTGACTGCGCCATTCCCCTGACGGAAATTCCAAAACTGTTCTGATGATAAACCCAGAACGTGACAAAGCAGGGTTTTGTTAGTAGCGTCATGAGCAACAATCAATCCGGTTTTGAGTTGCTTTCCAGATGCAGCCTGGACAATTGATTGCCATGTTGCAACACTACGTTCCCACACTTGCTGCAAATTTTCTCCTTCTGGCATTTGGACTTGGGCTGGTTGTGTTCGCCAGCGATGCAACTCTCCTGGAAATTCCTGCTCTATTTCTTCTTCTAATTTTCCTTCCCAAAGTCCGTGACTAATTTCCCTTAAACCATCTTGCAATTCCAAATTTACACCAGTATGGTACTGCAAGATAACTTCTGCTGTTTCTTTGGGACGTAGCATCGTGCTACTAACGGCAAAATCAATTTCCACATCTTTAAGAAATTGAGCGGCTTTTTGCGCTTGCTGTTTGCCATTGTCGTTCAGGGGAACATCAATTTGCCCTTGAAATCTGGTTTGGCGGTTCCACTCAGTTTCTCCGTGACGCACCAGCAACAATCTTACACCGTTGTGATTTGGGCGCAAGGAAGGCAGAATTTCTCCCAGATGTTGCGTCTGATTGAGAGATTCTAGTTGGACTGGTTCTTCTAATCCCCCAGAAAAATTGAGTACGCTAACGCTACAGTTAGATTGTTGGATGGAATGGTAGCGTTCTGGAGGAATTCCCAGCGCCGTGCTCAAAAGAGCCCGATTGATACCGTTATGCCCCACGATAAGTATAGTTTCGCCTTTATGGCGAGATAAAACTTCTTGCCAAAATTGCCGCGCTTGTGCGTACAACGAAAGAACAGGAAAATGTTCTGTTGTTTGCTCACTATCTTTGACAGACATCCGCAGCAGCTGGGGGCTTTCCTGCCAAGTGCGGTAGTCTTCAGGAAACTTCTCCTTCACTTGTGCACTAAGGATTCCCTGCCATAAAGGCAGGTCAATTTCCAGCAACTTATCAGAAGTTTGGGGAACAGCAGATTGCTCAGTATGAGTTGCCAGTTCATGATAGATGGTATCTGCTGTATCTTTAGCGCGTTGCAGAGGGCTGGTGTATATTGCTTTAAATAGGATATTACTGAGGGCTTTGCCTACTTTACTAGAATCACTACGACCTTTTTCAGTTAACGTGGACGCATCGGAACGTCCTTGTATGCGCTTTTCGGTGTTATAGCTGCTTTGACCGTGGCGCACGATAATTACACGAGTCACGTTTTGCCCTCCTGTATCTAAAGGTCTAATTCTACTGCAAAGCGTAGGCAGATTTATCTGTTGAGAAAAGTACCTAAGTAAAAGGGCGTATTAAATACGGTGGTAAGTAGATAGGTGGAAATAAACAGAACTTCGTTAAGAAATGTAAAAACGCCGCTAACCCTTACTAATGACTAATGACCAATGACTAATGACTGCCGAAACTCGTTAACTTTATTTGTACCGACCTACTTATCAGTCTAAACAAGCCACTAGTCGGTGTATTAATCCCAAAACGAATAACCCTCCAGGTTTATGGGCGTTGCAGCCCTAGAATCTGGAGGGGATTTTAATTTTTGGCATTTTTGGGCAAATTTTAGGAAAACTTTTGGTTAAAACTGAGTGAGAGTGAATTGTTGCTACCTTCTTGTATTTCTATCTAAGTTATCTAAGTCAATCTGCACCTGCACGCCGTCATTACTGTAAAATGAATCTTCTCCTTGTGGGAAAATCAGATTATTTGGAGTTGTGATTGGTTCTCTGCGACGTAATTCGATTTGATCGCCAAGTTGCCAAGCATCAGCTGGAGAAATGTTTTCTCCAACATTTTGCTGTGAAACATTGTTTGGAGAATTTCTTTCTGCAAAAAATCTTGCAAAATCATCCTCAGCTGTTCTATTATTTATCCCAGTTAAAGAATTTCCTCGAATTGTGTAATCCTTACTATTTGAGTTTGGTGCAACTGAGGACTGTGCGTTAACCTTGCTTCCTATTCCAACGACAGCTGCCACTATCGCCAAAGCAGCAAATACTTTATATTTCATTGTTTTTCCCCAAACCCTGCGTTATTTTTTTGGTCGGTATTGTACAATAAAGCTTTTTGATTTCTAGTCTAGAATGTGCTAGACAAAAAAACCGTATTGAAGTATACGCTTTCTCAAGTTGAAAGCAGTATTAGCTCAATTTGTTGTCTCCTATGGAGAAAACTTTACTAGCCACTCTTAATTTAGTAAATATTTCTAAATTTTTCCTCTAATTTGAGAATTATGCCTTTAAGCATACTTGTTTTCAAAGTAGGTTAGTTTGAGGCTTGCCTTCGGCAGTCTTGTTTGCCCAATTTCCCGAAGGGACGCTAAGAGCACGCTGGCACGAAGTGCCCACGCCCGGAGTGATTGCGCAAAGCGCAGCCCCGAAGGAACATCGCCTCGTACCTATTGCTCAAATATAGAAAGGAACCTTTTGACACCGATATACAATGCCCTTTGATACTCAATTGCTACCCCGCATCAATGGCAAATCTGTGCGGGAAAATGGTAAACAATACTACGTAGACGCTCAAGGAAACCGCTTTCCCAGTGTGACGACAATACTGAATGCCACCAAACCACAAGAGGAACGTGATAGGTTATTAAACTGGAAAGCGCGTGTTGGAACAGAAGAAGCTACGAGAATTTCAACAGGTGCGAGTCGTCGAGGAACGCAAACCCACAAACAAATTGAACGTTTTCTACTTGGCGAAAACCCTGTTTGTCCTCAAGGTAGTGTTGCTTATTGGGAAAGTATCAAACCTATTTTAGAAGAAATTGATACAGTGAAACTTGTAGAAGGCTCAGTTTTTCACTACAACATGAGCTACTCTGGCAAAGTAGATTGTATCGCTAGTTATAAAGGTATTCCCTGCATTTGCGAGTGGAAAACCGCAGACAAACCTAAAGGTTCAATTGAGCGTTTGTACGAACATCCACTACAATTAACAGCGTATTTGGGAGCAGTTAACGAGTGTTATCGAGAATATGATATTCAAGTGAATCATGCTTTGTTAGTTGTAGCAATACCAGATACAGAAGCAGAGGTATTTTGGTTTGAGCCAGAAGCGATGGCAGAGTATTGGAAACAGTGGGAAGAACGACTTGCCGAGTATTGGCGAAGCAGAAAAGGTTGGGGCTGGTAACGCAGGGAATTCGACCTGAAGATGCTCTTAAAAAATGAGGCGGAGCCTCCCTAACTCGTTTAACTCGTTCCCAGGCTGAGCCTGGGAACAAGAAGTTGGATGCTCTGCATCCTTAAAATCTAGAGGTCTTCTAGACTGAGGGAAGATAAAGTGCTTTGTTTACAAAGAATTGGTATGACTACTGTGTTCTATGTTCTTTGTTCATATTAATTTTGGCTCTACACATTGACTACACAACGAAATCCAATATGACACGTTGATGTATCTATTGTTTCTGGATGACGCGCTGCTGGTCGATAACGCTGGCAGTAATTAGGCGCACAGAGGAAGGAACCACCCTTAAGTACCTTTCTAGGTATTTGTGTCTGCGCCATATTTGGGTCAAAGCTCTCTTCTTGTGTTCCGCCTCTGGGGTTGACTGGAATACAGCAAGATTTCGTCTTCTTTTCCGGGTGAGAGTCTCGATACCAGTCAGTTGTCCACTCCCAAACGTTGCCTACCATATCGTATAAACCATACCCATTCGGAGGATAGGAGCCAACAGGTTCTGCTCCAGGAGAGTGCTGCTTTAAGTTTTGCCACGGGAACTCGCCTTCCCAAGTATTAGCCATCCGCTTGCCTTTGGGAGCAAATTCATTCCCCCAAGTGATTAAACTCAACGAATTTGTCACCAAATCCGTTGGTCTTCAGAACCGTGCATGAAACTTTCACTTCACACGGCTCCTCAACGATTTGACCCTTGTCATGGGTACATCTCTCTTCCATTGCTCGATAT
>Ga0209902_100475_pt1 | contig 42413 bp, 35 predicted proteins | sample FECB27metaG_FD_188304 | JGI IMG/M metagenome (GOLD analysis project Ga0209902, IMG submission 188304) | Cyanobacterial communities from the Joint Genome Institute, California, USA - FECB-27 (SPAdes) (version 2) | ecosystem: Environmental > Aquatic > Thermal springs > Hot (42-90C) > Microbial mats...
GTACTACTAAGCGGAAAAAAGAACAACCTAAGTCGGCTTGACCTTTAAGTTTTTCAAGTTTGAGATGTGTAACTTGTAAACTCAGTGCTGCTGGGTCATTTTGTCATGTGTTAGTCTAAACTCCAGTTTGAAGGGCGCGGAGCGTGCGCTTTGCGCTTACCCGTTCGCCCAAGCCGCGTGCCCACGGTGAAGGGCGTGCCGTAGGCTACCGCTCCTGAGCCAAGAACGCGCCAAGGAATTGATAGGTCATCTTGTAGCGGGAAGAGAGTATGAACTTTTTATCGAAAATAAAGCACTTTGCGCTTAGTACTTAGGGCTTTAAAATGCATATTTTCAGGTGCAAAAAGTTTATGAGCTACTGACAGTGTATTTGCTAGTTTTACGCCAACATCACCCTTTATCTTTAGGCAGCTTCTGAAATTTCAATCAAAATTGCTATAGAGACACATTGTTAAGCTTATCTTCGTTAAGTGTATTTTCGTATTGAATAATTGTGAACTTCATCTATAGTTTGTATAGGGCTTTTATTATTGATTCATTTCTTTGACATCTAATTAGTGTTTCATCAATTCTTCATCAATCAGTCTCCACGCTTTATCATAAGCTTCACTGATTTTTTATAGCCTATTTACTGTTTAGATAACTATTTTGCTCTCAGAAGAATTATAAAAGAGATAGCAAAAAACAAAGTCTTTGAGAGATGCTAACTTCAAGACTTAGTCCAAAAACAAGATTAATTTCTTGAATTCACTAATTCCAAGTTGTATCAGTTATCAAAGATAAGTGCTTATGCAAATTAAATTACCTATAAAAAATTGGGTCAAACGCCTATTCAGTTAGGATTCAGCGTGAAAATAATTTTGCTTAGATACTTAAATTTTGATTTCAAAGCTATTGCTAATCTCTTTTCTAAAAAATAGATATTTAAAACTATGTTCGTGAAACAATACTATCATCCGTTAGAAGCTTTACCAAATTTCGATGTGCATCTACTAGGCCGACGAATTTCTTGTATGACCGTCTCTTCAATTATTGAAGGCATTCACAAAGCTTGCATCGAAGACAGAAAAATTACTATAGGACATTACAATGTGCACGGTTTTAATCTTTCTGTGCAGTTGCCCTGGTTCTACGACTTCTTGCAGAGTGCAGATATTACCCTTTGCGACAGCATGGGTATCCTGAATGCTATTCGCTATGTGGAGGGGCAGAAGTTACCAATAGAGTACCGAGTTTCTTACACGCTCTTAATGCCGAAACTGCTGGAACATTGTAATCAGCATGGTTTGTCACTCTTTTTGCTTGGATCACGACCTGAGCATTTGCAGGTAGCTTTGGAGCAGTTAAAAGTTAATTATCCAAACATTAAGTTGGCTGGACACGACGGATACTTCTCAATGGAAGATCCGTATCAGAACGAGGCAGTTATTGAGCAAATAAATCTTGCCAAACCCCAGATTTTAGTAGTAGGTATGGGAATGCCTGTTCAGGAAAACTGGGTTCGACTATACCGGAACCGTCTTGGCGTCAACGTCATCATGACTGGCGGTGCAATCATAGATCGGCTAGCAGGAGTTGTCCCGGATTGTCCAACGCTGCTTTCAAACAAAGGTTTGGAGTGGTTATATCGCCTATACCGTGAACCTAAACGTTTAGCAACTCGCTATTTACTGGGCAATCCAGCTTTTGCGCTACAGATCGCCCTAGCTAAGCTGAATCAAAGCACTGCCAAGATCATAGACACACAACCTATTAACAATTCTGTTATGGGAAACTTAGAACACTCAGGCAGTTTTTCCCACTCCACAACCATTTAAGTCGCCTCTGTTACATACCATCAACGCAAAAGTTTTCCCATCTGCCTTCTTCTTAAAATATGAAGATCCTACAAGCTATCTATCAATTTCGGACAGGTGGCGGTGCGCTGCAAGTAGTCGCTGACCTTACCGCTGCTGCCCGTAATAGTGGTCACAGCGTGACAATTCTAGCTCGAGACATATCAGTCGCCACCTCAGTAGGGGCAGAAAGATTTTTTACTGGCAACAAAGCTTTAGACTGGTGGCATCTTTGGCAACGCTTGCGTACAGAACAATACGATATTATACACGTTCATGACCGTTACTGCTCGTTGCTGATCAATTTAATATCTCAAGCTCCACCGAGTGTACAAACTAATCACATTGCCTATCGTACGCACCGCCGATTAACACCTTTTGCGGACATTGTTGTGGGTTGCTCCCGTTCTATGGATCAACACCACGCTGACTTTTTCCAATTACCAAGTTCCCGCCGCGCGCTCATTCCCAACGGCGTCTTTTCTCGCAATCCTAAATTAGAACGAGTGCAATCTCTACGTCAGAACTTACCTTCAGCAATTAGCGATTGCGCAACGGGCAGTGGCAAAGCCAATCGCCCAAGGGACACTGAGCGAGCCAATCGCCGCGTCTGCCTAACAGTGGCTCGTCTTGCTGCCCAGAAAGGTCATACATATCTGCTAGAAGCTATTGCCTCGTTACCTCCCAGCCTACGCCAGTCTTGGTGCTTTGTCTTGGCTGGGGGAGGTGAGTTAGAGCTTCAACTCCGTACTCAAGCAGAAAAATTAGGAATTCTTCAAGATTTACTTTTTCTAGGTCATACTGCAGATGTCGCAGAATGGCTAGCATTGGCTGACGCTTTTGTTTTACCTTCCTTATACGAGGGTTTACCTTTAGCACTGCTTGAAGCCATGGCAGTCGGTTTACCCTGTCTTGCCACAGCAGTGGACGGTAACCTCGAAGTCTTGCGCCACGAGGAGAACGGTCTCCTTTGTATGCCTGCAAATTCTCAAGGTTTGGGTGACGCTTTGGAAACTTTACTAAGTGATACGACGCTGCGTAATCGCTTGGGTAAGCAAGCTCAGACAGACTACTGGAGCCAATGGACATTTGAACGTACTTGGCAACAGTATGAATCACTCTACCGACAATTGTACCAACGTGAAGTACCGCGATTGTCCGGGCATTCATCCGAACTAGCTAAATAACTTATAAATAATTTAAAGGTCTTTCCTCTCATGACTTTTCCAATCAACTTCCTCATGTGTTCTCCTGACCACTATGACGTTGACTATGTCATCAATCCTTGGATGGAAGGGAACGTTCATAAATCTTCGCGCGATCGCGCTGTTGAACAATGGCAGGGACTATTCCAAATCATTAAAGAATATGCCACAGTGGAGTTGGTGCCACCTCAAATTGGTTGGCCTGATATGGTATTTACGGCAAATGCAGGACTGCTTCTGGGAAATAACGTTGTCCTCAGCCGATTCCTCCATAAAGAGCGTCAGGGAGAAGAACCGTACTTCAAACAGTGGTTTGAGTCCCAGGGCTACACTGTACATGAATTGCCTCAAGATTTGTCATTTGAAGGCGCTGGAGATGCACTGCTAGATCGGGAAGGACGTTGGCTATGGGCTGGATACGGCTTCCGCTCCCAGTTAGACTCACACTCATATCTAGCAAAATGGCTAGACATTGAAGTGCTTTCGCTGCGGTTGATAGATGAGCGGTTCTATCACTTGGATACTTGCTTTTGTCCCCTGAGCGGTGGTTATTTACTTTACTATCCAGCCGCGTTTGATGCCTACTCCAACCGCTTAATTGAAATGCGGGTACCGCCAGAAAAGCGGATTCCCATTCAAGAAGCAGATGCAGTGAACTTTGCCTGCAACACAGTTAACATTGACTCTGTTGTCATCATGAACAAGGCAAGTGATGAACTCAAAAACCGCTTAACCGCAGTCGGATTCCAAGTCATTGAAACACCATTGACAGAATTTCTCAAAGCTGGCGGCGCTGCCAAATGCTTAACACTACGAGTAACAGAACCAGTGCGAAAGCCAGCACACACACCAAAATTCAGCGTAGTTATCCCCGCCTACAACGTGAGTGCTTACATTGCGGACTGTGTGAACTCGGTTCTCGCTCAAACCGAAACAGACTTTGAGGTTATTGTCGTAGACGATGGCTCTACCGATGATACGGCTCAAATAGTTTCTTCTTTTGTTGATCCACGCGTACATTTGGTACGTCGTAGCAATGGTGGATTGGCTACTGCTCGCAATACGGGTATCCGCGCCGCGATTGGCGAATTTGTGGCATTTTTGGACGCTGACGATCGCTGGTGTCCTGAGAAATTGGCTGCTCACCGACAAGCACTTGAACAAGATCCCAACGCCTCAGTGAGTTATGATTGGTCAGTTTTTATAAATAAGCAAGGTCAACGAACTGGGTTATCTATGGCTCAAACTCAGAAAGTTATAACACACGAGGCTTTGCTGCTCAAAAACTATTTGGGTAACGGTAGTACCGCAGTCGTTCGTCGCTCAGTCCTTGAGGAAACTGGTGGCTTTGATGAGAGTTTGCGTCGTTTTGTAGATCATGAACTGTGGGTTCGCTTAGCTTTTCATGGTCATCATTTCCGACTCGTTCCTCACCAGTTGACTGAATATCGCATTCACCCTGCCAGTTTCACAGCCGATACACAACGGATGCTCAAAGGGCTGGAGGCATTCTTGACAAAAATTGCGACTTATGCACCAGACAGCATTAAGCGGCTTGCACCATTGGCGATCGCCTGTACTCATCGCTGGATGGCGAGGGCTGCTTTTGTAGAAGGAAATTACCCAAAAGCTTATCAACATGCCCTGCAAGCGCTACGCACTTCACCTCAGGTACTTTGGAGAGATCAACGGGCACCGATCACTTTTGCGGCAATTTTTCTGCAGGCGATCGCGCCGAAACCTATATTTAACGGGATGTTGCAGTTAGGGCATCGCTTTGCTACAGGTTGGTTTCAAGATCATTCCAAAAAAAATCAAATCTTATGGTAATTTTGCTACTCAGTTTGGGAACACTGTACATAACAGCATATAAATAACAATGTTTATGCCTGCCAACTACTGAGTTTTGATTATAAGAGTTTACCGTGACTACTGATTGGCATTTTCCATCTCGTCTTCCCTTTGCAATGCGCGTCTTTAAAGCGCTGAGCAAAGAGCGTTGGCCTTTATTGCTGACATTGACACTCTCGCTAGGTCTTGCAACCGTAATCATTCGCCGCATTCCTGCCATTTATTCATCCTCCTCTAAGGTTCTGATTGAGTATCCACGTAGTACTGAACAATTGACTGGTTTGGACACTCAGGTTCAGTTGGGAAGGTTAGATACAGTAGGCGAGCGGGTAAACCCCATCAACAACCAAGTAGCTTTGGTAAAATCGTACCCTGTCTTTAAAAAGGCTCTGGCGCAGCTAAATCTGTCAGAAAAACAGGTTCCTTTTAAGGAATTATCAGTTAAAGCCGTAGAAGGAACGGATTTACTAGAAATTACGTACAAATCAAAATCAGCTTCATTAGCTGCTAAGGTCGTACAGACTGTTGTCGATATCTATATCAAAGAAAACCTGCTTAACAATCGTGAAAAGGGAGCATCGGCGCGGAAGTTTCTGGAACAACGTCTACCAGAGCTTGCAAATCAACTGAAGAAAGCTCAGAACCAACTCGAACAATTTCAGAGCCAAAATCGTTTCTTAGGGACAACTGTCGAAACTGATGCACTGACTAACGCATTAAATAACCTGGAAACACAAGTTAATACAGCGCGAACTGAACTTGCTTCTACAGAGCAGAAAATTGCTCGTTTGCAAACGCAATTGCCTTCTGATCTGACTGCTGCGGTGAATGTCGCGGGCTTAAGCCAGGAGGCTGGTTATCAACAGTTGCAAACTCAATTGGTGCTGGCTGAAACTGATTTAGCTCAATTGCAAATTCGCTTCACTGATCAAAACCCTCAAGTCGTGGCTGCCAAACAGAAGCGCAATCAACTTAAGGTTCTGCTTCAGGAGCGATCGCTTCGCTTAGTAGGAAACCAAGCAAACGCCTTATCTCCCACAGATCCTTTGCATCAACGCCTAGTTGAGAAGTGGGTTGAACTAGAGACAGAACGCTTTGCTCAGGTGACTCGACTGGGCAAATTATCTCAGCAGTTGCAGCAGCTACAAGAGCGCTCCAAAAAGCTTCCGCAGTTGATCAAGCAGCAGACACAGCTGCAACAATCTGCTGAAGCAGCCCAAAAAGAATATCTCACCTTTAAGGAGAAGTATACTGCTAGTCAAATTGCTGAGGAGCAAAACATTAGTAATGTTCGTGTTGTCGAGCCAGCAGAAGTTAATCTCACACCAGCAGCACCAAACCGCCAACTGCTTTTTACTCTTGCCGCAGTCATCAGCACTGGCATCTCACTCGGTGTCGTTTGGTTGTGCCGATGCCGCAACAATGACCTAGATGGGATTGTTGAACTTAGAGACATCCTGCCACTGTCAATCATTGCCACCGTACCTTGGTATGGCAATGGACTATTATCCCCAGAGGAAAACTTAGATGAGAGCCGGCTTGCTAGCAGCTACCAACTACTCCAAGCAAATATAAGGATGCTACCACGGAATGTACAGATTGTAGCTGTATGCAGTTGGGCTCCTGCCGAGGGTTGCTCCTCAGTGGCTAAGAACTTGGCATTACTTGAAGCACGCTCTGGTCATCGCGTTTTATTTATTGATGCAGACAAACGCTCTGCCGCTCAACCTGAATTTTGGCAGACCGACCAAAGTCAGCACAGTGCTGAGCATAACCTGAATGGTAAGATTTTGGGACATACAATTCAGCATAAAGTGCTGTCTAACTTCGATATTTTGTCTTCCGACGATATACCCTCTGTCGTCATGTATAAGGAATGGCTTGCTTTACTTGAACAGAAGCGCAAGCAGTACGACCTGATTGTGATCGACTGCGCTCCAGTCTCCCACAGTACTGACGCGACGGTGCTAGCATCAATGTCTGATGGTGTGGTTTGGGTCGTGTGTCCAAAGCGCTTGGGTCGTCGTCGGGTAGAGGCTTCTGCGGAAAATTTACAAACCTGGAGTACGCGTCTGTTGGGTCAGGTGATCATTGGTGTTGAAAGCAATCAACTACCAGTGCAAACTCCAAATGACCGCTTAAAATTGCCAAAGCTCACCCACCGCCAGTTTGCGAGTCTTCAAGGAGCCAAGAACCACTTATGACTCGTCCTACGATACCACCAAAAAGCATTGGCACAAGCTATCTAGGCAGACAAGAGCTAGACATAACTGCTGAGCGGATAGTCTTTTGGACAATTGCTCTAGTACCTCTGTGGTGGATTGTGGGAATTCAGATCGCTGTTTATCCGTTGGTTGGCTGGTACTTGTTTTACCGTAGTTTCCGACAGCCAAAACAAGTTACTTTTCCTTTTGGCTGGAATATGTGGTGGTTGTATATAGGTGTTTGGTTACTGTCATTAGTCATAAACCTGGCACTTGGCACTGCTGAAATTGGTAGGAGTATCACAACGCTGGGTTCGATTTTTGGGGTGTGGGTTCTCACAGTCGTTGTTTGGTATGCCATGCGTCGATTAGCAATTCGCTATCACGTTATTATCCGGGCTATCTGCATAGTTGGATGTTGCCAGCTCTTAGCTGTATTCATTGGGCAAGGTTATGTGCTAGCGACAGGTTCGGTGTTACAAACCCACAGCATCATTACAACGCTTGTCCCTTCCATTCCGGCTCGGGTATTCTTCGATGCCGAGCTCTATGGCTATGATGAACTGGGTTGGGATGTGGAGTCAATACCTCGGCTCAAGTCGTTCTACTATTGGTATCCATTAGCTGGGACGATGAGCATTTTCATTTGCATGGCGTCGTTAAGTGAGCCCAAACGCTTTTGGCAAATACTCAGTTTTTTAGGTGGCTTGACAACAATTTGGTTTGCCGCTGCACGCTCAGCCCAAGTAGGCATAAGTCTTGCGACTTTTTTGGCAATTTGGTTTGGTAGTCGTCTGGGACGCAAGATAATTCTTGGCAGTTTAATACCTTTTGGCTTAGTCTCGCCCGTTGTCGTCGTTGAAATTTACAAGTACTTCTTTGAGTACCGCAGTGATTCAGGGGCAGCTCGTCTTGCTCTGTATGACGAGACATTCAAAGCCTTCTTACGCTCTCCTCTTCTAGGCTATGGTACTCATGGTCGCTCCGAAACCCTGGAGGTGCCATTAGGTTCTCACTCTCAAGTTTACTCGACACTCTACCACACAGGTGTACTCGGCTCTTTCATCCTCATAGTAGCCTGGATTGCGATCGCCGTCGCTCTATTGCGGCTCATCCATAAACAACCCAAATTATCTCCGACTCTTGGAGCTTGGGCAGGGTTAACGTTTGTCATGACAAGCGGCGAACTTGAAGCTGCTAGCGTCACTGTCTTCGTCCTAGCTGCCTGGCTGGGTTGTGCTTGGAACTGGGAGGAGCAAATGTCTATAAAAGCAAAGCAGCCTTGGTTATCTGGTGTGCAAGTACCACAACCACCCACGCCTTGGCAAAGCCTCCAGCACTGGTGGAGCGGTTCAACATAAGTTGGAGTACAAAAATGGCTTTCATTGGACAAATTACTATGCAATCAATGTATCGGCTTTTAGAGCGCTTATCCTCCGATTGTTGGAGGTGGTACTACAGCATACGATACCCTAATTTGATCCTAGAACCAGGAGTTCTGATTGCAGGTCGTTTAAAGCTCTCCGGCTCTGTCAAGGTAGCAATTAGTAGCGGTACCCGTATCCGCAAGCGCAATCATATATTTGGTGAGGGTAAAGTTACGATTGGCAGTGATTGTTTACTCAACGGTTGCTCTATCGCTTGCTACCAACAGGTAGACATTGCAGATAAGTGTCTAATCTCTGACTGCTACATTATGGACACAGACTACCACAATGTCGATCCTGAAACACGACATGAATTACTGCATAAAAGCGGCATTCGTCCTGTGGCTATTGGTCGTAATGTGTGGCTTGCTGCAGGCGCACGAATACTCAAAGGCGTCACCATAGGCGAGAACTCTGTTGTCGGACTAGATTGCGTTGTTCGCCGTAATGTGCCTGCCAATGTCGTCGTAATCGGCAATCCTGAGTGCATTGTCAAGCACTTGCAACCTCAAGAAAGAAAAGCGGTCGTCTCAGGTATCCAATCATGAAAAGAAGAACAGTACTGGGAATCATTGGAGGAGCAGCGATTACAAGTACCTGTGCGCTGTCGCAGAATCAAGCACTCTCCTCAAAGTTGTCAAGAAAACCACCTCGCTTAAAGTTAGGGACAGAACCACCCTCTCAGGAGTACTTTGGGTTAAACATCGGCACTGAACTGAGTCTCAAATCCTTGCGCGACCAATTACTTACGCTTTATCAAAAAGCTGGTGTACGTTGGCTGCGGGTTTGGTACAACTGGGCAACACTTGAGCCTGAACCTGGCGCATACGATGGAGCTTCTATCCAAGAGGCATTACGTTTTGCTAAGAATTATAACTTTCAAGTGCTTTTCATGATTTGGGGAACTCCACCCCATGCTGGCAATGGAGATTTGGGAGATGTGCCACAAACTAAAGCACTGTCTGACTATTGCCAATGGCTGAAAGCAAATTTGGGTGATTTAGTGGATGCGTGGGAAATTGGCAATGAACCAAACCTAACGAAGTACTACGCAGGTTCACCTGAGAGTTACATTCAGACCTTGGCAACGAGTTATCAAGTGCTTCAGGGAGATGCGCCAGTCGTTGCAGCAGGTCCTAGCGGCGCTGCTAGCTCTAGTTACTGGCAAGCTTTACTTGATAACGGGCTACAACGCTACTGCGATCGCGTCAATTTGCATCCTTACCGAAATCAACCTCAACAGGTCGTCCGTCTGGTAGACGACTTCTTGGGGCGAGTGCAAAAGCCGCTTTGGATTACTGAATTAGGTCTTTCTGCAGATGTTGGTGGCGAACAAGCCAAAGCCGATTTCGTCGCTAACGTGCTTCCGTTACTTGCGACACGAGTAGAAAAACTTTTCTGGTATCGGGGTGTTCAGGGTTCGGGTTTACACCCTCTGCGTTTTGGGTTAGTCGAAGGCAACCGTACCTCAGGTCAGGTGACTCCATTACCTGCTTACTATAGCTATGCTGCTTTCGCTGGTAAATAGCCGTATTGTTTTATGCATGACCAATCGGAAAATCATAGCACTAAGAAAATCCGCTCAAAGTTATTTGCTGGGTTGCGTTGGACGGGTGCATCGCAGGTTCTTCAACAAGTTTTGAACATAACCTGGAGTGTCATCATGGCTCGATTGCTCTCTCCGACAGACTTCGGGTTGCTAGCAATGGCAAGTGTCTTTACGGGGATTGTCTACTTTGTACTCGACCTAGGACTGAAAAGCTCTCTGATTCAGCGTCAAACTCTTGAAGAAAAGCTGATTTCCAGTGTGTTCTGGATTAATGTCTTTGTCGGACTTGTGATGACGGTGGTAGGGGTTGTTTTTTCTTGGTCGATTGCTGGGTTTTACAACAACCCACTACTGCAGCCAGTGGTCGTAGCTCTATCCTGCAACTTCTTGATTTTCTCGTTAGGTATCACTCAAGAAGCTTTGCTCAATCGCCAGATGGACTTCCGGAGCCTAGAGTTGCGTACACTCTTGGGACAATTCATTGGTACAGTTTGCTCAATTGTGATGGCATTTTGGGGTTTTGGAGTTTGGAGTCTGGTGGCACGCATCTCAATAACCACCGTAGTGGGAACCACTTTGATGTGGTTTGTTACCAATTGGCGACCGAGGTGGTGGTTTCGCTGGAGCGATGTGCGTGAGTTGATCGGTTTTGGCAGCGATGTCCTCACCTCCAACCTCTTAGCCTACTTTGGGCGCAATGCTGATAACTTTTTAATCGGTAAGTTCATTAGTGCCACTGCTTTGGGGTACTACACGATGGCTTACAACTTGATGATGTTTCCCGTCCTGCGTTTCGCTCAAGTACTGAGTTCAGTATTGTTCCCAGCACTATCACGTTTGCAAGACGATGTAGAGAAAATTAAGTCTAGCTGGTTCCGTGCTACCCGTTTGATTGGGGCAGTCACAACACCGCTAATGTTAGGGCTAATTGCCCTTGCTCCGCAGTTTGTAGGGATTGTTTATGGCGAGAAGTGGCTGCCGGCAGTTCCTCTGTTGCAAATTTTGGCACTTAATGGTATTGTCCAGTCGTTGACTTGGCTAAGCAGCACAGTACTCGTGTCTCTGGGTAAGACTCGTTTGCTCTTAAAGCTCACCTTTGTGTCAGTTACTTTAGCCTTTGTTTCATTCTTAGTGGGCTTACCTTTTGGAGTTGTTGGTGTCGCTACCTGTTACACAGTGGTTAACACTGGAATGGAGATGTGGTCGTTATTCTACACACTAAAGTGTGTGAACTCCAGCTACAGCCAATACATATACAACATAGGTGGAGTCGTGACAGCAGCAGGTGGTATGGGTCTTGCTGTCTGGGGTTTAGTATTTGGTCTGCACATTGCCCCAATACCGCTGCTTTTGATTGCCATTGGGTTGGGATGCATCGTGTACGTGATTTTACTACGCTTCATCGCTCCTACAGTGCTGAGTGAGGCTCTTAGCATTCTGCCTGAGCGCTTTACCAAACGCTGGTTGAAATTTGGTTAATAGCTATACCCAGAAAAAACATATGACATGGCAAACGTCTAAAGACAACTTGAGTAAATCGCCCCTTGTTTCAGTAGTTGTGCCAGTATATAACGGTGAAAAGGTATTGCCTACACTTATAGAGTCTTTATCCAAGTTGGACTACCCAAAAGACTGTTTGGAAATTATACTGGTCAACAATAACTCAAGCGATCGCACGGCTGAAATATTAGCAGCTACCCCGTTCACTGTCATCTCAGAAATGCAGCCGGGCTGTGGCACAGCGCGTAATGCTGGTATCCGACAAGCAAGAGGGGAATTTATTGCCTGTACTGACGCTGACTGCGTAGTTTCTCCAACCTGGTTAAAAGACTTAGTTGCAGGTTTTACAGACCCAAAAATTGGCGCAGTCGCAGGAACGATTGAACCTTATGAACTGACTCATCCAATTGAACGTTATGAAGCATTACGCTTGAACGATCCTGGTCATAGAGCCAAACATATTTTTCTCCCTACTGCTTGTACTGCTAACGTTATGTATCGAGCGGATGTGTTTCAACGAGTTGGCTTGTTACTAGATCGTTCTGGTGGCGAGGAGACAGACTTAAACTGGCGTATGCAAACTCAGACAGAATACCGCATTCATTTTCTCCAATCTGGCGGATTGGTTCAGCACCGCTACCGTGCTGATTTTAAAGCTTTCTGCCGATCGCAACGTTACAAAGCTCGTACCTTAATAGATCTGCATCGACGCTGGAATCTACATACACCGACTGGACGCAAAGAGTTGCTAAGGACAGCTATAGGTGTGAGTTGGTTCTTGCCAACGGTTTTAACACAAACTTTCGCACGCAGTCACACTTTTTACGAGAGTTGTTGGGAAGCTTGGTTAAATATCGTGGTTCCCTGGACTCGGTATCAAGGTATTCGAGAAGGTTGGCACAAACAATGAAAGTTGCTCTGGTTCATGATTATCTTAAAGAGTATGGTGGTGCAGAAAGAGTTTTGGAAGTTTTGCATAGTTTGTACCCAGAAGCACCAGTTTACACAGCTTTTGTAGACTATGCAGGCTTGGGGACAGCGCGATCGCGTTTTGCTGGGTGGGACATCCGCACCACTAATGCTCAACACATACCCGGAATTGCTCACCGTCACCATACGTTGCGTTTTTTGATTCCCTACTTCTGGGAATCCCTTGATTTCTCTGAGTTCGACCTAGTTCTCTCTTCATCGAGTGGTTACTTAAGTAAATCGGTGCTGACTCGACCGGAGACAAAGCACATTACTTACTGTCATACTCCTCCTCGATATTTGTGGGGATACACAAAGTCGCAAGCTAGTCATTGGTACAAGCATTGGTACGAAACCTGGGTAAATAGCTCCTTACGACAATACGACTTCTATGCGTCTCAACGGGTGGATCGATTTGTAGCCAACTCTCAGGAAGTTGCACGACGAATTGCCAAGTTCTATGGACGTGTCGCAGAGGTTATTCCACCACCTGTGACGGTTCGAGGAAAAGGTGAAGCGGGGAATGAATATTACCTGTATGTTGGTCGTTTAACACGTCCTAAACAAGTGGAGCTCGCCGTCCAGGCTTGCGATCGTCTTAAACGTCCTCTCTGGATTGTGGGAACAGGTAGTGAAGAAGCTCGCTTGCAGGCAATGGCAAGTCCAGACATCCGCTTTCTAGGCTTTGTGTTGGAGGATGAGAGAATGTCTGAGATTTATGCAGGTGCTAAAGCTTTGATTTTCCCTTGTGCTTATGAAGATTTTGGGATTGTACCTATAGAGGCTATGGGGCATGGTGTCCCTGTAATTGCCTTAGCACAGGGGGGAGTTAGAGAAAGCGTCCTTGATCGTAAAACTGGACTGTTCTTTAAAGAACCCACTGTAGAGAGTTTGTGTCATGCGATCGAAGAATTTGAAGGTCTTTGCTTCTCTTCCCGCACCTGTATTGAACGGGCTAAGGAATTTTCTGAGTCAGTCTTTGTCTCTAAGCTACAACAATTTATTAGCCAAACTTTAAAGGAACATAAACTTTTTTTAACCAGCGTTTTTGACTAGGAACTGTTAACTTAACACACTAAATTAGCCAAGTTTTTCTATCATTTTTCACAAAACTAATTAGCCATGAATAACTTCAGCCCTGAAAAGATTCAAGAAGTTCTGCACACAAAGCTAGGAAAATTAGAAAAATTTGAACAATGTGCCCTCCTAGATTATCCTGACAACTTTAATGTTGGCGATCACTTGATATGGCTTGCATCCGTATTTTATCTAACTGATATTGCCAAAACAAAAATTAACTATATTGCGGCTAGTACAAATTTTTCTGACTCAGCGATGGAAAAGCTGGTCGGTAAAGCTCCTATATTTCTTAATGGAGGAGGTAATCTGAGTGATACTTGGCTTGTTCATCAAACATTTCGTGAAGAAATTATCTCTAAGTATCGAGACAGACCAATTATTATTCTTCCGCAGAGCATTTACTTTACAAGTCAATCTAATTTAGAGAAAACCGCAAAAATTTTTAACTCTCACCCAAATCTCACTTTGTTTACTCGCGATACATATAGCTATGAAATTGCGCTGAAATATTTTTATAACTGTGAGGTAATATTGTCACCTGACATGGTTTTTCACATGGCAGGAATGCCTGAATTATCATTCATACGTAATCCAAACCTCCCTATTTTATACCATTACAGGCAAGATAAAGAACTGAATCAAAATTCTTCTCCTACCTCTATTAATCTGCCTAACTTAATAGTAGAGGACTGGCGTTCATTCAAATGGATGTTAGGTGCTCCTAAAGCTTCACCTGTTCCAGTTATCATTCGACGACTTATTCGCAAAGTTTGGCAAAGAGGTTTAGCAACTCCCCAAGAGTGGGTATCCCGACAAAAGTGGCAGTATCTTCAACCTTATGCTGGTAAATTTGATAGTCTATACAATTCCTCTTTGCATCGAACTTCATGGAGTTTTATGCATAGTGGAGTTTATCAATTGAAACAGTACCGTCTAGTTATTACAAATCGGTTACACGGTCACATTCTCTCGACTCTTTTAGGTATTCCTCATATATTTTTACCTAATTCCTACCATAAAAACGAATTTTTCTATGCAACATGGACTTCAGAAATTCCATTTTGTCGATTTATCAAAGATGCTTCACAAATTGAAGCTAATGCAAGAGAACTATTGGAATTATTCCCTGGTTAAAAAACCTAAAACTTCAGAGGAGAAAAATCATGGCTAACTTTTTTGTTGTTGTAGATCCAGATCATGAGCGGCGATCGCAGTTTGTGAAAAAAATTGAGCCGCTATTGCCACCAGTAGAAGGCTTAGTGACAAATTCCTGTTCTGTAGGCAATTTCTGCGCCGTTTGGGCTGCAAGTTCTACTGCTCCCATTAGTCACACTGTCGAGCAACAGGATGCTGCTGTGATTTGGGGAGATGCAATGCACCAAACCAAAGCCGCAAGAATCAATGCCGATGGTCTTTTGAACTTATGGAAAGACTCTACAGACAACACTTATTCTGCTTTTAATGGCTTTTATGCGGCAGTTACCTATCATCAGCACTACGGGCTGAAAGTGGGAGCAGATTTGTTAGGTTTGTTCCCAGTGTACTACTACACTCATGGTGAGGTGGCTTTAGTAGGTTCAAGCCCGGAACTGTTCAGATACCATCCGCTTTTCCAACCAGCATTTAATCCCGCAGGTCTTGTGGGAATTCTACTAACTAATGGGCTATTTGATGGACAAACATTGTGGCAAGGCATTAAACGTTTAGACGCAGGATGTTTACTATTTTGGCAAGTAGGAACTTCTGCTAAGGAACTCAGACAATATCAACTTCCCAAGTCTGAGAAAGATTCTGAGTATTCCCAACTCTCTTTCGCTGAACAAGTCGAGCTGTTGGCACAAGCCCTTGAACAGGCGATCGCTCAATATGACATGAGCGGCAAGCGAGCTAGCCTCTTGCTGTCTGGAGGGATAGATTCTCGAATGCTGGCGGGGTTTCTTCGCCGTCAAAATGTTGATGTTGCGGCATTAACTCTAGGAAGGCGCACTGATATTGAAATGAGGTGTGCAGCTTCGGTAGCTCGAACTCTTGCTTTTGAGCATCACACCGCAACTGTTCCCTTCGCTCAATATCCCGCCTGTGCTGACACAGTCGTTAGGTGGGAGCATCTTGCAAATGGTTTTAATGTTAGTACAGATTGGGGCATCCTCTGTGATATCAAAAAATTAGCCCCTACAACTGTCACCGGTTACTTAATGGATAGAGTCGTTGGAGGTTCGGCACCATACTCCCCCTCTCCAGACGAGATGTCATATGAAGCATTCTTCGACAATGTCAACTGTTGGGGTTTCCCTCCTAATTTACTAAAGAGACTTTTACGTCAAGAAGTATTTTACGATTTGGTACAAGATACTCTTGCTCGCATTCGCATAGTTTACGAAAGCTATCCTGGCACGGAATTTAGACGATCATGGTGGTTTGAAATTTTTCACTCAAATCGGTTTCATGTAGGTAGTTCAGCGTGGCAGCTTAGCTTTGGAGCTTGGCCTATCTTACCAGTGCTAAATTGGCAGCTTTTAGAAGTAAGCGCTCTCTTACCAGAGAAGACTATAGCTCAACGACGAGCGCAAATGGAATTGCTATGTACTTACTTTCCACAGTTAGCTCAACTGCCTTTAGACCGCAATGCATATAATCTAGAGCCACTCTTAGGTCGCAAAAATCAGTTTTTAGCTCCCTTAGTTAAATTACAGCGCCGATGGTGGCAATTTCAGCAGCAGAAACTGGGATATGAGCGACGCTATTACTTTCGCACTTACGATTTCAATAATGATGGTTGGCGTGCTATACGTCAGCAAGCAGAACTGTATCGAGACCATATCAGGTGTCTGTTCCATGAAGATGTTTTCAATGCACTGCTGCCAACTCCAGATGTACGCACACAGTATAAAGATCCAATTATTGATGCTTCCGGCATCAAAGCTTTAGTTGGACTGTTGCTTTGGTCTAAAGAGCATATTTAGAAGTTAGTTCATACTCATTTCAGATAATAGAAAACTCAATTATGCCTCAGACTCATATTTGGCAAGAACAGACGACAACAGTCAATGACTCAACCACTGTTAGTGTCTTGATTGAGACTCCCAACCAGGTACAAACTCCTTTGTGGTATCGTGTTCCAGCTCAACAAAGTTCTCTGATAACACCCAGTTGCGATCCTTTTGTTGTTGGTACCATTTTCATAGCTATGAACCAAGGATCTGATGTGGTAGTTCATGGTGAAGTTTCTCCCTCCCTACTGCAAAATCTTGCAGAGTTCCAAGCAGTATGGGCGCGTTGGAAACCAAGGCGTTATAAGCAAATCGAAATCACCGCTGAAGTTGAGAAAGAACAGCCTACAGCTCACACGATTGAGAGAGCAATTTCTGCTTTCTCAGGCGGGGTAGATAGTTGCTTTACGGCGTTTCGCCACGCCAAAAAGCGTTGTGGCAGGGTACAGCGCAATTTACATGCAGGATTGATGGTTCACGGACTCGACATTCCACTACAGCAGCCGCAGATATTTGAGTATGCAGCACAAAAGTCTAAATTAATGCTCGCTAGCTTGAATCTAGAACTTATTCCTATGGCAACTAACTTCCGAGATATAGAGCAAAATTGGGATGATGCACACGGGGTAGGAGTTGCTTCTTGCTTAATGCTGTTACAGGGTGGCTACTCGATTGGTTTGATTCCTAGCTCGGATCCATACCATGCACTCAATCTACCCTATGGCTCAAATCCAATTACAGATCCGCTACTGTCCAGTCGCACTTTTCAAATCGTTCATGATGGTTCAGGCTTTACCCGAACAGAAAAAGTTAAGGAGATTGCTAATTGGCCCGAAGCTTTACAAAATCTCAGAGTATGCTGGCAAGGTGATCAAAAAGACCGTAACTGTGGACGTTGTGAGAAATGCATTCGGACTATTCTGAATTTCCGAGTCGTTGGAAGCGGTTTGCCTCCATGCTTTGAACAAGATGTTAGCGAGCGAGAAATTTTGAGTCTTCGAGGTCTTAAAGAAGTGCAATTAACCGAATACGATCCCATCTTAGCTGCTGCCAAAGATAACTTTATGTCTGATTCGTGGGTTACGGCATTAGAAAAGACCATAAGACGCAATCGGCGTGTAAACACATTGAAAGCTTATTTGCCAAGTACCTTAAAAAATCGTTTACGCAGATCGAGAACGTTATTGTCCCTAGAAAGGCAATAAGGGCATAGAATGAGCGATTGGGCACGAGGGCACTGCTTTCCCTTGCAATCGCATGATTCATATTTGGATTCAACAACGCGAGCGTAAAAAGTATTAAGAGGTTCTCATATGAGCAGAATTTTAGTCACAGGAGCAGCAGGTTTTATTGGCTTTCATTTGAGCCAAAAGCTGTTAGTCAAGGGTGAAAGTGTCCTTGGTGTGGATAACTTGAACAATTACTATGACGTCAGCTTGAAGCAGGCGCGCCTAGCTCAACTTTTTAATCACAAAGATTTTCAGTTCTTCCAACTGGACATTGCACATCAAGCGGATGTTGCAGAATTATTTGCCCGATGGAAGCCTGAATTAGTTGTTCACTTAGCAGCTCAAGCAGGTGTTCGTTACTCACTCACGCATCCCCATGCCTATGTCGATAGCAATTTAGTAGGCTTTGTAAACATCCTAGAAGGTTGCCGTCATACAAAAGTAAAACACCTAGTTTTCGCTTCCTCAAGTTCTGTCTATGGTGCAAATACCAAAATACCATTTTCTGTAGGCGATCGCGTTGATCACCCCGTTAGCCTTTATGCAGCAACGAAAAAAGCTAATGAATTAATGGCATATACCTACAGTCATTTGTATGAGTTACCAACAACAGGTCTGCGATTTTTTACAGTTTATGGTTCCTGGGGCAGACCTGATATGGCATATTTCTTATTCACTCAATCAATTTTAAGTGGAAAGCCAATTAAGGTATTTAACTACGGCAAAATGCGCCGGGATTTTACCTATATTGATGACATCGTAGAGGCAATTACTCGGGTTATAGACAGGAAACCCAATACAAACGCAGGGGCAAATTCACCACCTTACAAAGTTTACAACCTTGGTAATAATCAGCCCGTTAATCTCATTGACTTTCTCGAAATTTTAGAAAACCACCTTGGGGTAAAAGCCCAGAAAGAATTAGTTCCCCTCCAACCAGGAGATGTTCCAGAGACTTACGCTGATATTGATGATTTAGTAAAAGATACTGGCTTCAAACCCAGTACTCCACTGCACGTCGGTTTAGAACATTTTGTCAAATGGTACAAATCTTACTACACTATGTAAAATTATGATTAAATTAACCTAAAAACTCAGTGTTTTAAGTCAGTCTTAACAAGAAAGAATAGAGGTACCAGTCGCCAGCATACAGGGCTGAATTCTGTGCGACGCAAGGGAAGAATAAATGGTGAAAAACCACAGCAAATTGTAAAATTGGTGGTCTACAATTGTGTCTGTGATTTGAATGTTCCACTGCAAGCATTGCTGATTTCTGATTTCTGACTTCTGACTTCTCCTTCAAAAAATATCCAACTTTTTCTTGTGGGATGGAGAGAAGTCTGAGGGTCGGTTTCCTCCGTTCGCGTAGCGTCTCCTCCGGAGACTCAGAACTTCAGGGACTGGGGACATACGTGTCAACTTAAGGTGAAAACCAGCATAGAACAAGCTTTTAGAGATTGCCTCGTTCCCAGCCTGAGGCTGGGAATGCATAACTTGAGGCTCTGCCTGTCTTAACAGCGGCTCTGCCGCTTCAACGGCATTTCCAGGTTCCACCTGGAAACGAGATTTTAGAAGGGTTTTAGCTTAAATTGACACCAATGGATTGAGGAGCGTCCTAGAAACTGGGCGCTTTGGGATGCCCCGAAGTTCCGTTAGCGAACGCGAGTGCCAAAGGCACTCAGCTCCTCCAAAGGAGGCTCGGAGGAAACCGACCCTCGGACTTCTCTCCACCCCAGACAAGATTGGATAATTTATTTGTTGGAAATCCCTAACTGAATCAGTGCTCTAGCAAGCGCCGCTCTTATTTAACACAACCTTTAAAGTTTTCAACATCAAACTAATATCGTAGGCAATAGACCACTTACGTTGGTAGTCTAAATCCATGCGAACAATATCTTCAAAGTCTTTAATACTAGAGCGACCATTAGCCTGCCATTCACCTGTAATACCCGGTTTGACATTCAACCGTTCCCAGTGGTGTCTTGAGTAGTGTATCACTTCATTGGGAGTGGGAGGACGGGTGCCGACTAGACTCATTTCTCCCAACAGCACGTTCCAAAACTGAGGGAGTTCGTCTAGGCTGGTGCGACGGAGAAACCTGCCCACACGGGTAATGCGAGGGTCATTTTCATTTTTGAAGATATGATGACCTTTGGCTTCATTATTAACCAGATGCTTGAGTCGATCAGCCTCGACTACCATAGAGCGAAATTTCCAAATCTGAAAGCAACGACCGTTTAAACCATAGCGAATTTGAGTGTAAAAGATAGGACCAGGGTTATCTAGTTGAATAGCTATAGCAAGAGGAATCGCGACGACTGCAGTAATCCCTAACCCTACAACGGCACCCAAGATGTCAATTATACGCTTGACTTTGCTTGTTACAGAAGGATGAACAGGAAGTTTGGTGAAATCAGGGGTGTAGGCATCATCCATAACTGGTATGTAAATGGCGTAAGAAGTAAAAAGGTTAAACATGGTAATCACAGTTTCAGTGGATTAGTTTACGAATTCCGTCAGCTATAAAGCTTGTAGTTTCAACAATATGCTCGGCTTGAATAAGATTGCCTAAGCATATTTGGTTTGATGAAGCGGGACGCGAAGTTGTAATTTGAAGAACGATTAGCTTACTTCATAACTGAGCGTTAACCGTGGTCAGGGCTGCCTCGTAACTCTCAAAAATTTCAAACACTGAATCCAATTGAGTTAGTTCAAATATCATCCGGATAGATGCTTGTAAATTACACATTACAAGGCGGCATTTCCTGAAATGTGTAGCGGAAAATCCCCTCATTAGAGCCCTTAATCCGGAAGTATCGATAAAATCGACTTGGCCTAGATCAATCACCAAGAAATAGTAAGTTTGAGGAATTAAATCAGCCAGTTCTTTCTCTAAAACCTTCCCATACTGCATATCAAAACGTCTCTGAGGCTGAAGCACAATAAACTTAAAATTATGATTATTGCTGGCTTCTATATCTGTATTCTTGTTAAGGAACGTACTTGTATGTTCGACAAATTGCATATTGAGAGACTTTAAAACTTTTTGATTGCGGCAACTTTGGTAAGCCGTAAATAATCTTGATTCCATATTTGACAATTGTTGCTTTTTTTTTAAATGTTTTTTTATGAGTGATTTTTTATTGTTTTCAAACCTCACTTTTTTATTATCCCTTTCTAAGATAAAAACGATAATTAATATGAGGTAAAAACCTATAAAAATATGATTGAAAGATTATGTTATAACGGTAAAGCTTTCTTTAAGATATGAGCCGATATTTAGCAAGTAAAAAATGCGTACTTCGACAAAGCCTTTCCAGTGGGGATTTGAGAGCCGAAGTGACTTGAAGTGGTTAGTCATTTTCGCTACCTTACACTTAAGTACTCACGATCCGCTCATTTTTTCTGCCGGTTTGACCGAGAATTAGAGGGCGCAAGCCCTAGCGGGTCGTGCGTCGGGTGTGGGACTACCGCAGCCTCAAGGTGGTGCAGGAGAGATTGCTTTACAAAGGTCCGCTCAGCAACAAGCTGTGTGATAAGATGTCAGGACATCTTCACGGATTGATTGTATTTCAACTTGGGTAGTAGTGTATGAAGTGGAATCCACAAGACTATGCTAAAAACTCGGATGCTCAATTGAAATGGGCAAAGGAACTAAAGCAAAGTTTTAATTTGCAAGGTGATGAATCCGTTCTGGATGTCGGCTGTGGAGATGGAAAAATCACCGCTGACTTTGCAACTACTTTACCCAAAGGCAGAGTGGTTGGTATAGATAGTTCCCCCGATATGATTGCTTATGCTACTCGCACCTATGGGGCTCATGTGTATCCAAATCTTTCTTTCGCTTGTGTTGATGCACGTTCTCTCGATTTCGAGCAGGAGTTCCATCTGTGCTTTTCAAATGAGGCGCTGCACTGGGTTGACGATCACCAAGCATTTCTTGGAGGTGCGAGTCGGTCGTTGCGACGTGGGGGTCGGTTGGTTATTGCATGTGGTGGTCAGGGTACTGCGGCAGATATCTTGCAAGTTTTCTCTGAACTTATCTCCTGCGAACCTTGGAAGCACTATTTTGATGGCTTTCAGAATCCCTATTTCTTCTACGGGGATCAGGACTATTCACTATGGTTAGAAAAAGCTGGTTTTAACATTGAGCGGCTTGAGTTAATTCCAAAAGACATGACGCATGTTGGTAAAGAGGGTTTAACAGGTTGGATACGCACAACCTGGATGCCTTTCACACAGTGCGTTCCTGAGAGTAAACGGGGCGATTTTATCACTCATTTTGTGGAGACATACCTGGAAAGGATTCCGCTTGACAAAGATGGATTAGTACATGTTCGTATGGTGAAATTAGAAGTCAGTGCGCTCAAGCCATAATCTTCATAACTTGAGGGCAAATGCATTTGAGCAGCAGTTAAGAAACGGGTCGTGCGCCCTTGCAAGTTTGGCAAAGGTAGCAAAGTCATTCCACGTCCAGGAATTTGAGGCTAAACTTGTTCTTTGTGGAGCAATACTACTAAATCGAGTAATAAAGCGGGAAAGACTTTGCATCCTTGGGCTTCACATAAACCTTTTGTTGCGGTTCCAACTTCAACTCGTCAAAGCGATCGCGCGTCAAATGGGCTGTAACCACTTGTCCGTCATTGAAGGTCAACTCCACTTGGACTTCCCAACCTAGATGTATCAACCGACTAACTGTAGCTGGTACCGTAGCTCCGTTGGCTGTCGTTTCCACAATTATGTCAGAGGGACGCAAAAATGTCTCTGGATGTGTAGAATCAAACCCATTACTCCGGAAAATCTGCGCTGTGCTGGGCAGCACGTTGACAGGTCCAATAAAACTCATGACAAATGCTGTCGCTGGATAATCGTAAATTTCCGCTGGCGTGCCTATCTGTTCCACGCGCCCTTTATTCATCACCACGACTTGATCGGAGACTTCCATCGCTTCTTCTTGGTCGTGGGTGACGAAAACTGTGGTAACATGAACTTCATCATGGAGGCGGCGTAACCATGCCCGTAAATCTTTACGGACTTTGGCATCGAGTGCGCCAAATGGTTCATCTAAGAGTAATACTTCGGGTTCTACTGCCAATGCCCGTGCTAATGCTACCCGTTGGCGTTGACCGCCGGAAAGCTGCGATGGGTAGCGATTACCCAGTCCACGTAGTTGCACTAAATCCAGCAATTCTTCGACTCGCTCTTTGACTTTTGTTTTTGTTGCTTTGCGAATCTCTAAGCCAAAGGCTATGTTTTGCCTCACTGTTAGATGCTTGAATAAGGCATAGTGCTGGAACAAAAACCCAATGTTCCGTTCTTGCACACTTTGATATGTAGCATCTTTGCCAGTCAGCAAAATTCTGCCAGTATCTGGCAACTCCAAACCTGCAATCAGCCGTAGCAGGGTAGATTTTCCGGAACCTGACGGTCCAAGCAACGCTACCAGTGAGCCACTTTTAACTTCTAGACTGACCTCATCGACTGCTTTAAAACTGCCAAACTGTTTGGATACGTTCTCAACTACTATGCCCATAGTATGCTCACTGGTACTGCACCTGTGCAACTAATCTACGGTTTAGGAAGAAGATTAGCGTATATTACATATATCATAAGTCATTGCTTTTGGATTAACGCTATCATATCGAGTTTGTCTAAGGGTCAATAATAAAAGTACCCCCAGCCCCCAACTCCTCCCTAAATCCTTACTTCCTTGGGATTAGGAGAGGAGAAAAGTAGGCGAGGTGGGAGCTTATGCAACCGTAGCAACGTCAGTATTTTACAGTTACTGGAGTGTAATGATGGTATTTTGGGGAGATTATACTGGTTTACCAAAACCTTATAGAGGCTGGGATGTGTTTGTCGCTGGGGAGCAGAACGGCACGACAACAAAGCTAGCCGCTTCCTTGAAAAAGCTGCTCGCGTGGCTGCAAGAGTATATGTCTGTAGATACCGTTACGTTGCTGCTGCCTATTGCGGAGCGGCAGAATTTAGCTGTGTACGCCACCCTCGGACTTGAGGAGGAAATCGTACAACAGATCCGTATCCCCATGGGACAGGGTGTCGCTGGTCGCATCGCCGCAAGTAGGTCACCAATGATAGTCAATAACTTGGCCCAGGTCGAGGTTATTAGCCCTATTTTACGCCAGAAGGGTCTGCGATCGCTCGTCGGCATCCCGGTGTCCTTCAATCAGGAAGTGGTCGGGGTGCTGCACGTCGGCACTTTAGACCCTCACCAATTCACCGAGCGCGATGTGCAGCAACTGCAACTCGTTGCCCATCGCCTCAAAATAGAGATCAAGGATGCAGGACTCTTGAAATTCGATCAGGTTCGCGACAACCAGAAAGGTTGGTTGGATCTCCTCGGCTTCAATAAACGCACCTTTTGCGTCAATACCGTAAAATTTGCATAAAAATTACCAATGACCAATTTTCAATCGAAGTGTTCGTAGCGAAATATTAAGGAATATTGCGTTTATATCAAATCTCGAAAGTGGAGTGCAGACTCTAGCAAAAGTCCGTGATACGATGCTTTCGGTAAATGTCAAGATTGGGAGAAGACCTTTGACACTACGGGTTGCTGTTGTTGGGTCCGGTCCAGCTGGTTCATCTGCCGCAGAAACGCTCTGCAAAGCTGGAATTGAAACCTACCTGTTTGAGCGCAAGCTAGATAATGCCAAACCTTGTGGCGGTGCCATTCCCCTGTGCATGGTGAGTGAATTTGACTTGCCACAGAATATTATTGACCGCCAAGTGCGGAAAATGAAAATGATTTCGCCCTCGAATCGTGAGGTTGACATCAATTTAGAAAAACAAGACGAATATATAGGAATGTGCCGCCGTGAGGTGCTAGATGGTTATCTGCGGAATCGCGCGGCAAAATTAGGCGCAAATTTAATTAATGCCACCGTTCATAAACTCGATATTCCCAGCAACAATACAGATCCCTATACCATTCATTATGTAGACCACACAGAAGGCGGTGCCCAAGGTATTGCCAAAACCCTGAAAGTCGATATGATCATTGGGGCTGATGGGGCAAATTCCCGCATTGCTAAGGAAATGGATGCAGGGGATTACAACTATGCGATCGCTTTCCAAGAGCGCATTCGCCTGCCTAAAGATAAAATGATCTACTACGAAGATCTCGCCGAAATGTACGTCGGCGACGATGTGTCTCCAGATTTCTACGCTTGGGTTTTCCCTAAATACGACCACGTCGCAGTAGGGACTGGCACGATGCACGTTAACAAAGCTAGCATCAAACAATTGCAAGCTGGTATCCGCGCCCGTGCAGCCCGCAAGCTGATTGGCGGTCAAATTATCAAAGTAGAAGCACACCCGATTCCCGAACATCCGCGTCCCCGTCGCGTTGTTGGGAGAATAGCTTTGGTGGGTGATGCTGCTGGCTATGTCACCAAATCTTCTGGTGAAGGCATTTACTTTGCTGCCAAATCAGGACGGATGTGTGCCGAAACGATTGTAGAAATGTCGAATGGCGGTAGCCGCATTCCTACAGAAGCTGACCTTAAGGTGTATATTAAGCGCTGGGATCGCAAATACGGGCTGACCTACAAAGTACTGGATATCCTGCAATCCGTATTTTATCGTTCCGACGCCACCCGCGAAGCTTTTGTGGAAATGTGCGCTGATCTGGATGTCCAACGGCTGACTTTTGATAGCTATCTCTACAAAACAGTTGTGCCGGCTAATCCCATCACTCAGCTGAAAATTACTGCCAAGACTATTGGTAGCTTACTTCGCGGTAACGCCCTTGCTCCTTAGAAGGGACACGAAGAGGTGGGGAAGTTTAAAAAAAACTTTGTACCTCGTCAATTTAACAGTCAATAACTCACGATTATAGGTGTACTCAGCTGAGCCGTGGGTTATTGACTGTTATATGTTTTTCTGACCAAAAAAGTTATGTGTTAAGTAATGGTTATTCTTTCAATAACACTAAATATTTTGTGAAATCCTTATAATAGCCTTATGAACAATCTAAAAAGAGAGTTGCTTTGATAAGAGTTTACAAAGTCTATATAAAGATTTCATGAAAATTCAATTACTTTCTTGGCAACTTTTCCGTGGATTTACTAAGGTGGACGGGATACCAACTTGAGACAAGCTCCTGAATAGGAGTAAAAGCCTAGCTATGAAACTAAGTCCAGTTTTTGCAACTGCTTTGTCAACTTTTGCTGTGAGTGTGATCACAGCGCTTGGTTTCTCCAGTCAAGCTCAGGGTCTAACTTTTTTAGGCAACTCGAGTGGTATCTGGGGAACACCTAATTCAGGGAGCAATACCGACCCCATTTTTTCTGGTGTGGGAACTAACACATTTACTTGGGGACGTCCTCGTCCAGATGATCGTGAAAACAACTATGGAACACCTGCAAATCAACTGACGTTTACTGGAAATTCTATTTCCACAGACGATGTCGGTTCACTGTTTAAGATAGGGGCTTTAGAATACTACAACGGCAAGGTTGAGGAAAAGACAAACGTCGATTCTGTACCTTTAAATCTCACTTTATCATTTACCGACCCCAGTAATCTCCGCGAAGTTCTCAACTTCGGCTTTCTGCTTGATAATACAACGAACTCTGGAGAAGATCCTGACAACGATGCCGATACTGTGTATGTCCAAGAAAATTTTGGCACTCGCAGTTTCAAGTTGGATGGGAATGAGTACTTACTGAATGTCATTGGCTTTAGCCAAGATGGCGGTAATACAAGTGTTAGCGAATTTAGTGTTCTTGAAGATCAGAAAACGACACCAGCTCTTTATGGCAGAATCACTCGGGTGACACCACCGCAAAAAATTCCTGAAACAGCTAGCACAGTTGGGTTATCAGTACTAGGCATCTACCTCATAACACGCAAGAAATCCTTGAGGGCAAACAACTCTTAACAATTCGCTCATTCGCTCATTCATAAGGTACAGCATTAAAGACAGTTACATAGGGGGATTTAAACCCCAACTGAAACTGAGACTACGTATAGACGTAGGGGTCTTAGACCCTTTAATTTACGATAAATTGCTAACCGCTTATACATCATTTGTATCCATCTTTTGCGTATAACCAGGGGTTAAAACCCCTGGGTCGGCGGTCTTGAAATCAAACAAATTGGGTACACGATACACTATTGGCACTCTCTAAATTTTCCGTAGCGTAGAGTGTCAATTTTTTGAATCAACTTAAAGACAATGATAGTCGAATTGAGGCGCAATCATCTATCACGGGGGGCGCGAGAGTAAGTTTATCCTCCATCAAATCAAACCGCGCCCCTTTTTGGCAGACTTGGAAACCAATATGTGAGACACTTTGCAGCAGGTCGAGCCATCAGCAGCCCAGAAGACTGCACAAGAAGCATAACGACTTTCCGCACGGTCATCACCTCCCTTATTTGATCGTTACTCAACTCCTGATGTCGTCGAAGCACCTTCAGTTGATTGAGGTAAGCTGGGTAACTCCAAGCAGTAACCCGCACCATATACCGTTTTGATGTAGCGGGGATGGCGCGGGTCAGGTTCTAGTTTGGTTCTCAAGTGGCGAATGTGTACGCGAATGGTTTCGATATCATCATCTGGATCGTAACCCCAGACTTCCCTAAGGATTTCACTGGGGGAAACTGTCTGACCGTGGCGTTGCAGCAAGCAGTGCAGAAGCTCAAACTCCAAGTGAGTCAGTTTCACTGTTTGACCAAACCATATTGCTTCAAACCGTTCTGGAACCAAGGTAAGCGGTCCGTAGTTGAGAATTTCGCTGTGCTTGGCTGCTTGAGGAATTCGGTCAGTACGTCGCAAGAGCGCCCGCACCCGTGCTAGCATTTCTTCAACTTCAAACGGCTTGGTGAGGTAATCATCTGCACCAGCGTTAAAGCCTTCGACTTTGTCCTGAGTTTGGCTTAAAGCCGTTAACATCAACACGGGAATTTCGGCTGTACGCTCATCCCGCCGCAGGCGTTGGCAAATGGTAAATCCATCTACCCTGGGCAGCATCAAGTCGAGCATAATCAAATCTGGCTGTAGCTGGAGAGCTAGCGCCTGACCTTTGATGCCGTCTTCAGCTTGGCTGACATCATATCCAGCCATTTCTAAGTTGACGGCAACGAGTTCTGAAATTGCAGGGTCATCGTCTATGACAAGAATCCTCGGCATTAGTAAAAATTTATTACTACTTATTAAGGATAAATAAGAACCTTTGGTAGATACAAAGATTGCTTTATTGATTATAAAAAATATTTTAAATCTAACATAAAGATTAAGATTAAAGGATTAGGGAACCAAACTTAAACTATACTAAATTTCGGTCTTAATGTGTGACTCCTCTTACAGTCCAGGGTGGTTTTTGCAAAACGGTGTTGTTCTGACTGTCTACACCGCTGTTTGCGCTAGTCGTGATTGGCAACGTACAACCCAAAACCCAGAGCCGCCCTACGAGGAAAAAATCTTTATAGGTGCCCAAGAGGTACCGATTTTTGGCTGGGTAGCTATCCCTGAAAACGCTCATGGCACTATCGTCGGCACTTATGGCATTACAGGCGATTTGGATAACCAATGGTATCTGAGGCTGCTGGGGCGCAAAGCATATGCTCAAGGGTATGCCGTCGTACTCTTTGATTGGCGTGCCCACGGTAAGACAGCTCAGCTGTCGCCAACGTTAACAAGTGATGGGTTGTACGAAGGAGAGGATTTTGTTCGTATCAGCGCCGCAGCCAAAGCAATGGGATGCCCAGGAAAATTTTGGTTTACAGGGTACTCTCTGGGGGGACAATTGGCGCTATGGGCAGTGAAAGCTGCTGTGGAATTAACTAGAGAGGATGAAAATTTAGGGCTAGAAGACAGCGACATTGGCGGTGCAGCAGTCATTTGTCCGAGTTTGGATTCAGCGCGATCGCTCTCTTTTTTGGTCAAGCACCCGGTAGGGAAGTACTTTGAGAGGGCGATCGCGCGACAGTTGAAAAAACTCGCATGGCAAATTCATGATGCTCATCCTGGAACTATTGACCCCGAAGCGATTGAAAGAGCAAACAGTATCTGGGGTTTTGACGAGGAACTCGTGATTGGGCGATTGGGTTTCCCGACAGTGGAAGCTTACTACGATGCAAGTAGCGCTTTACCACTGCTGCGAAACCTGACAAAACCAACTTTGATTATATACGCCGAAGACGACCCGTTCTTTGAACCGGCAATTATACCTGAATTGCAAATCGCCTGTGCTAACAATCCAATGGTAGATTTGTTACTAACCCGTTACGGCGGTCATGTTGGCTATATAAGTAGTAAAACGTGCCAGCGCCAAGCAAAAGACCCCGACCAGTGGTGGGCATGGAATCGGATTTTAGAGTGGATTGGTAAGCAGGGTTAGCCGCACAAAGAGATGATTGGTGGGAAGCCATCGCTCAACTGTGTAACGTAATCGGCAAGGTGAGGGTGAACGCTGTTTGACCAGAAGATGTTGAGTCAAGGATGAGGTCGCCATGATGTGCGCGGGCAATTTCACGGGCTAGGCTGAGTCCCAGTCCGATTCCTTCTACCTTGCGGGTTCGCGCAGGATCACCGCGATGGAAGCGGTCAAAAATGCGTGAGCGATCGCTGACTGGAATATCAATTGAAGCATTAGCAATCGTGACGTAGAGAGTTGTTTGAGTTTGGTGAGCGTGAATCTGTATCCAGCCGTTGGCGAGATTGTATTTGATGGCATTACTCAACAGGTTTTGCAGAACTTGAATGAGGAGATCGCGATCGCCCTGTACCCGTAATCCATCAGTAATATCAGTTTGCACACTCAGGTGGGGAGCCAGCAGTTCCACATCCTCTACCATCTCGATGAGCAAGTCAGACATATCCACCTCAACCAGATACAAGCTCATTTGTCCCGCATCTGCCAAAGACAGCAGCAAGAGTTTCCGCATAATTCCACTCAAGCGGCGTACCTCATCCAACAGGTTGCTTAAGCGCTGTTGCATTTCACTTCCGTTCTTCACCTGTTGCAGCGTTCGTTCCAATTCGCCTTGCAGAATGGTTAGTGGCGTTTTCAGTTCGTGGGCGGCGTCAGCACTGAAGCGGGAGGCTTGTGTAAAACTGCGTTCCAGGCGTTCCAGCATTTGGTTAAACACCCGAATCAGTTCGACAAATTCAACATCCGTTGTCCCAATTGGAATCCGCTGATCTAGCCCTTTAACCGTCACTTGTTGAATGACACCCGTTAATTGACCTATGGGACGCAAAGCACTACCAGAAACCAACCATGCCCCAGAGGCAACCAGCACAAGCGCCCCCGGAATTGAAACAAGGAAGATATTGCGAATGGTAGCCATCTCTTGATTGACTGCTTGCAGGCTAACAGCAATGGCAACGTGAACATTGCGAAATTTAGCTGCCCCAATCCGCCAGGTTTCTGTTGCTGTCTGCTGGGTGACGAATCGAGGTGGGCGTGGGGGAATCAAGGGTGGTGCAAAGGCGGATGGATTTGTACTCTCAAGTTTTGGCGGTGGTTGACGTTTAGGAAAGGGTGGCAGAGGAGTCAACTCAAGACGCTTAAGCAGCAGACGATTCACGTCGAGATCCGCAGGCACTTCCTTGGATTGATAAAGTGTGTTGCCGTTTGGATCAAGCACCAGCAGTGCGATCGGGATTTTTGTCTTTGTTCCGAAGGCATAGGTTAATGAGTCTCCGTAGAACTGCCATCGCTCTCGTTCGGGTGGACGAGTTGCCCGCATCAACTGATTAAACAGTTGTGCATCGAGGCGGCTGATCTGAGCATTGTAAATCTGGAACCAAGAGACTGCGCCAAACCCTACTAATGCGCTTCCAGCCAAAGCCGTAGACAATAAAGCAATCCGGAGTCGAAACGAACGCAGTTTCATGCTTGAGGCTCTGGCTTGCGAAACCGATATCCAACCCCTCGAATACTTTCAATCCAGCCTGCTTCATCAATGGGGTCAATTTTTTTACGAATTCGCTGGATACAAACATCCACGACATTGGTGTTGGGATTAAAGTCGTAGCCCCAAACGTGTTCCAGGATTTGGGTACGGGTAAAAACCCGTCCGGGAGAACGCATGAGATATTCCAGAAGATTAAACTCGCGGCTGGTGAGTTCTATCGCCTGTTGATTGCAGGTAACTTCTCGTGTGATGCGATCAAGCTTGAGCGCTCCAACCGCAAGCAGATTTTGGCGATCGCCCACACTCCGGCGCACAACGGCATGAATTCGAGCCGCTAACTCTTCCACAAAAAACGGTTTGGCGATGTAGTCATCGGCTCCCAAATTCAGCCCGGACAGGCGATCGTCGAGTTCATTGCGAGCCGTCAACAAAATCACGGGAGCATTCCGACCTTTCTGCCGCAGTTGTTTGAGAATTGATAGTCCATCTTTTCCCGGCACCATGATGTCGAGTACGATCGCATCATATTCGTTGTCTAATGCCCGCAGATACCCTTCATCACCGTTATCGCAGTAGTCTACGACAAATCCCTGCTCCTTCAATCCAGCCCGGACGAAGTTAGCAATTTTTGCTTCATCTTCGACAAACAGAACGTTCACAACTATTTATTACAACTATTTATGACTTCACCTATTGCTTTATTCTAGATTCATTACCCTTTGGCTCAAATTACAAAACTGTAATTCAGAAAGCAGGCAAGTTGTCATTTTGATTCTGCTTAATCAGAAATGTAAACAGTTTGGAGACACATAAGTAAATACACTGAATTTAAAACCAGATTGTTGCACTCGACCCTCTGCCTGCGGCACCCTTAGAAGGAAAGCACAGAGGCTCTGCACGGATATGCGTCTGCAGTTGAATTGTGTCGATATACTTAAAAAATAGGCAGTATGAAAAATAATAATCGCCAATTAGGTCGGATTTTAAGTCGAAGAGAGGCACTTGCTTTATTTAGGGTAGCCGGAAGTGCAATATTTCTGGTTGGATGCACACCTAGAAAGTCCAACTCCGCGCAGGCACAGTCGAGTGTAGCCGTCGCAGCATCATCGACCGCCAATTCTGCTACTTTACCTGCATGTATCGTGCGTCCGGAGCAGACTGAAGGACCCTATTTCGTGGACGAGAAGCTCAACCGCTCCGACATCCGCTCCGATCCGTCGGACGGTTCGGTGAAAGACGGTGTGCCGCTCAAACTGACGCTTCGCGTTTCTGGGATCAGCGGTACTGGCTGCACGCCTCTAGCAGGTGCGATCGTGGATATTTGGCACTGTGACGCCCTAGGCGTTTATTCGGACGTGACAGACCGGAGTTTCAATACCGTCGGCAAAAAGTTCCTGCGCGGCTATCAAGTGACGGACGCGAATGGAATTGTCGAGTTCACAACCATTTATCCTGGTTGGTATCCAGGCAGAACGGTCCATATCCACTTTAAGGTACGCACAGATGCGACATCAGAACAGCGTTATGAGTTTACGTCACAGCTGTACTTTGATGACTCGATTAGCGATCGCGTATACACCCAGGCACCATACGCGAGTAAGGGACAGCGCACGCAGAACAACGCTGAGGACGGAATTTTTAAAGATGGTGGCGACCAATTGTTGCTCAAGCTCACCAAGAATGGACAAGGCTACGCAGCAACCTTTGATGTTGGACTTCAAACTTTGGCTTAAATAGACTTCTTGCACTCATTCCGGTTTAAAGATATTTGGAACCACAGATGTAGGCTTACGCCTACATCTGTGGTTTTTTTCATAAACATTGAGTGCATGCAATCTTGTTTAATGACAAAAATTACAAAACTGTCATTCAAAAGCAGGGCGAAGTGTCATTTTGGGGTCGCTTAATTAGAAATGTAAACAATCTATCTTTTGGTGGTTGAGCATGAAAATTAATCAAGCATTGGTCGTGACAGCGATTTCCGTTCTGGCTGGCACATTGGTTTTTACTTTACCCAATCAGGCAAATGCCGAAGCTCCATTGCATCAAATCGCACAGGCAACAGATGCGCCCAACCAACCACCGCAAGGACAGCGGCGACGACCTCGGATTGATTTTGCAGCGGCTGCGGCGAAACTGGGTGTAACTGAACAACAGTTAAAGGATGCGCTGGGAGTGCCTGCCAATCCTCCAAATGGAGCTGATAGAAATGGACGTCCTCCTCGACCCGATTTTAAGGCGGCAGCAGCGAAGCTGGGTGTAACTGAACAACAGTTAAAGGATGCGTTGGGAGTGCCTGCCAATCCTCCAAATGGAGCTGATAGAAATGGGCGTCCTCCTCGCCCTGATTTTAAGGCGGCGGCGGCGAAGCTGGGTGTAACTGAACAACAGTTAAAGGATGCGCTGGGAGTGCCTGCCAATCCTCCAAATGGAGCTGATAGAAATGGGCGTCCTCCTCGCCCTGATTTTAAGGCGGCGGCGGCGAAGCTGGGTGTAACTGAACAACAGTTGACAGACGCACTCGGCATTCCACCGCGTCCTCCTGCAAACAGGTAGTTTAGTATTCAAAGCTCCTACTCGAAGTTGGTTGATACAACGTTGGTTTTAGGCGTCATACCAAGTTGCGTTCAAAGAGAGAATTTTCTGAATTAACCGCTCCAGAACGCAGAGAACACAGAGAAAAAAAAGAGAAAGTTACCTGTATGAATGCAACTTGGTATCAAGGGCTTGACAGCGCTAAGCCTTTTCTACTTCCCACCGATACAAGGTCTTTATGCTACACACCACAACTGCTTTATCTGTTGATGCTGATTGTTCCGATGAGCGGCATTTTGTTATCAAACACAGGTGGGCATGATGTTCCGTTCTTTTTTGTGAGGTTGCCCAATTAGTTTGAGGAGAATCGTTCTATTATGGCGATTGCCGAAGGCACTGCGCTCCGCGCAATCGCTCATAATCTACACTTCTGGCTGTCCTACACTTTGCTGGCACTGGTTGCATTGCACATGGTTGAGCAGCGTCACTTTCTCACTAGAACCTGGAAACGGATTTTTAAAGCGTAGCAATTACAAAACAAATTACAAAATTGTAATTCAAGCAGAGGGCAATTCGTCATCTTGGGCTGGCGTAATTGAAACTATCGGCTCTTTCCACTCTCACCAGAAATTTGAGGGAAGGTTTGTAGAAGCAAGGGCATTGCAACGACTCAATTGTTGTTTACAACCCAGGTGCAAAGAAACGTATGACACTTGATTCTCCTCAACCCACTATATTCAAGCCTTCAGGAAAAGGCTTGATGAAACATAAGCTAACCAAGTGGCTGATAGGGTTACTGATTCTCAGTTCACTGACGGGGAGTGGATATCTCGTTTACCGTCAGACGATGATTTCCACAAGCCAGCAAGCCAGAAGCAAAATGCTGACAGTCCCAGTCGAGCGAGAGACGTTACCCATCACCATCTCAGCCAACGGCACAATTAAAGCCAAACAATCAACCAACGTCAGCCCCAAAAACTCTGGGCGGCTAAAGAGCTTGCTGGTGAAGGAAGGTGACTATGTTAAAGCAGGACAAGTCCTAGCATACATGGATGACTCAAACTTTCAAGGGCAACTGATTCAAGCACAGGGATCTCTGGCTTCTGCCCAGGCGAATTTGCAAAAGGCAATAGCAGGCAATCGCCCGCAAGATATTGCTCAAGCACAGGCACAATTAGAAGAAGCCCAAGCGAATTTGCAAAAAGCACAAGCAGGTAACCGTCCTCAAGATATCGGTCAGGCTGAGGCACGTTTAAAAAGCGCTCAAGCAAGTTTAACAAAAGCGCAAGATGATTTGAACCGCAATCAGCAACTATACAATGCTGGTGCCATTTCCCTTCAGACTGTAAACCAGAAACGTGCTGACAAAGACAGCGCCCAAGCTCAGGTAAACGAAGCGCAGCAAGCGCTAGCATTGCAAAAAGCAGGGTCACGCACAGAAGATATCGAGCAAGCAAAGGCGGTGGTGAAGCAAAGACAGGAAGCTTTAGCACTGCTGAAAGCGGGAACACGCCAGGAAGACATTGACTCCGCACGCGCTCAGGTGATTCAGCAACAGGGCAACCTGAAAACGATTCAAACGCAGATTGAAGACACAGTTATTCGTGCTCCTTTCAGTGGTATTGTAACTGCCAAGTATGCCGATCCGGGCGGTTTCGTCACACCCACCACATCGGGAAGTGCAGTATCTAGTGCAACCTCTTCTTCGATTCTGTCGCTCGCATCAACCTATCAGGTTGTGGCAAATGTTGCCGAAACTGATATTGGCAGAATTAAGGTAGGGCAGTCGGTCGCCATCAAAGCCGATGCTTACCCTGACAAAACCTTTCAGGGGAAAGTTGCGGCTGTTGCGGCTCAGGCAACGGTGACTTCTAATGTTACCAGCTTTGAAGTCAGAGTAGACCTCACCGATCCTGAAACTCTCCTGCGTCCGGGCATGAATGTCAATGCAAAGTTCGATGCAGGCAAATTGAATAACGTGCTTGTTGTCCCAACGGTGGCGATCGCACGCCAGAAGAACGGCACCGGAGTGCAGGTACTCACGGAAAACGGCGGCACTCGCTTTGTTCCAGTGAAAACCGGAGTTATCGTGAATGACAAAACTGAAGTACGCTCTGGTTTGCAAGGAGATGAAAAAGTTTTGGTGAGTGCGCCACCAGGATCTTCTAACAGAGATAGTAACTCCAGTAACAGGGGTGGTCGTTCCGGCGGCATGGGTGGTTTTCCCCCCGGTGGTGGTCGTCCCCGCAGTGGTTTTTAGACTTGGTGTTACATACAAGGTTTAGCAATGATAAAATCACGCAAGCGCAAACCACTGGTTAAACAGGCTTCTGCTCTCATCCAGAGTTCTTCGGTATCAGTCTTTGAAATTCTGACGATGGCGATTGAGGCGCTGTGGAGTAATAAACTCCGCACTGTGCTCACGATGCTAGGCATCATCATTGGTATTACGGCAGTAATCGCCGTTACCGCCATTGGTCAAGGCACCCAAAAAGCAACCGAGCAACGATTACAATCACTCGGAACCGACATTTTGCAAGTGCAATCGGGTGCAGCCAGAAGTGGTGCGGTGCGACAGGGCAGTGGAAGCGCAACGACATTAACTTTGGAAGATTCTCAGGCGATCGCTCAGCAGGTTTTAGGAGTTGAACAGGTATCTGCTTTCCTGCAACAGAATGCCCAAGTCGTCTATGCCCAAAACAACGACTCGATGACCATTATTGGAACCGATGTCAATTATCCAGATGTACGCAACACGCATCCCCAAACAGGTAGATTTTTCACTCAAGAGGAAGTCGATGGGGCAAAACCTGTGGCGGTTCTCGGTCCCACCGCACGAGATGACCTGCTGGGGACACGAAGCAATGCAGAAGGCGCACAAATCCGCATCTCTGGACAAACCTATGACGTGATTGGCGTCATGGAAGCGAAGGGAGCGCAAGGTCCACAAAACCCGGATGAACAAATTTATATCCCGCTTACCAATATGTCTGCCCGGTTAGTGGGAAACAACTCTGTCAAGGGACTTGCGGTGAGAGGAGTTTATGTCAAAGTCAAAAGCCAGGATCAGCTAGACGCTGCTCAGTATCAAATTACCAATCTCTTACGGGTACGACATGGGATTTTTCCCGAAGAAGGAGATACGGATGATTTTAGGATCGTGAATTCAGCCGATATCATCAACACGCTCACCAGTACAGCGTCACTTTTTACCGTGATGGTGGTGGCGATCGCCGCAATTTCTTTAATCGTTGGCGGTATTGGTATTGCAAATATCATGCTTGTGTCAGTGGTTGAGCGGACGCGGGAAATCGGGATTCGCAAAGCAATCGGAGCGACTAGCGCTGCCATCTTGAGCCAGTTTTTAGCCGAGGCTGTGATTATTGCGGCAATGGGAGGGGTAATTGGGATTGGGCTAGGAGTTGCGATCGCCTTCGCCGCCTCAAACCTGTTCAAATTTCCCTTCGTGATTTCGCTGTGGTCGATCCTGCTTGGTTTTGGTTTGACATTTCTGATTGGGCTTCTGGCTGGCGTAATTCCGGCTCGCAATGCTGCCAGTCTTGACCCGATTGCGGCGCTGAGGAGCGATTAAAACATTGTTGAAGCAGAGGATTACCTAATATGGCAACCATGATTTGGATGGAAGGAATTCAGAAAACATACCGTCTAGGTGAAGTCGAGGTTCCGGTACTCAAGGGCATTGACTTGTCTATCGAGGAAGGAGAATATGTCGCAATTATGGGGATGTCTGGTTCGGGGAAGTCTACGCTGATGAATATCATCGGTTGCCTTGATCGCCCAACATCCGGACATTATGTTCTAGAAGGCAGAAACCTGACTACGCTAAACAATGACGAATTGGCATATATTCGTAATCGGCGCATCGGTTTTGTGTTTCAGCAGTTCAATTTACTGGCTCGCTCTACGGCTTTAGAAAACGTAATGCTGCCAATGGTTTATGCAGGTGTTCCCAAATCACAACGTCGGCGGCGGGCAGAGCTAGCCTTAACCCGCGTTGGCTTGGCAGAGCGAATGTTCAACCGTCCAAACCAGCTTTCTGGTGGACAGCAGCAGCGAGTGGCTATAGCCCGTGCTCTCGTCAACCGCCCTGCGCTTGTCCTAGCAGACGAACCCACTGGAGCGTTAGATACTCAAACCTCTCAGGAAGTGATGGATTTGCTGAGTGAGCTAAACCGTCAAGGCATCACGATTGTCATCGTGACGCACGAACCAGATGTCGCCGAGCAAACTCACCGCATCATTCATGTCAAAGATGGCTTAACTAGTCCAGCAGCAAGCCACGCGAACAGTCTTGTATGAACAAATGCTTTTAACAACCAGATTTTGTGAAAGCCTTAAGTACAAATCCTCACAGGTATTATAGCTTCTTGCATCTTCACGTGCGATTGCGACGGTCTAACAAATTACTGCACCGGAACGCGAAAACCGTCCATTTTGTCAGTGAAGCTGCAGAGTTTGTATGGCGTCGCTCCCACAATCAATATCATTCAGCTGACTTGAGAATCAGGTGTATCAAAGCATCAATCAGGCGATCGCTCTCCATCGGAATAATTTCCTTACCGTTCATCATCTCCTGAGTCATGACAAAATGAACCAATGACCCAAGAAGAATTCGTGCCGTTGCCTCTGGATCAGGTATGTTGAGTTCAGGGTGAGAAGCCAGGTACTGACTAAGAGTCTCAATCGCCGGTTTAATCAAGCATACGATACACAACTGGGCTAACTCAGGAAAACGACCAGACTCGCCAATCACCACTCGCTTAAACGCACGAAACTCTTCATCTTTGAGCATTTCATTCAATGCTGTTGTTACCAATCGCCGCAGGACAATTTTCGGGTCTCCCTCAAGCCGATCTGCACCAAAGATGGAATGAAATCGTTCTTGAGCCAGTTTTTCTACCAGCGCCTTAAAAAGTCCTTGTTTATCTTGAAAGTGGCTGTAAACTGTAGCTTTAGAAACTCCAGCACACGCCGCTATCCTATCCATGCTAGTACCGGCGTAGCCATGCAGGAGAAATTCATGCATCGCCCCTTGTAAAATTTGTTCAACTTTATCTAATGAACTGTCGCGCTCAACTTCAGTAGCTCTTTCACGTACCATTTTTCAAATATACTGTCGTGTAAACAATCTTATCGATAAGTTCCTTGATTTTTTTGGAGTTTACTAACATGAAATGCACCTTTTTTAAATATATATTTAGATAGATAATCTAAAGTATAAATTATCACTTAAGGTCAATTCAAAATATGCCCTACCGGTTGTGCGAGCAAAGCGTGCAACTCTTTTGCAGGAAGCACAAATTCATAAATTCAAACAGGACAATTTCACCATAAGTTTGAGACTTGCATAATCTTTTTGAGTTTCATTCTTTTTTTTATTTTTAACACTATTAATGTGAAACATTTGCCTAAAATGCTACTTAAGGTGTATGGTTTCACTACCCTGCTTTAGATAAGGTATGTGGCTAGGGTGTACCCAAGACAAGCAGTTTCCTAGTGATGACAACCTCCACCGAAGCACGAGCAAGATAATTGTTGTGCCCTGATATGTGTCAATAAAAACCGCTAGGAATATAACTAAACTATTCAGTTTAGTTTAGATATATTATAAGACTAAATAAGACAAATAAGACTAAACCGTTTAGTTTTACACCCAATGGTAGCAGACTATGCTTGAAAACTCTAATTTCGAGGGTCCATCTCCTCTCAAACCGGTTTTACGTCCACCTCTTCTGATGGCTGTACTGGCAACTATAACAGCAGGAGGAGTCGGTGTTTACACAGTACAAAAAACCCGAAATACCAACGCTGAAGCAGTCAAGAAGCAGGCGGTTCCAGTAGTACAAGTCAAAACGGTGACAGCACTGGGACGCTTGGAACCAAAGGGAGAAATCATTAAACTTTCTGCGCCAGCATCGGCAGAAGGGAGTCGAGTTGAAAAATTGCTGGTCAGGGAAGGAAGTAAGATTAACGAAGGGCAGATAGTTGCGATTTTGGACAGTCGCGATCGCCTCGCCGCAGCACTAGCAGAAGCACAAGAGCAGGTACGAATCGCCCAGGCAAATCTGGCGCAGGTAAAAGCAGGTGCCAAACAGGGAGAAATAGAAGCGCAAAAAGCAGCTATTGCCCGCATCCAAGCAGAACAAGACACGGAAATTCCAGCGCAAAAAGCAACCCTTGCTCGCTTAGAGGCAGAAAGAGATACGGAAATCGAGGCACAACAAGCAACGATTGGTCAACTGGAGGCACAGCTAAACAATGCCCTAGCAGAATACCGACGTTATCAAACACTTTATCAACAAGGGGCGATTTCTGCTTCGTTCCAGGATAGCAAGCGCTTGACTCTCACGACAGCCCAGAAACAAATAGCACAAGCACGAGCCAACCTTAAACGCATCCAAACATCCCGAGAACAACAAATAGCAGAAGCACGAGCCAACCTCAAACGCATCCAAACATCCCGAGAACAAGAAATAGCAGAAGGCAGGGCGACCTTAAATAAAATTGCGGAAGTCCGTTCTGTGGATGTAGAAGCAGCCCAAGCAGAAGTCAATCGTGCTAAAGCAGCCGTAAAAAGAGCAGAGGCAAATCTCAGACTTGCTTTTGTGCGAGCACCCGAAGAAGGTCAAGTCCTCAAAATTAATACCCGTCCTGGAGAATTGGTGTCCACTAGTGACGGTATTGCAGAGATTGGGCAAACTAGTCAGATGTATGCAGTCGCAGAAGTTTACCAAAGTGATATTAACAAAGTGCGTTTAGGGCAACGAGTGCGGCTACAGAGTGAGTCCCTACCTGATCAATTGGTGGGAACTGTGGATCGTTTGGGGATGCAAGTACAACGGCAGAATGTTATTAACAGTGACCCCACAAGCAATATTGATTCCAGAGTCGTGGAAGTCCATGTACGACTTGATGAGCCATCCAGTCAGAAATCTGCGAGATTCTCCAATTTGCAAGTAAGGGCGGTAATTGAACTGTGATTGGACTTATCTTCCAGCAAATTCAGCAACTACGGCGGCGAACGCCATTAGGATGGCTGCAACTCACTCACCACAAGAGTCGCTTTTTGGTAGCATTATCAGGCATTGCCTTTGCCGATGTTCTTATGTTCATGCAGCTGGGATTTCAGACTGCCCTGTTTGACAGCAACACCAGACTCCATCACAGCATGGAGGCAGACATTTTTCTCATCAGTCCCCAAGCACGTAACCTGGCATATTTGTCTACATTTTCTCGGCGACGACTATTGCAGGCAATGGATATACCGGGGGTGAAGTCAGCAGAGGGAATGTATCTTGGCTTTATCGATTGGAAGAATCCTCAAACGCGCAAACAGACTGGCATACTCGTTATAGGGATCAATCCCGATAAACCAGCGTTTAATTTACCAGAGGTGAACAGCCAATTAAACGCGATTAAGATGCCAGATACCATGCTGTTTGACAGTGGTTCTAGAGGAGAGTATAACAAGGTATTTGCCCAAATTGAGCAGGGGAAACCTGCCACCACCGAAATAGGACGGCGGACGATTACCATTAATGGCTTATTTAAAGTGGGAGCTTCCTTTATAGCTGATGGTACCTTAATAACCAGCGACCAAAACTTTTTGCGAGTATTTCCTAGACAACAGCCTGGGGCTGTGAATTTGGCTTTGATTCAACTGCAACCAGGGTATGACCCAAAGCAAGTCGCAACTGCCTTAAAATCCCAGCTAGCAGATAAGAATGATGTCAAAGTCTTGACAAAAGAGGAATTTATTGAATTTGAGAAGAACTATTGGCAAACAAACACTGCGATCGGCTTTATTTTTAGCCTAGGTGTAACAATGGGCTTTCTGGTGGGGGTGATTATCGTATATCAAGTCCTTTCCACCGATGTCAATGCTCACATGAAAGAATACGCCACCTTCAAAGCAATGGGGTATCGCAATGCCTACTTACTAGGAGTGGTGTTTGAAGAAGCAATCATTATGGCGGTGTTAGGCTTTTTACCAGGTGTCACCGTATCCTTTGGACTGTACGCCATGACGCGGAACGCCACCAACTTACCAGTGATCATGACCTTGGCAAGAGCAATTCAGGTACAAGTACTGACCATAATCATGTGTATGATTTCTGGCGCAATTGCTACCCGCAAAGTCCAATCTGCTGACCCCGCCGATATGTTCTAAACTCATGTTGTACAGAGGACACACCGGACGCACAGAGTAACTAATGACTAATGAAGATGTACAGACGCGCCATGGCGCGTCTCTACAAATGACTAATAACTAATAACTAATGACTAATGACTAATAACTAATGACTATGAAATCTGTCATATCTGTTCAAAATCTCAACCACTACTTTGGTAAAGGTCAACTCCGCAAACAAGTGCTATTTGACATCAGTTTGGAGATAAACGCCGGTGACATTATTATTATGACAGGTCCGTCTGGTTCTGGTAAAACCACACTTCTGACCTTGGTAGGTGGGTTGCGTTCAGCCCAGGAAGGGAGTTTGCGGGTGTTAGGACAAGAACTCTGTGGTGCAAATGCAGGACAACTCACACTGGCGCGACGTAATCACGGCTATATTTTCCAAGCACACAACCTGCACGGTAGCTTAACAGCACTGCAAAACGTCAGGATGGGTTTGGAACTGCACAAGAGTGTTACTCCACAAGAGATGCACAGACGCGCAGCCGAGATGCTAGATTTGGTAGGATTAGGGCATCGTCTCAATTACTACCCGGATGACCTGTCGGGGGGACAAAAACAACGGGTGGCTATAGCCCGTGCGCTGGTGAGTCAACCCAAAATTGTTCTCGCAGACGAACCTACCGCCGCCCTTGATAGTAAGTCGGGTCGAGATGTGGTGAACCTGATGCATAAGCTAGCAAAAGAGCAAGATTGTACCATTTTGTTGGTGACTCATGACAATCGTATCTTGGATATAGCCGATCGCATTGTTTACATGGAAGATGGTAAGTTAGCAAAAGCCCCTGCTACCGTCGGATAGCAATAGACCGGAATAACAACGGCGAGCTAGCCCCTAAATTCTATTTATGGGGGCTAGCCGTTGGCGAATTCATTCGCAGTCAAGTTTCTTTCTGGTTTTGAATGTACATTTTAATAGTGTCTAAAGTCGCA
>Ga0209902_100476_pt1 | contig 42381 bp, 37 predicted proteins | sample FECB27metaG_FD_188304 | JGI IMG/M metagenome (GOLD analysis project Ga0209902, IMG submission 188304) | Cyanobacterial communities from the Joint Genome Institute, California, USA - FECB-27 (SPAdes) (version 2) | ecosystem: Environmental > Aquatic > Thermal springs > Hot (42-90C) > Microbial mats...
TGGTGGACGATGCCTTGAAGGCAGGCACCCATATCGGCCCGGTGGTGGATCAGGGCCAGCTCGACCAGGACCTGAAGTACATCCGCATCGGCCAGGACGAGGGCGCCAAGCTGGTGGCCGGCGGCGAACTCCTGAAGCGCGATGCGCCCGGTTTCTACCTGGCTCCGGCCCTGTTCACGGAGGTGGACAACCAGATGCGGGTGGCGCGGGAGGAGATCTTCGGGCCTGTGGCCACGGTGATCCGGGCGAAGGATTATGACGAGGCGCTGGAGATTGCCAACGACACGCCGTTCGGGCTGTCCTCAGGCATCTGCACCACGAGCCTGAAGTACGCCTCCCACTTCAAGCGCAACGCGGAGGCCGGCATGGTGATGGTGAACCTGCCCACCGCCGGCGTGGACTACCACGTGCCGTTCGGCGGCCGGAAAGGCTCATCCTACGGCCCGCGCGAGCAGGGCCGCTATGCAGCGGAGTTCTACACCACGGTGAAGACCGCCTACACCTTCGATGGCAACGGTCCTTACGTGCCGAAGACCACTGCAAGCGAGTAACCTCACTCCATCGAAGCGCGACGCATTCGGGCTCCGGCATCTTCTTCAACGAGAAGCCGGAGCTCTTAACCTATGTGATGGAATTGTGCTCGAGACCCGGGAATGTCCGGGGTCAAAAGGCTCTTTGGAGGCATTGGAGCACATGAATCGAGTTCCCATTAACTCTATCGACAAAACTCTGGCAGCTTTTTGCCACATCCATTGAACTTTGCCACGCGAACGCCATCATAGGCTTTCAAGAGAATTTCGCTTACACGCTCGAACTTCCACAGTATCAAACGTTGTTGCATGTCGAATCCAGGCGAGTTGCCTCTGGAGTATGAATTGTAACTTCGTTGTTTTGGATCACAATGCTGTAAGTTCTTCGAGCTGGTGTGCGGCGCTCCGTTAATAGTAGAGAACTTAATATGGTTACTTCCCGGCGTTACCTCATTGCCTCTTCTCTTGCGCGTCTCATCCGCAAGGAGCGGGGAGGCAATCGTGTCACGGAAGGCCACTTCCCCAATCAGGCCGACCGCAGCTCCTTCGTGGTCGTCGAGGGCGACAAGGGCAGCCTTGTTCTGGTTCACGCGAGCGCAGGCGGGCCGATCGAGGAGCGCACCGAGGTTCCGCGGGCGCATGCCGAAGCGCTTCTCGACGTGACGCCGGGCAAGCTCGATTATCTGCTCACGCATCTGACGGTCGGTACGCGTGACATCCAGATTCTCCGCTTCGTGACGCCAGGCCCTCTCGACCTGATCTCCGTATTCTTCGAGAGCGAGGATGAAGCCCGTGACTTCCGGCCGCTGTCCTGGTTCGGCGCGGATGTCACGATGGAAGTTCCTTATCAGAACCGCTCCATTGCACTGGAAGGCGCCCCTCAAGCCCCTGACGTTCCCATGTCGAACGCCGCGCTCAACAGCCTGCTCGATGCTCTGGAGAACCGCTACGTGGCGCCCCGGGGTTACACGCCTCATGCACCCGCGCGCAACTCTGCGGAGCAGGCAGGAGGGCAGCAGCGGAATGCCCCTCCGCCGCCACCTGCGGCTCAGGCCAATGAGAGGCCGGCGGCCCCGCAACGCGGTGTTCTGTCCAGGCCCGCCGCTCCAGCGGAAACCGACATGCATGACGACGACAACAACGATGACAACGATCTGAACCTCAACATCGAGGATAACGTCATCCGCGAGTTGGCCCGATCGCTTCGGCCCCAGCGCCGCTGATCCGGCTCATTCAAGGAAGCCCCCGATGGCAACATCGGGGGCTTTTTCTTTAGCTCGGCAGCACGATGCAACTGCCTCCCGCCGCGCGGATGCCGCGGCACAGCTGCTCCGCCGCCTGGCGTGTTTCGGCAGGGGCGCGCACGCGATAGAACGTTCTCGTTCCGCGGTAGCGCAGGCGCGTGCCGATGATCATCGGCCGCGCATCCTTGATCAGGGATGCATAAGCCCCGCTCGCACGCCTGAAGCTTGCGAGCGCTTTGTCCTTCGAGAAATTACCGGCAAGCTGAACGCCCCATGGAGCGAAGGGAGCCTCGATCGTGTCGCCGCGGCCGGGCACCCGCAGAGTGGCGACGATCTGCAGGCATGTCTGTGGTTCGGTGCTGGATGCCTCCTGGCCCGTGTCCTTCCTGTCCCTTGCATCAGAAGCCCATTCCTCCGCCGACCGGCCCGTGACGGCGACAACGTAGTTTTGAGTTTCCGCTGGTAATCCCCCTCGACCGGCCAGCCATGAGGCAACCCGAGCGGGGCCCCCATTGTAGGCAGCGGTGGCCAAGCCCAGGTTGCCGAATTGCTCTGCAAGATGCGCTATGAACTCCGCGGCTTTTGGGATGGCCTGCTCGGGGTCGAAGGGATCGATCAGTCCACGCTCCTTGGCCGTGCCCGGCATGAACTGCGCGATGCCCTGCGCTCCCGCCGGGCTGACCACGTTCGGGCGGAAGGAGCTTTCCTGCCAGATCAGCTTGGTGAGCAGGTCTCGCGGGATCTTTTGAGCCCGTGCGGAGCCTTCGATCAGGCGGCATAGCGCCTGTTCGACTGTTTCGCCGGACGATTGAGCATTGGCGGAGACTGCACTGCAGCAAAGAAGGATTCCGCAAAGCGCCAGCTGCAAGCGCATGGATACCTCGGTTGAATGGGAACGTACGACAACAGATCGTGCCAAGCTACAGATAGGCAATCATCCGTCCTGCCAAGAGCGTAACGATCCAGGCGAGGAGCGACACGAGAGCATAGATGCGAGCTTCAGGGGGGAGGAAGCCGGCGCGCAGGGCCGCTCCGAAGCGGGCATGGAACAGCGCGACATTGACGAGGCCCAGCGCAATGAACGCGAGCTTCACATAGAAGGCAGGATTGGTCCCGAGCGCACGGGCTTCCACGGCGAAGAGAAGCAGCCCTGTCGGGATCTGCAGAGCGAGGCCCGCAGCCGCAAGGGGAATGGCATAGCGCCCCACCTGCCAGGCATGTTTGCCATGTTCGGCCAGCACCTTCAGGTCGAAGACCGCGATGCCGCCGACCACGAAGGCAGCCCCGAGCACATGCAGCAGGTTCGCGGCCGTATAAAGCCATGCGGAGTGGCGCCCTGCATGGCCGAGCCAGGAGCCTTCCAGAGCCGCGAGCAGATCCAGATACATAAGGTGCTAGCGCAGTTCGTAGGTTGTGCCGCCCACGATAATGCGCTCGGCCCTCATTTCGGTTTCCGTGCGGGTGGAGGGGTAGCCTTCGAGCCTGACCGACGTTCCGGGCTTGAGCATGTCCGGATTCAGGCCCCTCGCGCTCATGCGGAAGGGCGGCGCCAGCACCGCGTCCCAGTTCTTGTTCTCATGGGTCACCACCACCGTGACGTGGGGGTTTTCCCAATTGGCCCGTTGGATATTGCTCGTGACCGAAACGAGCCGGCCTGCGTCGTAGCTCCCCCAGCCATGATGCGCGACGGCGATGCCGCCTGTCAGGAGAGCACCTGAGAAAAACAATCCGAACAGAGGGTATTTCATGATCGTGGCCTCCTGCATCCCCGACAGCGCGTCCCATGCCAGAGTTGATTGTGGAGCATCTGCCGTCAAGGTGCCAAAGCAGGAGGGGAAGTCCGATCATGGGATCGTGAAGGGATGGGGCACGATTCGCTCCTCCGCCGAAGCCCGACTATGCTTCGCCCTCACGAATCATCACAGCTTGAGTTCAGTCATGCCTTCGATCCTGAAAGACCTCTGGAACCGTTTTGCAGGCGGAGGCGGCGCTAGCGATCGCCAGGAGCCTGCAGCCGAGGCCGTCGAGTACAAGGGCTTCCGCATTCGTCCGGCGCCGTACTCGGCCAAGGGTGGATACCAGACAGCGGGTATCATCGAGAAGGATTCGGAAGCCGGCGTCAGGGAGCACCGGTTCGTGCGCGCCGAGACGCATCCAAGCAAGGATGACGCCACCGCCTTCGCGATCACCAAGGGCAAGCAGATCATCGACGAGCAGGGTGACCGGATCTTCGGCTGAGTCATGAATAACGACGAGCTTCGAAACTTTCCGACGCATCCGGTGGGTTTGCGGCGAAACCAATGCCGATGCCGGATGTTGCCTCCGCGACCATGCGGCATCGCATTCTGAAATGTTCAATCAGATAATCTGATCGGGCCTCATAGAAATATCGATTGGTGTTGATCACCGCTGACCTTTTAAGGTCCTTTGGGGGCGCATCGCAATCAACCGTTCACTCAAGGGAGAGAGCCATGGATAAGAGCCCCAAAGCACCGTCGGGCACGCCGGATCAGGTCCTGACGAACCGCCAGGGCCATCCGATCACCAACAACCAGTCCCAGCGCACCGTTGGAAGCCGCGGTCCGGCCACTCTGGAGAACTATCAGTTCCTTGAGAAGATCACCCACTTCGACCGCGAGCGGATCCCTGAGCGTGTTGTCCATGCCCGCGGGTTCGTCTGCTACGGTGAATTGGAGGTCACCGGAAAGATCGGTGATGAGCCCGCCTCCAAATACACCCGAGCCAAGCTGTTCCAGGAAGCCGGTAAGAAGACGCCGCTTGCCATCCGCTTTTCGACCGTGATCGGCGGCCGCGACTCCTCCGAGACCGCCCGCGACCCGCGCGGCTTTGCCGTGAAGTTCTACACCGAGGACGGCAACTGGGATCTGGTCGGCAACAACCTGGCCGTTTTCTTCATCCGCGATGCCATCAAGTTCCCGGATGTCATTCACTCCCTGAAGCCCGATCCGATCACGTTCCGCCAGGAGCCGAACCGGATCTTCGACTTCATGAGCCAGACCCCGGAATCCATGCATATGCTGACGCATCTGTTCAGTCCGCGCGGCATTCCGGCGAGCTACCGGCACATGGAAGGCTTCGGGGTCAACACCTACAAGATGGTCAATGCCCAGGGCGATACGGTGCTGGTGAAGTACCATTTCCATCCGCGCTGCGGCTTGGCGAGCCTGACGGCGGAGGAAGCCGCCAAGGTGCAGGGCCAGGATCTCGGCTCCGCCTCCAAGGATCTCTACGAGGCCATTGAGCGGGGCGAGTACCCGCAATGGGACATGTACGTTCAGATCATGGAGGATCACGACCATCCCGAGCTGGACTGGGATCCGCTCGACGACACCAAGATCTGGCCGGAGAAGGATTTCCCGCTGCGCCACGTGGGCGTCATGACGCTCAACCGCAACGTCCAGGATCACTTCAACGAGAACGAGCAGATCGCCATGGGCACGGGCGTGCTCGTGGACGGGCTCGACTTCTCGGACGACAAGATGCTGGTGGGGCGGACCTTCTCATATTCCGACACCCAGCGCTACCGTGTCGGCACCAACTACCTGCAGCTGCCGGTGAACCAGGCCAAGAACGCCAAGGTGTCCACCAACCTGAACGGCGGGCAGATGTCGTACCGCCGCGATCTGGCGCCGGGGCAGAACCCGCATGTGAACTACGAGCCGTCGATCCATAACGGCCTGCATGAATCGCCCCGCGAGGAGCCGAACAATGCGCCCGAGATCCGCGGACGCCTGACCCGCAGCGTCCTTGAGCGGCGCAACGATTATGTCCAGGCGCGGGGCCGCTACTGCACCATGATGGACTGGGAGCGTGACGACCTAGTCCTTAACCTGGGCACGCTGCTTGGCCAGTGCGAGCGCGACGTGCAGGAGCGGATGGTCTGGCATCTGCTGCTGGTCCATGACGATTACGGAAACCGGGTCGGACAGATGCTCGGCATCACGGCGGATGATGTGCGCAATCTCCAGCCGCTACCGAAGCAGGTGCTGACGGACGAGGACAAACGCCGCCTGCAGAACCTGGGCAAGAACGGCGACACGATCGACCCGACCGTCTGGGGCCAGTGGACGAGTTCCGTGAAGAACTACAAGGCTTCTGCCGAAGAGGTCTTGAACGGCATGCGCGATGTTCCGACTGTACCTGCCACGAAGGAGGCTGCCGAGTAGGCAGCACTGCTCAGCATTATAACAGAACGGGTCAGGACCTCCTGGCCCGTTTTTTATGGCTCTACCGTTGGATGCCCTCTTCGGCTTCCTCGGCTTTCCGCGTAGGCTTTGGTGAACTCCGCGCCGAAGAGCAGGATCAGGGACGAGTAGTAGATCCACAGCAGGATCGTGATGATCGACGCGGCGGCTCCGTAGCTCGAGGCCACGTTGCTCTTGCCGAGATAATAGCCGATCAGAAACTTGCCGAGGGTGAACAGGAGAGCGGTCACGAGGGATCCGGTCCAGACGTCGCTCCATTGAAGATCGACGGATGGCAGCAGCTTGAAGATCATCGCAAACAGCAATGTGGCGACCGCAAAAGCCACAAGGCTGTTGAGGAAGCGGAGGATGACTGTCGCGCCTGAGAAGTTCGCCTCAAGGTACGACCCGACGGCCGTGAGGCCCGTATCGATAACCAAGGAGACGAGAAGCAGGAAACCAATGCCCAGCACCAGCGCGAGGCTAATCAGCCGGGTGCGGATGAAACTCATGACGCCATAGCTGGCAGGTGGTTTCGCCTTCCAGATGATGTTCAGGTTGTCCTGGAGCTCGACGACAGCTCCGGTTACCAGAAGCAGAAACGTGAGGATCCCGATTGTCATGCCGATGAGGCCGGAGCCGACATTGCTGGCGCTGGCGATCATCGCCTCAAGGGCCGACGCCTCATTGTTGCCGATCATGCCGCCGAGTTCCGCCACGATGGCGCCTTGTGCCGCCTCCCGGCCGAAGGCGAGCCCGGCGACTGCTATGGCGGCGAGCAGCATCGGGGCCAGCGAGAACACGGTGAAGAAGGCGATGGAGGCGCCAAGGCTCATGGCGCGGTCGTTCCACCAGCCTGCGAGTGCCACCTTCAAGAGCTGCCATGTTTCGGAAAGCATGCAAGAACCGATCCTGCCGGACGGGTCGGTCCGGCCCCGCAAGTGTGTTGCCTTGGCGTTTAACTGGCCGGCGCTTCCTCTTGTTCCTGCAAAGGTTCAGGACGGCCCAATCGGTTCACGTGTTCGTGGATGCGGCGGCCGTATCGGTCGGCCGCTTGGCGCAGACGGATGGCCTCTGGTCCTTCCCCCAACGATCCCGCTGCCATGAGGTGGGCACCCAGCTGGAACGCGACATAGCAGGGTAGCATAAACGCGAGCAGGGTCTGATCGACCGGACGGCCGCTCTCCTGTCCGATGATCTGGCAGAGCCGCGCGGCTTCGGCGTCCGAGAGGTCCAGCTCGACGATTGCGCCTGCCACGTCCCAGCTCACGTCCTGGTGGCCGACGAGATCGTGGGCGGCGCTGTGATCGAGGGCATCCGTCTTGATCAGCCTGTCGCCTGAAACGAGCCATTCCCAGGCATGCAGGCGATTGTCGGTGCAGATGCGGCGTACTTCGCTCTCGAGATCGCTTGGCTCCGCCAAGGACTGCTCAAGGGCGGATGCAGCGGCTTCCCCTAAGGCTTGGCCTGTATTGTAGATTGCCATCTGGCGCAGCGCGTCGAGGGAGGCCCCTTGACCCTCAGCCGCCGGGAAGTGCCGGGCGCGGAATCCAAGATAGGCTCCAACCTGATCGACGAGGCTCTTACGGCTGATGGGAGACTGATCCAAGCTATCCAGCACCTCGTGCCAGCGCTCCACGAGAAAACCGTGGCGGCAACCGGCCGGCTGCGGCGCGAAACCTGCCTCATGAAGCTCGCGGGCCATCTGGAGTTTTCGTGCGCCGATCTCGCCCAGACCCGCAAATTTGACCAGCCATGCTGTGCCATTCGCCCGCGCGAGGAACTTGCGCCGCTCCTGCTGGATGTTGGCCGGTGGCCACGAGCCTTCGTCCGGGTAGCGCAGGGATCGCCAAGCACCGCCCGAGGTCTCTTCCAGAGGTTCATCCAACGGGCCGAGGAGGTCTTCCATCCATCTCTCAAGGCGGTGGGCAGGCGAGCCGTGCAGCAGGAGGTCGTCCATGGCGACGAGATGGCGCGGAGCGGAGCTCCACCGTGCTTGGTGCGTCTCACTGGCCTGCGGACCGAGGGCACCGCTGTGGCTTGGGAAGAAGTGGATCCTATCCCGCGAAATCCCGGTCTCCTCTAGCCAGTCGGCCACGGCCCCGAATGAGCTTCCCGACAAGCCTGGACCCTCATCGACGATAGCGAAGGTTTTTCGACCGTCAGATGTAAGGCTCTTCGTGAGGTCTGGATCGACCCTCACTTCGCGTCCGAACGGGTGTCCGACGGGGCGCAGGGTAATGGGAGCGGGAGCGCCCAGTTCTGCGGCCACGAGGGCGCTCAAGCCCGCGCCGATGCTGCGGATGCCGATGACCTGGGTGTCCGGACCCAGGCCCGAAGCCTTGGCTGCTTCCAGGTAACTTTCCGGGTAGAGCGCATAGAAGGCATAGCCTTCCGCCTGCTTGGTCTGAATGGTTCGCGCCGGATCGAACCCGTGCAGCTTTTCGAAGAAAGCCGGGGGTAGAGGTGAAAGCGCCTCGAAACTGCTGCGCCACGATTCTGTGACGGCTTGGGCGAGGATGGACAGGCATTCCATCCCCATCTCATGGTCCCGGGTGCTGGCGTCGAAGCCGCGTTCGTGAAACTCTGCATCGATGACGCCCTGTACGAGTTCGCTCGCGCTGATGAATCCGCTAACGAGAACGCCATGCCGCTCGATGCCGGGCGGCATGGAAAGAGCTTCGGTTAGGAGCAGCGCAATGGCAGCCTGCTTGGCTCCAACCGCCTCGTCTCGTTCAATGTCGCCGTAGACCAGCATCGAGGCTGCCGGGCTCTAAGCAGCAGCCTCCTGCTTGAGCGAGGCCATGTCGATCACGAAGCGGTATTTCACGTCGCTCTTGAGCATCCGCTCATAGGCCTCGTTGATCTGCTGGATCGGGATGATCTCGATCTCGGCGGTGATCCCGTGCTGGGCGCAGAAGTCGAGCATTTCCTGCGTCTCGGCGATGCCGCCGATCAGGGAGCCGGCGAGCTGGCGCCGCTTCATGATCAGGTTGAACACCGTAGTGGCCGGATGCGGTTCGGCGGGAGCGCCCACAAGCACCATGGCGCCGTCGCGGGCGAGCAGGATGAGGTAGCTGTCGAGGTCGTGCGGGGCAGCAACCGTATCGAGGATGAAGTCGAAGCTGTTGCGGTGCGCCTTCATGGCCTCCGGATCCTTGGAGACCACGACTTCGTGAGCCCCCAGCGCCAGGGCATCCTCGCGCTTGTTTGGAGACGTGGTGAAGAGAACAACATGCGCGCCCATGGCCCGGGCGAGCTTCACGGCCATGTGACCGAGGCCGCCAAGGCCCACCACACCCACCTTCTGGCCGGGCTGAACGCGCCAGCGGCGCAGGGGCGAGAAGGTCGTGATGCCGGCGCACAGGAGAGGCGCGGCCGCGGCCGGATCGAGACCGTCCGGCACCCGCAGGACGAAGCTCTCATCGACCACGATGGTGTCCGAGTAGCCGCCATAGGTATTGGCGCCGGTGCCCTGTTCCGGACCGTTATAGGTGCCAGTGAATCCAACCTCGCAGTATTGCTCCAATCCCTCGCGGCACGAGACGCAGGTGCGGCAGGAATCGACCATGCAGCCGACGCCGACGCAATCGCCCGCCTTGAACTTTTGCACCCCCGAGCCGACGCGCGTCACACGGCCGACGATCTCATGGCCTGGCAAAGAAGGGTAAAGCGTGCCGCCCCATTCGCCCCGCACCGTATGCAGGTCGGAATGGCAGACTCCGCAATAGAGGATCTCGATTTGAACGTCGCGCTCGCCCGGCTCCCGGCGCTCGAAGCTGAAGGGGGACAATGGCGTGGACGCATCCTGGGCGGCGTAGCCGAAAGCTTTGATCACAGGAAAGTTCTCCGGATGGAGCGAGCTGAAGGGGTAAGCCCGCTGGGTATTCAAGCGCTACAGACGATAGGTTTGATCGACCCGCCGTCAATGGAGGCGAGCGGAGTTTGTTCAATCTGGAGCCGAGCTTTTGCTGCATTGCAGCGGATCCAGGCTTTTCCACATGGTCACGGGCAATTGAATCGCCTGTGGCTGGCTTCTTCGCTGGCTCTCTCCACATCTTAGATAAGGGTTTGCGCTTGCTTGAGGAAAAGTCGCTTCATGGTTTTACAGGCGGCAATGCGGCACACCGAAATAGGCTGCTGGTGAGAAACTTTAACTTGCCGTTGCGCCCGCAATCCGCGACGCTGGTAGTCAGGGCGGGCAAACTTTCAAGTCGCAGAGACGGACCCGAGATAAGCCCGAGCTGCTGCGACCTGTTCATCAGCCGCCACAACGAAAGGGCTATGCCGCACCATTTGGCCGCATCACAGTATCGCATGGTCTGGGCAACCTTAGCGGTGCACAATCGTTGTCTCTGAGAGGGATTGGATTTCGGTGGCGCCATGCTTCATTCCGACGACCTGTTCTCGAGTTTCTTGAAGGCCTATGAGACCCGCCGCGAGGCGGAGATGTCCTTGGCGGAATACCTGGAAGGGTGCCGCACCGATCCCATGATGTATGCAAGCGCTCCAGAGCGCATCCTGGCAGCGATCGGCGAGCCTCAGCTCGTCGATACCTCGAAGGATGCGCGGCTCGGCCGCATCTTCATGAACCGCACTATCCGGGTCTATCCGGCCTTCTCCGAATTCTACGGCATGGAAGAGACGATCGAGATGATCGTCAGCTTCTTCCGCCACGCAGCTCAAGGGTTGGAGGAACGCAAACAGATCCTCTACCTGCTGGGCCCAGTCGGCGGCGGCAAGTCCTCCCTGGCCGAGCGTCTGAAAGCTCTGATGGAGGTCAACCCCATCTACGTCTTGAAAGCCGGCGACGAGATCAGCCCGGTCTTCGAGAGTCCGCTCGCCCTGTTCGATCCGGAGCAGATGGGATCCGTGCTGGAGGAGCGCTACGGCATCCCCCGCCGGCGCCTGACAAACCTCCTCAGCCCCTGGGCGATCAAGCGCCTCGACGAGTTCAAAGGCGACATTTCCAAGTTCCGGGTGGTCAAGATCAACCCGTCCCGGATGCGGCAGATCGGTGTCGCCAAGACGGAGCCTGGCGACGAGAACAACCAGGATATCTCGTCGCTTGTTGGCAAGGTCGACATCCGCAAGCTCGAGACGCTCTCCCAGAACGATCCCGATGCTTATAGCTATTCCGGCGGCCTCAATCGGGCAAACCAGGGCATCCTGGAATTCGTCGAGATGTTTAAGGCCCCGATCAAGATGCTCCACCCCCTGCTCACGGCCACGCAGGAGGGCAATTATGTCGGCACGGAGAATATCGGCTCCATTCCGTTCACGGGCATCATCCTGGCGCATTCGAACGAGGCGGAATGGCAGACGTTCCGCACCAACAAGAACAACGAGGCGTTCATCGACCGCATCTACGTGATCAAGGTGCCTTATTGCCTGCGGGTCACGGAGGAGCAGAAGATCTACGACAAGCTGATCCGCGGCTCTGAGCTGGCAGGCGCCCCCTGCGCGCCGGCTACGCTGGAGATGCTGGCGCGGTTCTCCGTGCTGTCACGCCTGCGGGCGCACGAGAACTCCAACTTCTATTCGAAGATGCGCGTCTATGACGGCGAGAGCCTGCGCGAGGTCGATCCGCGCGCCCGCAGCCTGCAGGAGTACAAAGACTCGGCCGGCGTCGACGAGGGCATGGACGGGATCTCGACCCGCTTCGCCTTCAAGGTTCTGTCCGCCACCTTCAACCACGACACAATCGAGGTTGCGGCCGATCCGGTGCACCTGATGTACGTGCTCGAACAATCCTTGCGGCGCGAGCAGCTGCCGCAGGACGTCGAACGGCGCTACCTCGAGTTCATCAAGGCGGAGCTTGCCCCGCGTTATGCCGACTTCATCGGCCATGAGATCCAGAAGGCTTATCTCGAATCCTATCACGACTACGGCCAGAACCTGTTCGACCGCTACGTGTCCTATGCGGATGCATGGATCGAGGACCAGGACTTCAAGGATCCCGATACCGGCCAGCTTCTCAACCGAGAGCTCCTGAACCAGGAGCTGACCAAGGTTGAAAAGCCGGCAGGCATCGCCAATCCGAAGGATTTCCGCAACGAGGTCGTGAAGTTCTCGCTGCGGGCGCGGGCCGGCAATAACGGCCGCAACCCGTCCTGGACCAGCTACGAGAAGATCCGCGACGTAATCGAACGGCGGATGTTCTCCCAGGTGGAGGAACTCCTGCCGGTGATCAGTTTCGGGTCCAAGAAGGACGGCGAGACGGAGAAGAAGCACGGGGAGTTCGTGCAGCGGATGATGGAGCGTGGCTACACCGAGCGTCAGGTCCGGCGTCTCGTGGAATGGTACATGCGGGTGAAGCAGGCGGGCTGACAGAAAACGGAGGCAGATCAGGCGTTCCTATGTACATCATCGACCGGCGCCTCAATCCAGGAGGCAAGAGTCTGGCGAACCGCCAACGCTTCCTTCGCCGCGCCAAGGCGCAGATTCAGAGGGCCGTGCGCCAGACCGCGGGAGATCGGGACATCACCGATCTCGAACGGGGAGGGGAAGTCACGATCCCAGCCGATGGTGTTCGCGAGCCCAGCTTCCGGCGCTCGGGCGAGGGGGGCGTGCATGATCACATCCTGCCCGGCAACAAGCGCTTCATTGAAGGCGATACGATCGACCGCCCACCCGGCGGCGGTGGCGGCAGCTCGGCCGGCGGGGATAATGGCGAGGGTGAGGACGACTTCCGTTTCGCCCTGACGCGCGATGAGTTTCTCGACCTGTTTCTCGATGATCTCGAACTGCCTGACCTCGCCAAACGGCGGGTTGCAACGGTCGAGACGCAAGGCATGCGGCGGGCCGGCTACACGGTCACAGGTTCCCCGGTGAACCTGGCGCTGCTGCGCTCCATGCGGAACGCCCTCTCGCGCCGCATTGCCATGCGGCGCCCCAAGCCTGAGGAATTGCTGCGCCTCGAGGAAGAGATCTACCGGCTTGAGAAGCAGGAAGGCCCGTCCGATCATCTCACTGCGCTGCGGCAGGAGCTTGAGCAGCTGAAGCTGCGCACCAAGCGCTTCCCCTATATCGACCCGCTCGATCTGCGCTATCGCCGCTTCGAGCCGGTCTCGCGGCCGGTTGCCCAGGCGGTGATGTTCTGCCTCATGGACGTGTCGGGCTCCATGACGGAGCACATGAAAGATCTCGCCAAGCGGTTCTACATGCTGCTCTACATCTTCCTGACGCGCCGCTACAAGCACGTAGAAATCGTCTTCATCCGGCACACCCACGAGGCGAAGGAAGTGGACGAGGAGACTTTCTTCAACAGTCCCGAGACGGGCGGCACGGTGGTGTCCTCGGCGTTACGCGAAATGCAGCGGATCGTGGAGGAGCGCTATTCTCCCGACAGCTGGAACATCTACGCGGCTCAGGCTTCGGACGGTGACAACTCTCCCAACGACGGCAGCACCAGCGCTGCCCTGCTGCGGGACGTGATCCTGCCGGTCTGCCAGTATTACGCCTATCTGGAGGTCGGCAGCGACAGCGACCGGATGCAGACCGGCTTCATCAACCACAAGACTTCCCTGTGGCAAACCTACGAGACGCTGCAGGAGCAGGGCGCCAACCTTGCCATGCGCAAGGTCAACCACCGCCGCGAGATCTATCCCGTTTTCCGCGAACTCTTCCGCCGACGTGACGCGGAGGCAGGAGCCAGGGTGCCATGAGCCTGTTGGAGCGCGACAATCTTCTGTTCCAGGGCGCCGACTGGGATTTCAGCCTGATCCAGCGCATCCATGATGCCATCGAAGGAATCGGCGTCGGGGAAATGGGGCTTAATGTCTACCCCAACCAGATCGAGGTGATCACCGCCGAGCAGATGCTCGACGCCTATGCCTCCATCGGCATGCCGCTGTTCTACAAGCACTGGTCCTTCGGCAAGCGCTTCGCGCTCCATGAGGCGAGCTATCGCCAGGGCTTCATGGGCTTGGCCTATGAAATCGTGATCAATTCGAACCCGTGCATCTCCTACATCATGGAGGAGAACTCGGCCACGATGCAAACGCTCGTGATCGCCCACGCGGCTTTCGGGCACAACCACTTCTTCAAGAACAACTATCTCTTCCAGGAATGGACGGACGCGGACGGTATCCTGGATTATCTCGAATTCGCAAAGGGCTACATCACCCGCTGCGAGGAACGTTACGGCCATGCTGCTGTGGAGCGGGTGCTCGATGCCGCTCATGCGCTGATGTCCCATGGCGTTCACCGCTATCCGCGTAAAAAGCGCCCCGATCTGCGCTCCGAGGAGCGGCGGGAAAAGGAGCGGCATCTCCATCTGGAGCAGACCTTCAACGATCTCTGGCGCACGGTGCCGACGAAGGGAGCTGCCGCAAAGCCGCAACTAAGCGACGAGCGCCGCCGCGCCCTCCTGGAACTGCCGCAGGAAAATCTCCTGTACTTCCTTGAGAAGTCTGCGCCGCGTCTTCAGCCCTGGCAGCGGGAGATCCTGCGCATCGTCCGCCAGATCGCGCAGTATTTCTATCCGCAGCGTCAGACCAAGGTGATGAACGAGGGCTGCGCCACCTATTGCCATTACCGCATCATGACCCGCCTGCACGAGACGGGGCAGATCAGCGATGGCGCCTTCCTCGAATTCCTGCAGTCGCACACAAACGTGACGCGCCAGCCGGAGTATGACGATCCGCATTACGGCGGCATCAACCCCTATGCTCTCGGTTTCGGCATGATGCAGGACATTGAGCGCATCTGCACCAAGCCCACGACCGAGGACCGGGAGTGGTTCCCCGAGATCGCCGGCAGCGGCGACGCCATGGCGGTCCTGCGCGATGTGTGGGCGAACTACCGGGACGAGAGCTTCATTTCGCAATACCTGAGCCCTCAGCTGATGCGGCAGTGGCGCATGTTCCACCTGGTGGACGACCCCGACCAGCCGGAGCTCAGGATCGAGGCCATTCATGACGAGCGGGGGTATCGCCGGCTGCGCCGCTCCCTGTCGCGCCACTATGATGTCGGCTGGAGCGATCCCGACATCCAGGTGATCGATGTCGACCTCGCCGGCGACCGGCGCCTGATCCTCCATCATCATGTCTTGAATCGGACCCTCCTCCACAAGGACGATGCGCAGCGGGTCTTGCAGATGGTGGCCAATCTCTGGGGCTATGCGGTCGTGCTCAAGGAGGTCGAGCCCACCACCGGCGCGATCTTCCAGGAGCATGTGGCGCATCCGCACGAAACCCTCTTCTGAGCGACCTGATGCTATGCTTTTCGAGCGCGCATCGTTCTTGCGGAAACCGGGGCCACTTTTCCGCACGAAGCGCTCGTTTGACGCAAAAAAGCCAGGGATTCGGAGGATCATAGGTTCCCCTGGGCTTGGCCCGGATTTCGGGTCGGCTCCCTTGCAGGAGAATACCTATGGAACACAAGCCTGTAGAGAAGCTGCGTAGCGTCGCTGAGGTCCATGAGTTCAACCAAGGTTTCCTGTCCCGCCGCGAACGCCTGGAGCGTTGGGCGGAAGTGTTGGAGCGCCAGCCGAAGCGGCGCCTGAGGTCTCTGGGAGAGATCGAGTTCGTGCCGAAAGACAAGCGGCCGCAATTGCGGTCGGACGAGTCGCCGATCACCGTTGCCTTCGAAGATCCGATCCTGCGTGCGGCAGGCCTGAAGGGCGATACGCTCGGAGACGCCATGGAGTTCTTCGAGCTGTCCGAGGGAGCCTCTCACCGCCTGCTCTGCTCCTGCATGAACGGCTGGAGCATGGAGGCCGGAACCACCGCCCGAAAAGTTCATCGCATCGCGAACCCTGATCATCGGCTCACGTTATTGACGGCAGCCGGGTTGCTCACCGCAGCACCTGCTGTGTTCTACATGCTGAGCTGAAGAAACCGCAGCTTCGAGCCCTCCCGGAATGAGAGGGCTCGATGGCTGGTCAGACTAGGGGCAACAAGAATGACGAATGAGCCGGCGCGTCGGATTGGACTGCCCTGGTACCGGCGTGAGGATTACCAGCGCATCCGCGAGATGATGGTCGACCGGCACAATCTGGCTCCCACCTATGAGAGCTGGCTCGCGGCTGCCGAAAACAACGAATCTGTTGGCAGCCAGGCCGGTCTTCACGTCAGTCGCATCCTGATTGAGCCTGAGACTTTCGCTCGCTGGTGCGCTGAGAAGAGCGTGGAGCCCGACAGCGCGGCGCGCAGGAATTATGTGGCGGAGAAGAACTCCGAAAACGCCTCTTGAGTGGTGGCATAAAGCCAAGCCTTGAAGTCTCCTCCCCGGTTCCTAGTTGCTCGAACGTCATGGTGGAGGGCCACACTTGCTGAACGAAAACGGCACGAGCAGCGATATTTCCACTCTTGCTCATAAGAACGAGGAAGCCGCAGCGCCTCAGGCCATGCGGGCCGCTGTCCTCACAGGACCTGGGCAGATCGAGGTGCGCGAGGTGGCGCGCCCGGAGCCCGGCCCCGGTCAGGTGCGCCTGCGCCTGGAGGGCTGCGGCGTTTGCGCCTCGAACCTGACCCCTTGGGCAGGTCCGGAATGGATGCAGTACCCAACCGAGCCGGGTGGGCTCGGTCATGAGGCTTGGGGGTACGTGGATGCCCTTGGCGATGGCGTCGAGGGTCTATCGATCGGTGAGCGGGTCGCGGCTCTATCCTACAAATCTTATGCCGAATACGACCTCGCCGATGCCGAGGCCGTGGTGCCGCTGCCGGAAGCGCTTGCAGGGCAGCCCTTCCCCGGTGAGCCGCTCGGCTGCGCCATGAACATCTTCCGCCGCAGCGAGATCGAAGCCGGGCAGACGATTGCAATCATCGGTATCGGCTTTCTCGGTGCGATCCTGACGAAGCTGGCAACAGATGCTGGCGCACGCGTGATTGCGATTTCGCGCCGGCCCTTCTCGCTCGACCTCGCCCGCCGTATGGGTGCGGCCGAGACAATCCCGATGGAAGATCACCAGGCGATCATCGAGACGGTGAAGGAGCTGACAGGCGGCACGTTCTGCGATCGTGTGATCGAGGCAGTCGGCAAGCAATGGCCGCTCGATCTTGCGGGCGAATTGACCCGCGACCGCGGCAAGCTCATTGTCGCCGGTTATCATCAGGATGGGCCACGGCAGGTCAACATGTGGTTGTGGAACTGGCGTGGCATCGACGTGATCAACGCCCATGAACGCGACCCGAAGATCTACGTGCAGGGTCTTCGCGAAGCAGTAGACGCCATCGCATCGGGAAGGCTCGATCCAAGTTCGCTCTACACCCACACCTATCCCCTGGATCGGCTCGACGAGGCGCTCAACGCCACGCGTGACCGTCCGGATGGATTTCTCAAAGCTCTGGTAACCTACTGATGATGCAGCAGGCACTTCTCAAAGAACAATCCGAAGCATCGCTTGCCCGTCCTCGTCTTGGTTTTCTCGGGGTTGGTTGGATCGGCCGGCACCGCATGCAGGCGATCCTCGGCACGGGAGAGGTTGATGCAGCCGCCATTGCCGATCCGTCGTCGGAGATGGCTTCGGAGGCCGGCAAGCTGGCGCCAGATGCGAAACTGGTCTCGACGCTCGACGAAATTCTCGATACGGGCGTCGACGGTGTGGTGATCGCAACCCCCAGCGCGATGCATGCAGAGCAATCGATCCGCGCGCTGGAGCGGGGTGTCGCGGTGTTCTGTCAGAAGCCGCTTGGGCGGAACGTGGCGGAAGTGCAGGCGGTGGTCGATGCCGCCCGCAAGGCCGACCGGCTGCTCTGCGTCGATCTCTCCTATCGCTTCACCGAAGGCATGCGGCGCATCCGCGAGATCATCGACTCAGGCAAACTGGGGCACATCTATGCCGTGGACCTGGTCTTCCACAACGCCTATGGGCCGGACAAGCCATGGTTCTACGATCCGGTGCTCTCCGGCGGCGGCTGCGTGATGGATCTCGGCGTTCACCTCGTAGATCTGGCCTTGTGGAGCCTGAACAATCCCGGCATCGCCAGCGTCACGGGCAAGCTCTTCGCGGGCGGCGCGCCGCTCAAAGATGTCGCCGCTCAGGTCGAGGATTATGCGGTTGCGACCGTAGAGCTGGAGACCGGCGCCGTGGTGCAACTCGCCTGCTCCTGGCGGTTGCAGGCCGGCTGCGATGCGGTGATTTCCGCCACGTTCTATGGCACACAGGGCGGCGTGTCGTTGCGCAACGTGAACGGCTCTTTCTACGATTTCACCGCCGAGCGCTACTGGGGCACATCCCGCGAGACGCTAACGACACCTCCCGATGAGTGGGGCGGACGCGCGGCGGCCGATTGGGCCTCGCGGTTGGCGGCAGGCGAGCGGTTCGATCCTGCTACGGATCATCTGGTAGACGTTGCGCACGTTCTGGACCGGATTTACGGGCGATAGGGATCGACTTTCACAGAGCTGAAATTGAAAAAGGCGGCTGAACAGGGTTCAGCCGCCTTTTTTATGAACCGATCAATGACTCGAATCAGAGCACTTCCAGAACCTTGCCGGCTGGTGCCGATTGGCTGGCGGGCGCATAGCGCCGGATCATGCTGGCGCAGAACTCGGCGAATTCTTCCTTCACCTGCGGAGCGCTCGTGTGATGGGGCGCGATTCCGCGATGCTCGGGCGTGAAGCAGAAGGTCACCGTCACGTCGAAATCGGCGAGCGATTCCATCTGGCGATCGAACCAGTCCAGGGCGTTGGGGCGGAAGCTGTCGGCCCAGGACAGGCCTGTGCGCAGGTACTTAACGCCCAGCCGCTTCATCCACGTTACCGCATCGTCGAGGCGATGGTCCTCATAATGGAACCACTGGCACAAGCCCATCTGGGATGCGTATTTCGCATATTCCTCGAGAGCCGGCTTGGGTGTGCCGTCCTCGCGCAGCAGGCCCATGTAGAAGTGACGGTAATAGGAAGAGCCTTCAGCCTCCCGATGCCGCGTCGTGGCTTCCCAGGCGCGGGGCAGGTCGTAGAGGCTGTACCAGTGGATCTTCGGCACCTTGCCGATGAGAAGCTCCGCAGTCCGGTTCAGGCCCCAGACCTGCACCTCTTCGGCTCCGAAGGTCGAGATGCCGACCTCGCTGACCCAAATGGGCTTGTCCGTCACCGCCCGGATCTCATCGATCTTCGCCGGCCATTCATGGATCTGCCACAGGTTCCAGTCGAGCGGAAAGCCGTGAACGGCCACGACGTCGAGATGCTCCATGGCACCGTGGCTCTCCAGCTTCTTGATGAAGCCTGGATCGATGGGCGAGATGCCGCCGAGCACCCGGGGCAGGTTGGGATTCTCGGCCTTGATCGCCTGACCGGCGGCAATCACCATCTCGGAAAAGAGCTTCCAATCCGGATCGATCTCCGGATCCCAGTGGGACTTGTTGTTCGGCTCGTTCCAGATCATTGCGGCTTCGATCATGCGGTTCTCCCTTGGGCCGGGTAGACGGCGCCCGCGCCGGGCGGGGCATCAACACGGCGACAGATGTAAACTTCGGTTTCCGGGTGCTGGACGATCTCGAATCCGGCGCTGCGGAGCATGGCTTCCACGCAGGCCGAGTTCGGCGCCCACCAATTGGTCGGATCATCGGCATAGCGATGTTCGATGAAGTGCATCTTTGGGTAGCGTGGATCCTCGAAATGGTCCGTCTGCCAGAAGGTGTAGTTCTCGTCGACCGGCATGGTCTCCGACGAGCCGCGCTGCATCGACTGGAACACGAGGAAATCCTTGGCGACGTGCTCGTGAATGAGGTCGAGGGCAAGAAGCGGGTGGCGCAGGTGGTAGAGAACGCCCATGAAAAGAACAACGTCGAACTTCTCGCCAAGCTGCCCAAGGTCATAGACGGAGAGCTTTCGGAACTCGATGTCGTAGCCCATTGTTTGAGCGGCGAAACGGGCCTGTGCGAGATAGGCATCATCGAAATCGACGCCCAGCACCCGCTCCGCTCCGCGCTTCTTCATTTCCATGGAGTAGAAGCCGCCGTTGCAGCCGATATCGAGCACGCTCTTGCCAGTGAGGTCCTGTGGGATCGCGTCTGAAAATTGCTGCCACTTCACGGCAGGGTAGTTGCCAAGGAAGTGATTGGGCGCGGTCCAGACGCCACCTTTCAGCTCAATGTTGTGAAACCAGGGGCCAAGCGCTTCGGCTTTGCGGCGGATTTCTTCCGGGGGCATCGGGTCGATTGCGTTCATCGTGGAGTCTACTCCCTGTTCAAATCATGGAGGCCGCGCGGCAGCCGGCCGGCAGGCCAACCCAGGGCCACCCGCGCGCCTGTGACGTTCTCCTGCTGAGCCGCCTCGCTCAGCAAACCAATGGCGGATCGGTAGCCGTGGAGCGTTCCGACATCGACATAGGACACGCCAGCCTTGACCCCGATGGCTTCGCCTCCTTGGGCGAGGTAGGCATTCACCAAGGTACCGAAGTATTCATCCTCGCGATTGCGCGTGAGCCAGAGCTGGCGCAGCGCGTCAAGCACATGGCCCGGCATCTTGAAGGCTCCCCAGATCCACTGGGAGGACGCATCCTCCCGCTTCACCTGGATCTCCTGCACGCGCATGGTCTCGTCCAGTACGACTGCATCGAAGACCTGCGGGTTGTCGACCGGGAAGAGAAGAAACGAGAGCGTTTCTTCCGGGAGTTCCGCAAGGGCTTTTTCGGGAAACCAGACCGTGTCCGGCAGGCCGACGATCACGCTCTCATCGGCCGGGATCAGGGGAGTGGCCTGGAAGATGGCATCGCACAGGCCGCTCGCCTGCGGCTGGACCACATAGGCGATCGAGGCGGTTCCGTAGCTTGCGCCGTAATACTCCATGATGTCGGACTTGCCGGGGGAGATCACGAAGCAGATCTTGTCGGCTCCGCCGTGGATCATGCGCTCGACAAGGTACTCGCTGACCGCACAGGGGCGCTCGACGCCGTTGTCGAGGCGGCTTCCCACTGGAAGAAGCTCCTTCGAGAAAGCCAGCGGCTGAATGCGGCTGCCGATCCCTGCTGCGGGTATGATCCCCCACATGGTCAGGCCTCCATCATGGCGGCAGAGCCGCCGGTCGGGGATGCAACAGAACTGGCGTCCTCCAGCAGGATCTCAAGCTCGCGGGCCCGATGCTCCGAGGTATGGTCCGCGAGCACCCGTTCGCGACCAGCCTTGGCGATCCGCTTCAATTCCGTGTCCGTGAGATCAAGAGCGCTGACGGTGTGCTCGCTCGTCTCCGCGATAAGGATTTCCTGGTTGGGCTCAAAGAAGCTGTCGAGACCTTCCCAGTTGTCCGACAAGATGGGCGTGCCGCAGGCGGCCGCCTCGAACAGGCGTCCCGAGGGGCACCAGCCCATGTCGGCCATGGCCTGCCGAGTGATGTTGAGCGTCAGGCGTGAGGATGAGAAGAAGGCCGGATGCTCAGGCGGTGGCAGATGCCGGACGAAAGAGATGTTGGGCCGCCAGGGAAAGTCGACAGGGTATTGCGCACCCCCGATCAGGAAGTGATGCTTGGGACGCAAGCCCGCAGGATCGATGAACAGGCGCTGCAGGGCTGCCTGTCGGTCCGCCGCATAGGTGCCGAGATAGGAGAGATCCGCCCTGTAGTGCTCCGCCGGCGGCACCGGGTGGTGCACGTCGGGATCGACGTGCCCGTAGAGTGGTGCAACACGGCGTGCTCCGAGCTCTGATTGAAGCCTGTCGAGGGCGCGACCGCCCGTGTAGCTGAGCGCCAGATCGAAATCGCGCAGGCCCCGCGTGCCGATATAGGTGATCGGCTCTCCTGCCTCCAGGCGCGAGAAGGTGACTGGCGTGTCGAGATCATAGAACACATGGAGCGGGCGGGGCGTATCGAGCAGAAGCTCGCTTGCCGTGATCCCGTCCGGGCAATAAGATGTTGCTAGAGCCACATCCGCGTCGACGAGCTCTGCCGCGGCCCGTTGGCGAATCTCACCCCAATCCTGATAGAGGACGAGATCGCCGCCCGGGACCTCTAAATAATCGCGGTTCTCTGCATAATAGGGTACATCCTTTTCGAAGAACACAATCCTGTGCCCGCGCCTCGCAAGTGCATGGACGAGACCTCGCCAGAGGGTCGCATGGCCATTGCCCCAGGACGAGGAGATCGTAAGCCCGAAAATGACGATCTTCATGCGGCCACCACTTCGTTCAAACGCAATACCTTGGAGCCCCAATCGCCGACCACGAGGGTACTGATGGAGGCGGGCTCGATGTCGAAGCGCGCATAGGCGTCGAGCGGCAGGCCGAGATGATAGAGCAGGGCAGCCTTGATGACGTCGCTGTGGCTGACGAGGATGATGGACCGATCCGAATAGCGGTGGCGCAACTGCTCCAGCGCGCCCACGATCCGTGCCTGCGCTTCAAGCATCGTCTCCCCATAAGGCGGACGGCTGTTGCTGCGTGCATTGTTCCAGGTCGACCAGCGGGGATCCTGCGCTAGAGCCTCGAAGCTCGTGCCGGACCATGCTCCAAAATCGATCTCGGCGATGTCCTCGCGGATTTCCAGCGGCTGCCCGAGATGAGCCGCAATGGGCTCGGCAGTCTCTACGGCCCGCTCCAGAGGACTCGTGTGGATGCCGGCGATGGTCTCGTTGGCGAAACGTGCTGCCAGACGCTCGGACTGAGCCCTGCCCGCAGCTCCAAGGTGAACGCCGGGCATGCGCCCGCACAGGATCGTGCCGACCCTGTCATGAGCCGCATGGCGCACGAGATGGAACGTGGCGGTCACGCCCCCGTGCTCCTACTCTTCATCACCATCAATGAAGCGCATGGTTCTCTCACGGGCCTCGTTGTCGGTGAACTGCTGCGGCGGCGACTTCATGAAATAGCTGGAGGGGCCGGTCAGCGCGCCGCCGATCTTGCGGTCCATAGCGAGCTTCGCGCAGCGTACCGCATCGATCACGATTCCGGCGGAATTGGGTGAATCCCAGACTTCGAGCTTCACCTCCATGTTCAGCGGCACGCCGCCGAAGGTGGTGCCCTCCAGGCGAATATAGGCCCATTTGCGGTCTGTGAGCCACGGCACGTGATCGCTCGGGCCCACATGGATGTCGCTGGCGGGCAAAGGAATATCGAGCTGGCTCGACACAGCCTGAGTCTTCGAGATCTTCTTGGATTCGAGCCGCTCCCGCTCCAGCATGTTCTGGAAGTCGGTGTTGCCGCCGAAATTGAGCTGATATGTTCGGTCGAGCCGCACGCCGCGCTCACGGAAGAGATTGGCCAGCACGCGATGGACGATGGTGGCACCAACCTGGCTCTTGATGTCGTCACCCACGATGGGAAGGCCGCGCTCCTCGAAGCGCCTACGCCATTCCGGATTGGAGGCGATGAAGACCGGGATGCAGTTGACGAAGGCGCAGCCTGCCTCAAGCGCCCGCTCGGCATACCATTCCGTTGCTTTCTGGGATCCTACGGGCAGATAGGAGACCAGGACATCCGTCTTGGACTGGCGCAGGATCTCCGTGACATCGGCCTCCTTCTGGCCCGATTCCTCGATTTCATCACGCAGATACTTGCCTAGCCCATCGAGGGTCTTGCCACGATGGACGATGATGCCGCTTTCAGGCACCGCCGCGAAGCGCTGGGTGTTGTTGGGCTCGGCGAAAATCGCCTCCGAGACATCGCGGCCAACTTTCGTGGCGCTTATGTCGAAGGCTGATGAGACCTCGACATCGCTGATATGATATCCGCCGATGTCCACATTCATCAGGCCTGGCACGGGCTCGTTGCCCTTGGCGTCCTTATAATAGGTGAGACCCTGCACAAAGGACGAGGCACAATTGCCGACGCCCACGATGCCGACGCGGACCTTTCTCGAACTCATGCGGATTCTCCCTTGCGCGGTCAGCCGATTGCCTGCATTCTTGAGGCGCGCCCATAGACGGCAGCAGGCAAATACCGGACGGCATCATCCCAAGCTTGGCCGTCAACGTTCGGGAAAGGTATGTAGTTCCCTCTCTCGATTCCTGGCTTGGGTCTCTTGTCTTAGCGCTTGGGCGCCCAAACTACTCATCAGGTGCAGGAACAAAGATGAAGCTTCGGCGTTTCCAGAGGGAAACGCCAAGCTTGCGAAGGAGTGCGCAGCGTGACCGGCGCCTGACGGGCTCCGTCAATGCTCATGCGTACCTGAAATGGCGGAGGTCTCGCGTCACTTTTCCCTTCAGGGAGCGGGATTTCTCCCGCTCTGCTCATTGGCTTGATGAATCGACAACAGATCCGGAGTCATCTCGTGACGGATACTATCCTCATTACCGGCGGTGCAGGGTTCATTGGACGCTACGTTGCGCGTGCCTGCCTGGATCGCGGCCACCGGGTTCGCGTGCTCGACAGCCTCATCGAGCAGGTGCACGGTGATAAGACGCAGGCCGATGGGCTTGACCCTGATGTCGAGGTGGTTGTTGGCGACGTTCGGGATGAAACGGCGGTGCTGCGGGCGCTGAAAGGTGCCACCAAGGTGGTCCATCTTGCGGCGGAGGTTGGTGTCGGCCAGAGCATGTATGCGGTTGATCGCTATGTCTCCGTGAACGATTATGGCACGGCGGTTCTGTTCCAGCAGCTCATTGACAATCCGGTCAAGCGGGTGGTCGTCGCCTCGTCCATGAGCATCTATGGCGAGGGCCTCTACAAGGATGCTGAGGGTCGAATTCGCGAAGACGTCGTGCGCACGCACCGTGCGAGCGAGAACGATCCCTGGGATCCTCTCGACGAGAAAGGGTGTCCTCTCATTCCAGTGCCGACGCCGGAGTGGAAGAAGCCGGCATTGGCCTCCGTTTACGCCCTGTCGAAATACGTTCAGGAGCGGCTGACGCTGACTCTCTGCCCGGCCTACGGCATGGAGGGTGTCGCGCTCAGGCTCTGGAACGCCTACGGCCCGGGGCAGGCTCTGTCCAACCCCTACACGGGTGTTCTCGCGATCTTCGCCTCGCGGCTTCATAACGGCCAGCCGCCGATGATCTTCGAGGACGGTCAACAGCGGCGCGACTTCGTGCATGTCGAGGACGTGGCGCAAGCCTTCGTCCTGGCTCTTGAGCACGAGAAGGCACCGGGCGGGGTCTACAATGTGGGCAGCGGCCAGGACCGCACCGTTTCCGAGGTGGCGGAGCTGCTGTCCCAGGCTATGAACCGTCCCATGGCTCCTGAAATCGCCGGCAAGGCCCGTATCGGCGATATCCGTCATTGCATTGCCGACATCACGAAGATCCGGGAAGAACTGGGGTACAATCCGAAGAAAGATTTCTCGGAAGGCTTGGCTGAACTCGCCGATTGGGTCGCCAAGCAGGAAGCCAAGGATCTCGTGCAGGAAGCTCGTAAGGAGCTTGAGGCGAGAGGCTTGGTGGCATGAAGGCAAACGACACCCATGCCAGTGCCCCTGCCGTCCTTCGCCGGAGGCCTGTTCTGGTCACCGGCGGTGCAGGTTTCATCGGCTCCAATCTCGCTGATCGCTTTGCAAGCGAGGGGCATGATGTTCTGGTCTACGATGCCTTGGCCCGCCCAGGCGTCGACCGCAACCTGGAATGGCTGAAGAAGCGGCACCCGAGCAAGATCACGGCAGTCGTTGGCGATATTCGTGACGAAACGGCCGTAGCCGATGCGGCCGGCGAGGCTCAGGCCGTGTTCCACATGGCGGCACAGGTCGCCGTCACGACGAGCCTTGTCGATCCTCGCGAGGATTTCGAGATCAATATCCGCGGAACCCTGAACCTGCTCGATGCTCTCCGGCAGCGCAACGAAGGGGTGCCGCTGATCTTCGCGTCCACCAACAAGGTCTATGGCGACCTTGTGGATGTGGAACTTGAGAAGACGAACGACGCCTACAAGCCCCGCGATCCCGCCATCCGGGACACAGGCATTGGCGAGACGCGGCCGCTCGATTTTCACACGCCTTACGGCTGCTCCAAGGGAGCGGCCGATCAATACGTTCTGGATTATGCCCGCTCGTTCGGCATTCCCACCTGTGTGATGCGGATGAGCTGCATCTACGGCCAGCGGCAGATGGGAACCGAAGACCAGGGCTGGGTTGCTCACTTCCTGATCCGTGCTCTTGAGGGCGAGCCCATCACGATCTACGGCGACGGCTGCCAGGTCCGCGACGTGCTCAACATATCCGATGCGGTCGATGCCTACGTGGCGGCATGGAAGCAGATCGATGCCATTCAGGGCCGAGCCTTCAACCTTGGCGGAGGGCCAACGAATGCCATCAGCCTGCGCCAGCTCATCACCCATATCGAGGATGTAATCGGCCGTCCGGTCGAGACTATCTATTCCGACTGGCGGGCTGGCGATCAGCGTTACTACGTCTCCGACACCCGCCTCGTAACGCGGGAACTCGGCCTGAAGCAGCCGATCTCATGGCTCAAGGGCGTCGCCGCTCTGGCAGAATGGCTGCAGGCGGAGAGGGGGCTCGCGCGCACGGGATCGGCTCCTCGCTTGCAGGCCGCCGAGGCGCTGTCATGAATGCGGGCCTTGGCCTTGGGTTGCGCAGCGCCGAGACCTGCAATGACTGTGCCTGACGCTGCAACAAGCCTGCATGTATTGATGACGGCCGACTCGGTCGGCGGGGTTTGGCAATATGCCCTTGACCTTGCAGGTGGCTTGCGGGCGCACGGTGTGAGAACGACGGTTGCGGTGCTGGGCCCTGCTCCTTCAGCAGATCAGCAGACCATGGCCAAAGCGGCCGGTGCGGATCTCGTCGTAACCGGTCTGCCGCTCGATTGGACTGCATCCCACCAGGGCGAAGTGAAGGAGGCAAGCCAATCCATTTCGCGCCTTGCAACACAGATCCGGCCGGATCTCATTCATCTTAATTCCCCCGCTCTGGCTGCCGATGGGCAGTTCGATATGCCGGTTGTAGCAGCCTGCCATTCCTGCGTTGCCACGTGGTGGCAGGCGGTCAAGGGTGGTTCGCTGCCGGAGGACTTCATCTGGCGCACAGAGCTTGTACGGCTGGGCTATGCTGCTGCGAGCAAATTGCTTGCACCCACGCGCGCATTCGCTCAGGCGACAGCTGAAGCTTACGATCTTGCGCAGCCTCCTCTTGTCGTGAGAAACGGAAGGCGCGCCTTGCAGGGTGAGACGAACGTTCGCTCTGATATTTTCGTTTTTATGGCAGGGCGCCTCTGGGACGAGGGGAAGAATTTCGCCGCCATTGATCGTATGGCTGCGCGTTTGTCGATCCCGGTTCTTGCCGCAGGCTCACTACAGGGTCCGAATGCTGCTCGGATCGAAGCGCGCCACGCCAAGGCTCTTGGCCGCCTGAGCGATGAGGATGTCGCCCAGTATCTCAGCAAGCAGCCGATTTTTGTCTCGACTGCGCTCTACGAGCCGTTCGGCCTTGCGGTGCTGGAGGCGGCGCAAGCCGGTTGCGCGCTCGTCCTCTCCGATATTCCGACCTTCAGCGAGCTCTGGGAGGGCGCGGCGCTGTTCGTCGATCCAAGAGACGAGCGTGAAGCTGCCGATGCAGTCGAGCGCTTGGCGCAGGATCCGGATGCACGGGCCGTTCTGGGGCGTGCGGCCAGAAAACGAGCCGAGGCTTATACCGTCGAAGCCATGAGCGAAGGCGTTTTGAACGCATACCGATCCGTGCTCGCCGGCACATCTCATGTATCCTCCCTTGAGGGCGCTGCCGCATGAAGTTTGTCTATTTCACCCATTCCCTTGCATCCTGCTGGAACCACGGCAACGCGCATTTTTTGCGCGGCGTGCTGCGCGATCTCGTGCATCGTGGACATGAGGTGATGGCTTATGAGCCCAGGGGCGCCTGGAGCCTTGAGAACCTGCTGAAGGATCATGGCGAGGCTGGGCTTGACGCTTACCACAGTCTCTATCCCGAACTGTCCTCGACTGTGTTCGATCCTGATCTTGATCTCGAAGAGATCCTCGCTGACGCCGATGTGGTGATCGTCCACGAATGGAATGATCCTTGGCTCGTTGCCGCCATCGGCAAGGTGCGCAGGCAGGGTGGTCGCTTCAGGCTTCTCTTCCATGACACGCACCATCGGGCTGTGAGCGATCCGAACGCCATTCGCCAGTTCAATCTCGACGGATATGACGGCGTCCTCGCATTTGGTGAAACCCTAGCGGAGGTCTATCGCCGCTGGGGCTGGGGGGATCGCGTCCATGTCTGGCATGAGGCTGCCGATACGCGCCTCTTTCATCCTCCGGCCGAAGAGGTGGAGCGTAACGGCCTCGTCTGGATCGGCAACTGGGGCGATGATGAGCGCAGCGCCGAGCTGGAGAGCTTCCTCTTCCGACCAGCTCAGACCGTTGGCCTGCCACTGGAGATTTATGGGGTTCGCTATCCCGAGCATGCGCTTGAAACGCTGTCCCGCTATGGCGTCACCTATCGTGGCTGGCTGCCCAATGCCCGTGCGCCGGAGATCTTCGCGCAACATCTGGCGACTGTGCATGTGCCGCGCCGCTTCTATGTCGACATGCTGCCGGGCATCCCTACCATCCGCGTGTTCGAAGCGCTGGCTTGCGGCATTCCGCTGATTTCCGCTCCCTGGAGCGACTCGGAAGGCCTTTTCAATCCAGGCACGGATTATCTGGTTGCGCAGAACGAGGCTGAGATGGAGCGCCATCTCAATGCCGTGCGCCGCGATGCCGATCTGCGCCGCTCATTGGTCGAGAACGGCCTCAACGCTATTCGAAGCCGCCATTCCTGCACCCACCGGGCCGAACAGCTTCTTGCCATCCTCGCCACTCACGGCGCCGGAGCGCCGATGGAGATGTCCGCATGAAAATCGCCTTCTATGGCTCCAGTCTTCTCTCCTCCTATTGGAACGGCGCCGCCACCTATTACCGCGGTTTGTTGAGCGATCTCGCCCGCCGCGGCTACAGCATCACCTTCTACGAGCCAGATGCCTTTGATCGACAGAAGCATCGTGACATTGAGCCGCCCGAATGGGCCGAGGTTAAGGTCTACCCGGCCACTGAGGAAGCTATGCGTGCCGTGGTGGCAGAAGCCGCAAAGGCCGATGTGGTGGTGAAGGCCTCAGGCGTTGGCGTATTCGACAACGAGCTTCTCGAAGGGATCGTGACCGCTTCACGCCCGGATGCCATCCGCATTTTTTGGGATGTTGATGCCCCAGCGACACTCGCCGAATTGCGCGAAAGCCCGGATCATCCGCTTCACCGCACAATGCCGATGCTAGACCTGGTGCTCACCTATGGCGGAGGCCCGCCGGTGATCGCGGCCTATGAGGGGTTTGGCGCCCGCCGCTGCATCCCGGTCTACAATGCCTGTGATCCATCGACCCATCATCCGGTGCCGGCAGACGATCGTTTCAAGGCGGATCTGTCCTTCCTCGGCAATCGCTTGCCTGACCGCGAAGCCCGTGTGGAGCAGTTCTTCCTGGAGCCCGCCGCCCGTCTTCCGAACCGCAGCTTCCTCATCGGCGGCAATGGCTGGGAGACAAAGGGCATGACATCGAATGTGCGTCATATCGGGCATGTCTATACCCGCGATCACAACGCCTTCAACACAAGCCCGCTCGCAGTCCTCAACATCGCCCGGGATTCGATGGCGACAACAGGTTATTCGCCCGCCACTCGGGTCTTCGAGGCGGCCGGCGCCGGCGCGTGCCTGATCACCGATGCCTGGGTCGGTCTCGAGCTATTCCTCAAAGAAGGTGAGGAAGTGCTTGTTGCCCGCGACGGCAAGGATGTGGCCGATCATGTCGAGGCCCTGACGCCAGAGCGCGCCCGCGCCATCGGCGACGCTGCCCGGGCGCGGATCATGGCCGAGCACACCTATACCCGCCGCGGCGCAGAGGTGGACACGATCCTGCGCGAGGAGGCATCCCTGAAGCGTGAAAGGAGCGTGGCGTGAGCAAGCTCCGCGTTGTCGTTCTGGGCTTGAGCCTATCCTCGTCATGGGGAAACGGTCATGCGACAACCTTCCGGGCGCTACTGAAGGCGTTTGCAGCACGGGGTCACGACATCCTGTTCCTTGAGCGGGACGTACCCTGGTATGCCTCAAATCGCGATCTGCAGGATCCCGATTTCTGTCGTCTTGAATTCTACTCCAACCTGGAAGATCTCTGGCGCTATCGTGACGTGATCGCGGATGCGGATGCCGTGATCGTCGGCTCCTATGTGCCAGAAGGCGTTGCTGTGGGGCAATGGGTGCAGCAGACGGCGAAAGGCGTGGTGGCGTTCTACGACATCGATACGCCGGTGACGCTCGCAAAGCTGGAACGGGGGGACTACGAGTATCTCACGCCCGCTCTCATCCGCGATTACGACGTCTACTTCTCCTTCACCGGGGGGCACACCCTCGACTACCTCATGGACCATTATGGCTCGCCAGCAGCGCGAGCGCTCTATTGCTCTGTGGACCCTAACGCCTATCCTGCGCTCGATCGTGAGAAGCGGTGGGATCTCACCTATCTCGGAACCTACAGCCCCGACCGGCAGCCGACACTCGAGCGGCTGCTGGTCGAGCCCGCGCGCCGTGCGTCGCATTTGCGCTTCGTCGTTGCGGGCCCTCAGTATCCGGCTGATATCGAATGGCCGTCGAATGTAGAGCGTATCGACCATATTCCGCCCGGCGATCATCCAGCTTTCTATGCTCAGAGCCGCTACACGCTCAATGTGACCCGGGCCGATATGATCCGCGCCGGCTACAGCCCGAGCGTTCGTCTCTTCGAGGCAGCGGCCTGCGGCACGCCGATCATCTCGGATATCTGGGATGGGATTGAGACCCTGCTTGAGCCAGGACAGGATATCATCCTGGCCGAGAAGCCGGACGACGTCCTCAATGTGCTCGACACATGGGCCGAGACACGGCGGAAGGCTTTAGGGGCTTCGGCACAGAGGCGAATCCTGGCCGAGCACACCGCGGCTCACCGTGCGGCTTCCATGGAGGGGGATCTCCTCGAAGCAATCGAGCGCTCAAGCAGAGCTTCCTCTCTCGCTTTAGGGGTCGGAGCCTGACGTGTGAATAGATTCTGAAGCCGGCGTTGAACCAATGCCAAGCTTCAACGTTGGACCAGAAAAGGTTTGTACCTCGGGACCCCTGCTGTCGGTCTGAAGGAGCGTTCGCATGAAGAATGGCAAGAACAAGCACGTCCTTGTTGCGGGCGGTGCTGGATTTTTAGGATCCCACCTCTGCGATGCTCTTCTCAGCGAAGGCGCTCACGTGGTCGCTCTCGACAATTTCCAGACAGGACGGAAGCAGAATCTTCGCCACCTGGAGCGGGAGCCCCGCTTCGACCTCATCGACAGCGATATCATCAAGCCGCTGCCGGCTCGCCTGCGTTCCAAGCGCGTCAAGTTCGACGAGGTCTACAATCTCGCTTGCGCGGCCTCCCCGCCCCATTATCAAGCCGATCCCGAGCACACGATGCTGACGAGCGTCGTCGGCACACACAATCTCCTGACATTCGCGGAAGACATCGGGGCTCGCTTCTTCCTCGCATCCACGAGTGAGATCTATGGCGATCCCGAAGTTCATCCGCAAACCGAGAGCTACTGGGGCAATGTCAATCCCACAGGTCCTCGGGCTTGCTACGACGAAGGAAAGCGCGCTGCCGAAACCCTGACCTTCGATTTCGACCGCTCCGGTCGTGCCGATGTCCGGGTTGCGCGGATCTTCAACACCTACGGGCCCCGCATGCGCGCCGATGATGGACGTGTCGTGTCGAACGTGATCTGCCAGGCCTTGGCCGGTGAAGATATCACGATCTATGGGGACGGAAGCCAGACGCGCTCGTTCTGCTACGTGTCAGATCTCGTCGATGGGTTCCTCCGCCTCATGGACTATCAGGGCGCTTTCCCTGGTGCGGTCAATCTCGGCAACCCAATTGAACTGACCGTTGGCGACCTCGCCGACAAGGTTCTGGCGATGACAGGCTCGTCCTCTCGCCTCGTCACTCGGCCTCTGCCGATCGACGATCCGCGCCGCCGCCGCCCCGACATCACGCGCGCCAAGCAGCTCCTCGGCTGGTCTCCGCGCACAACTCTTGACGTTGGTCTTAAGGCCACGATCGCGTGGTTCTCCGACGAAAGGGCTCATGACGGAAAATCCAATCGGATATCGCCTGTCCTGGAGCGTGCGTTCCCGATGGGACAGGCCTAAGTCTCGCTACTCCCTATCAGAAGTCTCTGCAAATGCGCTGGCGGACCGTCGTCGCTTCTTTGTGCTACCTCGCATTTGCCAGTGAGGTGCCTTGAAGGCGAGATGCACCTGATCGAAAGGCGTTCTCAGAGCGCTTCTGCAACAATCCATAGCGCGCAAAGAAAAGGCGCTCCCTAAGGAGCGCCTTTGTCGTTGAGGTCTGCGGGCTCAGCTCTTCGCGACACCGATCGTATCCGCCATCTGCGCACCGCGGGCGCCCATGGGCTGATGGCCTCCCTCCGTCGTGTCCTTGGCCGTCTGGTGTTCCATCTCGGCATTGACCTCGGCGCCCAGCAGAACAACAACGCTCGACAGCCAGATCCAGGTCATGAAGCCGATCACCGCGCCCAACGAACCATAGGTTTCGTTGTAGCTGCCGAAATTGGCCACATACCATGAGAACAGCATCGACACTGCAAGCCAGAGCACGGCAGCGACAATGCCACCCGGCGTGACCCATTTCCACTCCGCCTTGTCTCGGCTCGGGCCGTAGCGATAGACCAATGACAGTCCGAAAACGACAACGAGGAGCAGAACCGGCCAGCGTGCCAGCGACAGCAGCCATTCAAGGCTTTTACCCAGGCCAATGAAATCCAGAAGGATCGGAAGGACGATGATTCCGGTGATGGCGAGGATGATGAAAACGATTGCTCCCAGGGTGAACGAAAGGGACATCAGATTAAGCTTGATGAAGCTTCTCTTCTCCTCCTCGTCATAGACGATGTTAAGGGCGTCAAAGACGGCCTTCATGCCGGCATTCGCGCTCCAGAGCGAGATGACAAGACCGATGACGAAGCTGAAGCCCAATGTCCCTCCACCTTGCGAGGCGATCCGCGTGACCTGTTCGCGAATGATATCGAGTGCGCCGCTGGGAAGCACGCCGGACAGGGTGTTGAGATGGTCCTGCAATGACGCAGGATCGGCAAAGAGGCCATAGAGCGAGACCAGGGCGGCAATGGCCGGGAAGATGGCAAGAAGCGCGTAATAGGTTACGCCGGCGGCAACGGACATCACCCGGTCCTTGCCGAATTCCTCATAGGTGCGCCACAGGATGTCCTTCCAGCCTTTGGAGGGAATTTCAGTAGGCGTGTCCGCGCTGCGCCCGCGGCCCTGCTCATTGGCCGCTTGAGGTGGGGCATGCTGCTTCTCCGAAAAACCCGTGTCGCGATCCCGGTTTTGGCTTGCTCCTTGCGCTTGAGGGCGCCGCACTGAGCGTCCTGCTGCAGCGGGAGCGGGCCGCCGCTCCCCGGATGCGACGAGCCTTACGAGGGCCCAGCCGAGAACCACAGCCCACATGGTCGTGGCGGCCGAGGAGGTTTGCTGGGTTCCAGGTTGCTGGACAGCCGGATTATCCGCCATAGTCAGACACGCCTCACTTGTCGATTGCCAGCCGGAACGGCTTGGGCTCATCCGTAAACCTTGTAAATAAGGTAGCGGTTCCAATCGCTTGCCTGATCGTCAAAGGCAGCTGCCGCAGAGGTCTGGGCGGAAACCCTTGCCGGGATAGGTTTCCAGCAAGGCTGCACTACAACCAAAAAAGTCCCTCTCAGCCTTGGCCATAGGAGCATCGATGACAGCAGCGACACGCTGGGTTACAGGTTTTCTCACTGTCATAGCGGCTCTTCTTGCGATCAACGCCGAACTTCCTCGCATCATTCACGAGCCTGGTCTTTGGGATTTCGGATCCTTCGTGGCCTCAGGGCGAGCAGCGAGCGAGGGGCTAAATCCCTATGGAATCTACCCGCTGACCCTTCGTGTGGAACTGCCGGGTTTCGAGTCGTGGAATCCCAATCTCAACCCGCCGATTTCGGCGCTCTTGTTCCAAGCCTTTGATGTGGCCGATCCTTACGTGACTTACCAAGTCTGGCGCTGGATCTCGGTGGCTGTCTATGCCGTGGCAATCCTTCTTCTCGTCAGCCGGGTCAGTAATCGTGTCGAGGCCTTGATCATTGCCGTGTGGGCCTTCGCGCTTGCCGGATTCTGGGACACGCTCTTTCTTGGACAGATCTATCTGCCGCTGGTTCTCGCCGGCATTACAGCGTGGCTGCTGCTTGAGCACGGAGCCGGGCTCTGGGCGGGGCTGCTCATCGGGGTGGTCATCGCCATGAAGCCGAACTTTCTGGTTTGGCCCGTGCTACTCTTGCTTTCAGGACACTATCGGTCGGCGATTGCTGCCTTCGGCACGGCAGGTGTCATCAGCCTGATCCCGCTGGTGCTTTATGGGCCTGAGGCTTACCGCCAATGGTTCGAACTCGTGGCCGCAGACGGAGGCAGGGCCCTCTTCCTCACGAATGGGTCTTTTGCCGGTCTCGCGGCGCGGGCCGGCATCACGGGCCTTGGTCTTGTGCTCGGCTTTCTTCTCCTGGCAGGGCTGGCGGCCTGGGCTTTGTGGCGGCGACCGGATGTTCTCACAGTCAGCGCCTTGGCGCTCCTGGCATCAGTTCTGGCTTCGCCGCTCGGCTGGATTCACTACACGCTGTTCCTGCTTCCCGTGATCGTGAGGCACTGGCACCAGCCAGCGATGCGCATCGTTGCGCTCCTGCTCATCGTTCCGGTGCCCTTCATCATCGATCAACTGGGCAAGCCGGCCTGGATCCAACTGACACTAGGCTCCGTATATGGCTGGGCACTGGTGCTATGCCTTGCGATCCTCATGGCCGATGAGTGGCGCCGCATCCGGCAGGACGAAAACCGGCGATCGGCCGCTATGCCAATGCCTGACCGCCCTTACACGCCAAGTGTCTCTTAAGCATGCGCGGCGTCAGCCGCCGCTTGAGGATGATGTCTCCTGCCCGTCTTCTTCGGCCTCAGGGGATCGGCTGACGGTTTCCGCAGGCTCGCGCAGGACATAAACCTTCCAGTCCTTGGTTTCCTCTTCAAGGTCGTAATGATCTGACAGGTAGGCTGCGTAGATCTGGCGCAAGCCTTCAGCGGTCGTGAATTCCACTGGCCATTTAGGCTCCATGACGACGCGGACATCTTGAAAGAGAGTCTCAGGAGGAAGATGGTGGTGCTCGTTGATCGTGCGCCCCCAATGGTGCCACGTGCTGTCTCCCAGCGGAGGCGCAAGGCCGAGACCCGCCGAGAAGGGGCCTACGAAATCAAGAACGTGGACCTGGCCAGCCTCAGTGCCAAGCGCAGAAAGGGCCTTGGCCCCGTCGCCGAGGCTTTCGAGATAGCGTGAGAAGACCGGGTAATTATCTTCGGTCCACAATTGGACGAGCCTGACACGATCAAGCCTCGGCAAAGGCACCGCTTGACCCTGGCTTGTGGCGGCCAAAGCGGCATGGAGCCCGAGGGTCGCGGCATGATGGACGCTGCTGGGCAGGACGAAGGCAAGCAGCAGAAGCTGAGTACCGGTGGCCAGAGCCGGAGCCTTCCTGGTGGTTGCCTCCGGCGCGGATCGAGCGAGCAACTCTGCCGCGACAGCCGCTCCGGCAGGGAGTGTGACGATGCCCCAGACCTGAAAATTCTGCATGATCAGCATGAAGCCGGAGCCGGCGCAGAATCCATAGAAGAGAAAGTCTCGGACACTCCGCGTTCGCCAGAGCGCGAGAGCGGCAAAAAGTGCAAACAACGTATACTCGGAGAGATTTCTGAGAAACACCGAGACGAGTTCATCCAAGGTTTTGAAGCTGCCGCTCACTCCGCCTGCCAGTAGAAGATCGTCGATGTGTCCTTCAGTTGCGCTCCAGAAGGATTCGATCAGAAGACCGCCTGCCAGAACCATCCCGAATGCCGCCAATGCCCATCGCCGCTGCTGCGAATCGAGCAGCATCAGGATGAGAAAGCCCAGCGCCACCAATCCGTAGCTGAGCTTCATGTACAGCATGAGGAGCGTCAGCGACGCCGCACAGACGGCATCGAGCACGCTTTGAAACGACCGGCGGTGGAGCGGACGAAGATACAGAATCAAAAGGAAGCCGAGAGCAGCCCAACCGACCCGGTTGTAGAACATGCCGAAGGAGAGGCCGGCAATGCTCTCGCCCAGGTTGATGGGAACGGCTGCGATCAGGAGCAGAAAGATGGCAAAGGGCAGGGCAATAACAGGCCTCAGACGCGAGCTGACGATATGAGCCGCAGCAAGAGCCATCATAAGAATCAGAAGAGCCATGCCTACAGGCATGGCGCCGCCAAGGTGGCCGGAGATCCAGTAGCCAAGGGCTGGTACATAATAGACGAGAGGACCGAGGGCTGTATGAAAGTCCCGGTTTGGAACCTGGCCCTCGCTTACGCGATGCACGCCATCAAGGAAGATGAACAGATCGTTCAGGTAGCGTGTTGTGACCGTCTGGCCCGGCAAGGCAAGCAGCAGGGCGCAGATTGCCGCCACAGCAATGATGAGCGCCGCCACGGATGCCGGGCGTATCTTCGAAACATTCATGGTCACATTCCATCCCCAGCCCCAACACGGGATGGCTGCGCATGTTCCAACGACTGTCCCATGCTGCTGAGCATGCTCGGTTCACGACGCTTGTACACGGTCCATAGATCGGTACGGCTGATGGGATCAAATGCCTCGCGGATATAATTTCGATAAAGGTTGCGAAGCGGGATGCCGTTGATGCCGGCCTTGGGCACCATCAGCACATCGACGTCTCCGAGCAACCGCTCCGGAGGCAGGTGGTGAACGTCATTGATGTTGCGTCCCCAGTGGAGCCAAGCGTAATCGCCACGGGAGGGGGGCAGACCAACGCCTGCCGAAAATGGATTGGCGAAATCCAGGACCGAGACATTCTTGGGCTTCACCGGAAGTTCGCTCAGGAGGCGCGCGCCCTCCTGGATGCTCATGAGATAGTCGTTCATGAAACTGCGGTCGCCCGGCAGCCAAAGGGTGGTCAGCCTCAGATCACCGAAGCGAGGTACTCCGAAGGGCTCGCCTATTCGTGCCGTGGCAGCGATGGAATGAACGCCAAGCGCCATGAAGCAGTGAAGGCTCGTCGGCAGGAGAAAGGCGAGCAGCAGGAGCGGTACCCCTCGGGCCAAGGTTCCGCTCTCTCGCTGATCGTTGAGCCGGCAAGAGCGCAGCAGCAACTCCGTCGCTACGGCCGCGCCGGTGAACACTGTAATGATACCCCAGGGTTGGGAGTTCTGACTCTGGATGATCAGGCCGGGACCCGCGCAAATTCCAAAGAACAACAGATCGCGAAGACTGCGGGAGCGCCACAACACCAAGCCGGCAAAGATGGCAAGCAGCACATAGTCAGCCAGATGGCGGAGAAAGGCCAGCGACAACGCAACGAAGCCGCGGCTTCCGCTCACCCGGCCCGCGAGCGAGAGATCCTCAAGATGGGTGAGTGAGGATTGCCAGACGGCTTCGATCAAAAGGGCTGAGAGGACGAGCAATCCAAGAGCCCACAGCACCCAGCGGCGTTGAACGGCGTCGAACAGCATGAAGCCAAGAAAAGCGAGGGCAACCAGTCCGTAGGTTGCCTTGGTGTAGAGCATCAGCAGGGCGAGAGCAGCGGCGCAGAGCGCATCGAGCAGGTGCTGCCGGCCGTGTGGCTTCTCAGGTTGCAGATACATGACGAGAAGCAGGCTGAGCGCTGCCCATCCGATCCGGTTGTAGAACATCGCGAACGACAAGGACGCGATGCTCTCGCCGAGATTCGTGGGAACGGCGACGATCAGGAGCAGGAACAGACCATAGGGGATTGCCACCACAGGTCGGAGGCGCGAGCCTAGGATGTGGATCATCGGCAAAGCGAGCACGACGGTTATGGCCGCCATGGCTGAGGGCATCGTGCCGCCCATGCTGCCGGAGATCCAGTACCCGAGAGCCGGCACGTAAAAGGATAACGGACCCAGAGCCGTGTGGAAGTCACGGTTGGGAACCTGACCGGACGCAATCCGATGCGCGCCGTCGAGAAAGATGAAAAGGTCGTTAAGATAGGCGGTCGTCACGGTCTGGCCCGGCAGCGCGAGGAGCAACCCGAATACGGTCGCTGCACAGAGGAGCGTGCCGGATACCCAGGGCATAGATCGTCCGGGAGAAGCCGTCATGAACGACGATCCTGGTGCAAGGTCGCCTCAGGAACTGAGGGAGGACGGCGCCGATATAGCTTCCAATGCTGCGTCTCACCGGCGGTATCGAAATGAGCTGCGATGTAGGCTCCATAGATGGCCTGGAACTGTGGCAGCGGACCTTTCGCGGCATCCGGATTGTCGGAGGGTTTCGGCTCCATCACGAACTGCACATCGGCCAGCAGCGTCTCAGCCGGGATGTGGCCTGCGCTGCCGAGGGTGCGGTCCCATTGCAGCCATGGGGTGTCACCTTGTGCCGGAGGAGCGTCGAGCGTCATCGAGAATGCATTGCCTGTGTCGAGCACGAAGATCCGGCCCGGCTTCGGCTTGAGCTTCGATAATGCATTGAAGCCATCACGCAGAACGTTCTGATAGGCACTGGCCGTATCGTAGTCGCTCCAAGTCCAGAGATTCGCCACCCGAACCTGTTCCAGATTGGGAAGCGGAACGCTGCTGCCGGCCCTGACACTTGCCGCAGCCGTGTGCAGGCCGAGGGCGGCCAAGCAGTAAACGCTCGTCGGCAGCACGACGGCGAGAAACAGCAGTCTCGCGCCTGCGGCTGTCGACCAGCTCCCATGATCGACGGCTCCTGGTCGGTGGTCCTCAGACCGCAGGATCGTCTCCGCAGCAACAGCCGCCGCGCCATGCAGCATGATGATGCCCCAAGCCTGAAAGTTCTGATTGACGATCAGAAACCCTGCCACGGCGCAGAAAGCATAGAACAGAAGATCCCGGATGCTGCGGGTGCGGTACAGGGCTATCCCGGCAAACAGGCACAGAAGGACATAGTCCGTGAGGTTCACAAGGATATGGTCCAGGATCTGCCCCCAGGTGCCGCGTACTCCGCCGCCCACGTCGAAAGCCAACCTCAGATCAGCCAGATGAGCCAGCGATGACTGCCAGACGAGCTCGATGATCAACGCGGCGAGGATTGTGGTTCCGAAGGCAACGGCAGACCAGAGGCGTTGCTGCCGGTCCGAGAGCATGAGCAGAAGAAACGCGAGCGCCACAACACCGTAGCTGAGTTTCGTGTAGAGCATCAGCAGAGTCAGAGCGGCCGCGCAGGCCGTATCCAGAATCATCTGGCGGCGATCGATGCGGACCGGGCGGAGATACATCACGAGGAGCACGCCCAAGGCAGCCCAGCCGATCCGGTTGTAGAACTTGGCGAAGGACAGAGAGGTGACGCCCTCGCCGAGATTGACGGGCGCTGCCAGGATCAGCAGCAGGAACAGCCCGTAGGGAATCGCAATGAATGGATGAAGCCGCGAGCTGAGGACATGGGCCATTGGCAGGGCGATCAAAAGCGTGATCAGGGCCATGGCAGTGGGCATGGTGCCGCCGAGCGTTCCCGACAGAGCGTAACCTGCAGCCGTTAGATAATATGCGAAGGGGCCCAGAAGCGTGTGGAAGTCCTGGTTCGGCACCTGACCTGCGGCAACCCGGTAGGCGCCATCCAGAATGACGAAGAGGTCGTTCAGGTAGCGGGTCGTGACGGTTTGTCCTGGAAGAGCGAGAAGTACGGCGAATAGGGCCGCGGCTACGAGCAGAATCGGACCCACCTTCATGGGGCGCTCAGTCCAGAGCCGCATGGTTCCTGTCCTCCGTGCGTCAGGTTTTAGAGGCGCAAGCGCTTAAAGAAACGCTCGGGAATGCTCCCGATCGCCATCATGACGGGGCGCCAGATCGGGCGCACGTAAATCACGTCACGGCCGCTCTTCTCGGCTGCCGTGAAGATGGCGCGTCCGACCTCGCCGGGCTCTGCGGTCAGAACGGGAGGCAGCTTCATGCCGGCCGTCATCTGCGTTCGCACGAAACCGGGCTTGACCGTCACGACACGCAGACCCTTGGGCGCCAAGCGGTTGCGCAGGCCGGATAGAAACGCTGTAAAACCCGCCTTGGCGGCGCCGTAGAGATAGTTGGATCCACGGCCGCGATCGCCCGCCACGGAGCTCACGCCCACGAGAGTGCCGGATCCCCGTGCCAGGAAACGCTCGGCGAGCAACCCTAGCAGGAGCGCAGGTCCCTCGAAATTCGTCCGCAGCACGAGGGATGCGTGGGCCGTATCGGCTTGGCCCTTCGCCTGATCGCCTAGTTCGCCGACAACGCACACCACCGTATCCGGCAGTGTCGGCAGGCTGTTGGCAAAGCTGTCGAAGTCGCCTGTCTCGAGAATGTCGAGCCTGTGCACCGTCACCTCGGCGCCGGTACGTGCGCAGATATCGTCGGCGTTGCGGCGGGCTTCCTCTTCGTTCCGGGCAGCGAGCTGCACGTGCCATCCGGCCTGAGCGTAGTGAAGTGCCGTGGCGCGTCCGATATCGGAGGTACCGCCGACCAGGAGAAGGGTTTTCGAAGGTTGCATCAGATGCCCAGCCGTACCGACAGACGCGAAGAAATCCGGCTGGTCGCCCCGACAGCCCGCCGCAGGTCGCGAAAGCGGGACAATCCGGGGTAACCGGCTTCGAAGGTTGCAGGCGATTGCCGTGCGTCTTTGGCTAGATAGAGCCGCCCCCCGGCTTCGACCACTGAGCGGTCAAGCTCGTCGAGCAGGGGGAAAACATCGTCGCTCACCGGCAGGTCGAGGGTCAGGGTGAAGCCCTCGAGTGGGAACGAGAGATCGCCATGGCTTGCGCCCATTTGCTTGAGCACTGCCAGGAATGATGCATTGCCGTGCTTGGAGACGCGTTCGAGAATGCTGCCCAGAACCGCTTGCGCCTGCGGCGTGGGGATGACGCATTGGTACTGCAGGAATCCGCGCCGCCCATAAATCCGGTTCCAGCTTGCGATCCCGTCGAGGGGAAAGAAGTAGGGATTCCAGTGAACCAGGAAAGGATAACCGGATTTAACCGCTCCTGCCCGGAAGTACAGCTCGTTAAAGGCGGACACTGACAGGCGGTTGAGGGTGAAGGAGGGCAGGTCGAGCGGAACGCCCAGACGACCAAGCTTGGACGGGGGATAGGGCTCGGCTCCAGGGCGAAGAGCGTCCAAATCCCGCCGGCTGGCATGCTCCGCCGCAAAGATCAGCGAACGGCCTAGGGAAGCGCCACGGGCCAGGCAGTCGATCCAGGCCACCGAATAGGTGGCACGGCTCGTCTCCTGCAGGGCTCGGATGGCGCCGTCGAGATTGCGCGCAACGGTGGTTGTTTGGCGCATCCACCCGGTCTCGATGGGCCGGAGACGGAAGGTGGCATCGAGGATGGTGCCTGTGAGCCCCATCCCGCCGATCGTGGCGGAGAGGAGTTCGGGGTGCTCGTCGCGCGAGCAGGTGACGACGCTTCCGTCCGGCAGGGCTAGGGTCAGGCTCTCCACGTGGTCGCCGAACCCACCGTCCCGATGGTGGTTCTTGCCGTGAACATCCGAGGCAATCATGCCCCCGATGGTGACGAACTTGGTGCCCGGCACGACGGGAGGGAAAAAGCCCCTCGGGATCACGAAGTCAAGCAGGTCGGAGAGCAGGACGCCTGCCTCCACATTGATGCGGCCTGTCGTTTGATCGAAGCCCCGGATGCGATCAAGCCCTCGGGCCATGAGAGTGACCCGTTCTCCGATGGCGGCATCGCCATAGGCGCGCCCGTTGCCTCGGGCCACCAGACCAGTCCGAGAGGCCATCAGGGCGGGCAGGGCTTTGGGCGACGGGGGGCTGAGGGTCTCTGACGGATGGCGGGGGTAGCGTCCCCAACCGGCGAGTTCCGTCATGCCTGTCGCTCCTTGAACACGAAGGTCCGATCCAAGATGAACTTGGCGGCATAGCCGATGGCAAGTCCGATCACCGCACCGGTATATTTTGCCAGATCCGTCTGCCAGATCATCCAGAAGGCCACCTCAAAGCCCCAGAAGACCAGGGTGGTCAGGATGCTGAAGGCACCATAGAGGGTTATCTTCTGGATCTCCTGCCGATGCCCCCCATAGTCATCATCGAACACCCACTTCTTGTCGAGCACGTATTTGAGGATGAAACCGGCGGCTGTTCCCATGAGAATGGAGAGGGTCAGAGGCGCCACAGGGGTGATCCGAATGACGATCTCCTGGGTGACCAGATTGACCAAGGTCGCGATGACGGCGAACAGGACATAGCGGACAAACATCATCGCCCCCCATCTCCCTTGAGGTTTCGAAGGATTGCTCGAGAAGGGCCTGTGCCCCCGATCGCTTGCCGATGGGACATGGGCTAAACGGCAGCCACGATCAGGGCAAGGGCCGCTGCCACGGTTAGTAGGCTGCCTTTGTCTTTGATGGCGAACACCACGGGATCGTCATCCATGATCCGCCGCCCGGCGAGCATCAGCGCCCGGGCGATCCAGAACATGAGAAGCGGTCCCACGAGCCAGAGGAGCTGAGGCC
>Ga0209902_100477_pt1 | contig 42185 bp, 45 predicted proteins | sample FECB27metaG_FD_188304 | JGI IMG/M metagenome (GOLD analysis project Ga0209902, IMG submission 188304) | Cyanobacterial communities from the Joint Genome Institute, California, USA - FECB-27 (SPAdes) (version 2) | ecosystem: Environmental > Aquatic > Thermal springs > Hot (42-90C) > Microbial mats...
CTTCTTTAACAAGATCAAGCACTCACGCCGTGTCGCGACCCGCTACGATAAGCTCGCGTCCAGCTTCCTCGGCTTCGTTCAACTCGCCACAATCCGTATCTGGATCAGGTTCGTCCACACGACCTAGGACCTCGCACTTAGTCGGAGTTTTGAACCACGCGCTTTTCACATCCAGCGTTTTGAAGGCTGCGAATACACGCTAAGGCGACGCACTGACCTGTCGATCAATGACAAGGGTCGCATTCGTGACGGTCATTCCGTTCCCTCCGTTGGTGAGGTCGAGGCCAGATAGGCATCCAGCTGATCGTATTGTCGTTCCCAGATCTGCTTGCGCTGCGCGATCCAGAGTTCGATCTGAGCCATGGCTTGCGCATCAAGGGCGCAAGTCCGAACCCGCCCCGCCTTACTGGTTTTGATCAGCCCGGCCTGTTCGAGCACCTTCAGATGCTGGGTCACCGCCGAGAGTGTCATGGGCAGGCGTTCGGCAAGCTCGCTCACCGATGCGGGCGCGCGACATAGCCGCTCGACCATCGCCCTGCGGCTGGGATCGGAAAGAGCGTGAAACGCTCGGTCGAGAGGTGCGACACATACTGTAGCATTTACTTAAGTTTTTGGAAAACGAGCTGCTTGTCAAGCGCGGGGAGGCGATCGCCGGTGTTCACGCGCCTATCGTGATAAGCTCTGATCCTCCCGGAGGGCGGCAAAAGCGGGAGTTCCCTGAGCATAAGGCCAAAGTCCGCTTCAGGCGGATGCTCCAACGTCTGTTTGTGGCGCAAAAGTTGGGGCGAGCACTGGCGTCCTCGCCAGATCGCATAGCTCGCGTCAGCGCAGCATTTTCGGCAGCCAGAGCGTCAGCTCCGGGAAGAAGGTGATGATCGCGAGCGCCCCAAACAGCGGAATGTAGAACGGGATCAGCGCTTTGAAGATCGCCGGCATGGGGGCCTTCGCAATGTCGGCGAGCAGGAAAAGCGCCAGCCCCATTGGCGGCGTCAGCAAGCCGATCATCAGGTTGAAGATGAAGATGATGCCCAGATGCACCGGATCGACGCCGGCCAGCACCAGCGGCGCGGTGACGAGGGGCGCAACCAGCAGCGTCGCGGTGGTCGAATCGAGAAACATGCCGACGACGATCAGCAGCGCGTTGACGATCAGCAGCAGCACGAGCGGATCGGTCGAGATCGACAGGATGGTGCGGGCGAAGGTCTGGGGCAGTTGCTCGATCGTCAGGATCCAGCCAAACAGCGCCGCCGCAGAGACGATGATCAGCACGGCCGAGGTCGTCTTGACGGTGTCGAAAAGGGCAAAGCGCAGCCTCGCCCAGCTCATGCCGCCATAGAAGACGAAGGTGATCAGCAGGATGTAGGCCACCGTCACCGAGGCGGCCTCGGTTGGCGTGAAGATGCCGAGCAGCATGCCGCCCACGAGCAGGATCGGCGTGAACAGCGCCGGCGCGGCCGGCAGGAAGGTCGACCAGATTTCGCGCAGGCTCGGCCAGGTTTTCGAGCGCGGATGGCCGTGACGATGGGCGAGCCATGCGACGGTCGCCATCAGCATCGCGACATAGAGCAGCGCCGGCATGATGCCCGCGACCATGAGCTGGACGATCGAGACGCTGGTGACCGAGCCGTAGATGATGATCGGGATCGAGGGCGGGAAGATCGGCCCGACCACGGCGGATGCGCCGGTGACCGCGGCGGCATAGGCGCGGGTGAAGCCGGCATTGACCATGGCGCGGATCTCGATGCGTCCCAGCCCGCCGATATCGGCCAGCGCAGCGCCCGAAGTGCCCGAGAAGATCAGCGAACCGACGATATTGACCTGCGCCAGGCCGCCGGGCGCGCGACCGGCGAGCGTATGGGCGAAGCGGTAGATGTCGCTGGTGATGCCGCTCTGGTTCATCAGGCTGCCGACGAAGATGAACACCGGCACGGCGACGAGCGGGAAGGAGTCGAGCGCATAGGTCATGCGCTGGGCGATCAGCTCCATCGGGAAGCCGGCCAGTATGACGTAGAGCAGCGCCGGCACGGCGATGGCCACGACGACCGGGAAGCCGAGGATGAAGAAGACGACAAAGGCGAGGATGACCACGAAGGACATGATGCTGGTTCCGCCGCTCAGATCTTCATCTCGGGCGGCAGGTCGAGCTCTTCGGCAGGCTCCATCTCCTGCGGGAAGCTGATGTAGAGCGGCTTGTCCTGCAGCACCTTGACCAGCTGGATGACGCATTCGACCGTGGTCATGGTGAAGCTGACGAAAGCCGCGCCGAGGAAGAGCCAGTAGGGCATTCCCAGTGTCGGCGTGGCGTTGTCGAGATTGCTGGCGATGGCGATCGCGCTGGCGACGGCGGCCGTGGCGAAGGTCGCGGTGGCGACCACCGCGATCACGATCCTGACGCAGCGGATGAGCCGGGCCGGGCACAGCGACAGGATTTCTTCCATCCGGATGTTGGCGCCGCCCGCCGCCACATAGGGCAGCGCGACGAAGACCGTGCAGATCAGCATGAAGCGCGCGAGCTCGTCGCTGCCGATCAGCGGCGCGCCGAAGACCTCGCGGGCGATCACCTGGGCGAAGGGCAGCGTCACCATCGCCACCAGCATGACGAGGCTGCCCCAGCGAAACACCCAGCGCAGTGGCTCGATGGCGCGGTCGATCGCATAGGTGCGGCTATCGACGGCGATTGCAGCCACGGGCGCGTCGGGGATGAAGGTCTCGGACTGCATGGGTTGATCTCGCGGGCGCGGATTGGGCAGAGCTTCCGGCGCATGGGCCGCGCCGGAAGCCGACCGGGCGGGCGCGGTGCCGCCGGTCGTCAGCAGATCGTGCGCCTCACTTCACGGCAGCGATGCGCTCGATATACGGGCCCCAGCTCGGGAAGTCGGCGCGGACCTGTGCGCCGACGGCCTTGCGGAACTCCTCGACCTTGAGACCGTCGGCCTCGGTGATGAACTTCATGCCCTTCTTCTTGAGCTCGTCGATCAGCTTGACCTCGGCCTCGTTGCCGAGCTTGAGCGTCTCCTCGCCGATCTCGGCGGCGGTGGAGGCGACGATGGCGCGGTCCTTCTCCGGGATCGACTGCCAGACCCTCTCGTTGATGAAGACCGGCAACACGTTCTGCATGTGGCTGGTCAGCATGACATGCGTCTGGACCTCGTAGAGCTTGTTGGCGTTGATCATGGTTAGCGGGTTCTCCTGCCCGATCACCAGCCCGGTCAGCAGCGCGGTCGGCAGTTCGCCGACCTCGACCGGCGTCGGCACCGCGCCCATCCCCTTGATCATCGTGGTCCAGAGCTGCAGCGGCACGCCGCGGAAGCGCTTGTCCTTGAGGTCGGCCGGCGAATAGATCGGCATCTTCGCCGTCATCTGGCGCGCGCCGCGATAGAGCCGGCCGATGATGCGGATGTTGGCGGTGGTGACGAGCTTGTCGGAAAGCTCCTTCATCACCTCGGATTTCGCCGGGTCGGTCGCGGTCATGGCGTGCGTGCCGTCGCGATAGGCGAAGGGCGCCGCGAAGACCGCGATGTCGGGCATCAGGCGCGCGAGCGAGGCGAATTCGTGATGCGCCAGCGGGATCGCGCCGCTGCGGACGCCGTCGACGGTCTCCTGCGCGCCGCCGAGCTGCGAGTTGGGGAACACCTGGACCCGGACACGGCCCTCCGTGCGCTGGTTGACGCGCTTGGCGAACTCCTCGGCATACCAGTACTGGATGTCGCCCTCCGAGCCGACATGGGCGTAGCGGATCGTGACCTGCGATTGCGCCGGCGCGGCCAGTCCGAAGGACAGGCCAAGGCCGAGGGCAAGCATCTTCAAGGCGTCGCGCTTCTTCATCGTATCCTCCGTGTTGTGTTTCCGTGTTGTTCTTGGTCGTTGTCGATCGGCCCGTTCTCAGAGCCGGTAGAACCTCGCTGCATTGTCATGGAACAGCTTCCGCCGGTCGTCTTCGGACCGGTCGGACGTCGCTGCGAGGAAGCCCGAAAAGATCGTGTCGAAATCGCCGATCAGGCTGTCGACCGGGAAGTTGCTGGCGAACATCGCCCGATCGATCCCGAAGATCGCGATCGCGTCGCGGATGACAGGGTCGTTGCCCGCCAGCGTCCACGGAACGCCGGGCCGGCCGATCCCGGAGATCTTCAGCGCGATGTTTGGCTGGTCGGCCGCCAGCTCCAGCGCACCGCGCCATCCTGCCAGCGCCTCCGGGCTGCGGTCGGACGGCAAGGCGGTGTGGTTGACGATGATCTGCGTGCCGGGCACGTCGCGCGCCAGTTCGACGGCGGCATCGAGATGCCACCACGGCGTCTGCAGATCGTACGACAGGCCGTTGCGGGCGAGATGGGCATAGCCCTCGCGCCAGACGGGATCGTCCATCGAGCCGGGCTGGCGGCGCCGCGCCTCCGCCGCGCTGGCCGCCGCGGTCGGCTTGTGCCGGATTCCGCGCACGAGCGGGACCGCGGCATGGGCGGCGAGAAGTTCTGCTGCGTCGGGGCTGGCAAGGTCGCACCAGGCGATAACGGCCGAGGGCAGGCCGTATTCGGCTGCGACCGATGCGATCCATCGGCTCTCGCCGAGCGCCTTTGAGCGCTCCCATTCGGCCTCGACATAGACCGATCCGACGACAGGCCAGCCGGCGGTGTCGCGCCGGTAGTCGGCTGGCATGTAGTCCCTGCGGATGGAGGAATAGTCGCCGTAGCGGAATGGAATCGGCGGCTCGTCGCTAAGCCAGGGCAGATGGTTGGCGCTCAGATCCCAGACATGGTGATGCGCGTCAATCACCTTTTCGGGCTTGTTCGCCATCGTCGCCATCAGCCTTGCCCGCGCTCACGCGCCTCGTGCTCGTAGAGTTTCACCACGGCGGCGGAATCGCTCATTTCATGGCCGAGCGCGACATACTCGCCATAGCGCTGCACGCCCTGCTCGATGACCTTTAGCTCGAGCCCGAGTTCGCGCGAGAACGCCTTCACGGCCTTGAGGTCTTTCAGCAGTTGCCGTGCATAGCTCGCCGGCGGCTCAAATGCGCGCTGCTGCATCTGCGGATAAAGCCGCTGCAGCAGGCTGGAATCGGCATGCCCCCCGGCGAGGCATTGCGGCAGGCGGGCCGCGTCGATGCCGGCGGCCTCGGCCAGCATCAGCTAGGCGGGCCGCGTCGATGCCGGCGGCCTCGGCCAGCATCAGCGCCTCGGCCATGACGACATAGCCCGTGCCGACGATCGCCTGGTTGATGACCTTGGTGGTCTGGCCCGCGCCGACCGGCCCCATATGCGTGACGTTGGCGGCCATCTGAGCGAGCAGCGGCTGGGCTACGGCGAAGTCCTGCTCCGAGCCGCCGGCCATGACGGTCATGCCGCCGGTGCGCGCGAGCTGCGGCCCGCCCGAGACCGGCGCATCGACCCAGCCCGCCCCGGTCAGATCCTTCAGTTTCGCCGCCGCCTGCCGCGTCCCCTCCGGATCGGCGGTCGAGAGGTCGATCACGAGCTTTGCCGAAGAGCCGCCGGCCGCAACGCCGTCATCGGCGAAGATGACGCGCTCGACGGGGGCCATGTGGAGCACGCACAACATCACCACGTCGCTGGCGGCGGCGACCTCGGCCGGCGATGCGGCGGGCTTCGCGCCATGCGGGACCACCGTGTCGAGGCGCTCGGGCTCGAGATTCCAGACCGTGACCTCGTAGCCAAGATCGAGCAGGCGGCGCGTCATCGCCTCGCCCATGATGCCGATGCCGATGAAGCCGATGCGCGGCTTTGCCATGGTTGTCATCTCCCGTTCAGACGCGTGTGGCACCATCGGCCATGACGACGTTGCGATGGCCACAGGTGAAGAAGGTCCGCTGGAAAAATCCCTGCGGCTTCACGCCTTGCTCGGCCAGAAGCGCCCGCGTGACGAGATAGCCCGAGTTCGAGTCAGGGTCGGAGAAGGCATGGATGTCGCCTCGCAGATCGGCGATGCCGGATGCTTCTCGCCCCTCCGCCACGATGAGATAGGACTGATAGGTTGTTTTGCCGCGCCAGACCGGAACTGCCACCAGCTCCAGTTCGCGCCGGTAGGCAATGAACGGGAAGCCGCAGATCGAGGCCACGTCGAGCAGGCCCGACACCAGTTGCGAGGCGATCTCCTGATAGGTTCGCTTGAGGACGAGTTCGACTTCGGTCCCCATCGCAAGCGAGAGGTAGCGTTGCAGGGCCTCGAGAAGCTGCAGGTCGGATGTCAGAAACACCGGCGTCAGGCCGAAGCGGAAAGGCCGGGCCGCTCTGACGTTGCGCGCAGGGGAGACCCCCAGCGCACCCGTCGCCCCGGCAAGCCATGCCCGTCGCGTCAGCGTGCACCTATGCGCTCTCGATAGCCGGTGATGACCGACCGCCACGGTTGACCTCCCCGGTGAATTTTTTTTCAATCTGGGCCGGGCGAGATCGTGCGTCAAATCGAGGAGGACATCGCCCGTCGCCGATTGTGGGATTGGCGGAGTGCAAACGCCTGAAGCAATTCGTTGCGGAGCCTTCCCGGAACGTCTGCTGCGGGTGGCGCGCCCAGTTCCGCTAATGGCGCAATTCCCCCAGACGCGCGACAGGCGTTTGTGGCGCGACGCAGAACTGATAACGATCGCAAGCTGATGACCTATCCCGCGCCTGATGTTCCAGTGGCATTGCAGCTAATTGAATTGGATGGCGTTCAGCGCGCGCGCAACGCGCGTACGACATTTGCGGCCCGCCTGAGGGATGTCACAGTGGCGCCCGCTGCGACCAGCCAGAGTGCGCCGATGAGAACCTCGCCCTGGCCGCGCCAGAGGGGCTCCAGCAAAGACAGCAGCGCCGCCGCCGTGATCGTCGCCATGCGGTGCTGCTTGGCCATCGGGCCGGAGAAGTCGGCTGGTAGCCCACAGGCGCGGCCAAGCTCGCGCGTATAGGCGGTAAGCACGGCAAGGGCGGTCGCTGCCCATCCCAGCGCCGGCACGCCAGCTCCGTAGCCAGCGCCGACGAGAATGAGGATATCGGCAATGCGATCGGGAAATTCGTTCCAGAACGGCCCGTCGGGCGCCTGCTTGTCACCCTCGATCGCAACCATGCCATCGAAGAGATTGCAGAGCAGCCTGAACTGGCAGAATAGCGCCGCGGACAGGAGCAGTGCGACGCGCGACCCGGACTGAGCCCCGCCCGCGAGCCAGAAGGAAGCGCCGGCACAAGCCGCCATCAATATGCTCGCCATCGAAATCTGGTTCGGCGTGACGGCGGCAGTGCTCAGCTGGCGCGCGATGGAACGGGCCCACCCAGAATCGCGGCTCGCGAGCGGGCGTCTATTGTCATCCTGCGCCAAGGTTCAGACCTTCCTGCTCCGCCAGAGAGAGAGATTGTAGAGCGCGGCATAGGTGGTCGCGACCGTCAGCGGGACAGCGATCGTCCTGAGTATCTCGGGCGTGCCGCCGATCGTGTGGATGGTTGTTAGCAGCCCGGCCGAGACGAACCCGGCAATGAGCGGCGGCGTCAGAAGCGCCGTCTGGCCGGAGAAGCGTCTCGCCAACGCCTCGATCCCGCGTTTCAGGAGCAGGGTGATGGCCGCGGAGAGTGCGCCCTGGATCATCCCTGCCTGGAGGGGGGCCGGCATCGGATGGGTGCGGTTGGCGAACGCCGCCCAGCTCCCCATGGCGAGGAAGGCGAAGGCGACATGCACGACGCTGCTTGCCATCAGACGCCGAAGCTGGAGGCTCATGTCGCCGACCAGCCGTACCGGACGAGGTGGAAGAAGATCGGCGCCGAGAACACCACGGAATCCAGCCGGTCAATGAAGCCGCCATGACCCGCGATCAGGTGCCCCCAATCCTTGACGCCGCGGTCGCGTTTGATCGCCGACATGACGAGCCCGCCGAAGAATCCCAGCAGGACGATCACCAGCGAGAGGAACGCGGCCTGCAGCGGCGTGAACGGCGTCATCCAGGACAGTGCCGCACCGACGGCTGTCGCGCTGAGCGTGCCGCCGACAAAGCCCTCGACCGTCTTCGAAGGTGACAGCCGGGGCGCGATCTTGGTGCGGCCCAAAAGCTTGCCCCAGATATATTGCAGTACGTCGCTGATCTGCACGACGATGACGAGGAAGGCGATCAGGAGCACGTTGCGCCCCTCGAAGCCGGGGATATCCAGGGTCAGCAGCGCCGGCACATGCGAAGTGCAGAACACGCAGATCATCAGGGCCCACTGCACCTCGGCGATGCGCACGAGATAATGGTCCGTGTCGCCGCGCAATGCTGCGATGATCGGCATCAGCAGAAAGGCGTAGACCGGAATGAAGATCGAGTAGAGCCCGTACCAGTCGATCCAGACCAGATAATACTGCCCCGGCAGCACGACGAAGAAGCCGGCCGCCAGCGCCCAATGGTCGGCGCGGCGCGTGTTGGTCAGCGTGATGAACTCGCGCAAGGCCGCGAAGGAGCAGAAGGCGAAGAGCAGCGTCACGCCGGTCTTTCCGCCGATCAATCCCAGCCCCATCAGCACGACCATGATCCACCAGGCGCGGATTCGGTCGTTCAGGTTCTCAACCACGGCGTTCGAGCCGTCGGGTGACAGCCTGCGCTGCAGCCCGTAGCCAATCGCCGAAGCCAGGACCAGGACGGCGAGCAGGCAGATAAGCACGGCCACCAGGTCAGGATGCGGCATCGTCATGACGCGCTCGCCTTCGGCGACAGGGCAAGCAGCGCAGCTTCCGCCCGAGCGAGAAAGTCCTGCTTCGCCTCCGGAACGGTGAGGCGGATGGCGGCGCCGAAGGTGACGGTGCAGATCAGCGGGATCGGGACGAACTCGCCTTTCGGCATGACGCGGTTGAGATTGTCGATCCACACGGGCACGAGCACGACGTTCGGCCGGGTCTGTGCCAGATGGAACAGCCCGCTTTTGAACGGCAGAAGCGGCGCATCGGTGGTGTTGCGCGTGCCTTCGGGAAAGACGATGAGTGATGAGCCGGCATCCAGCGCTTCCGTCATCTGGCCGATCGGGTCGTTCGTCCTACTGGCTCGATCGCGATCGATCAGGACGGCCTTGAAGACATCGCAACCGATGAAGCGCCGGAGGCGGCTCTTCAGCCAGTAGTCGCTCCCGGCGACCGGCCGGGTCACAAATCGCATACGACGCGGCAGCACCGTCCAGATTAGGACGAAATCGCCGTGGCTGGCGTGATTGGCGTAGTAGATCCGCTGCTCGTCGACCGGCGCGACCCCGTCCCACCGTCCACGGACCGCGGTCAGGAAGCGGGCGAACAACACGATGAGCGTGCCAGCTAGGCTTATCCCCACTCCGCGCATCGCCATTCCCAACCACTCACCTTGAGAAAGTAGCTTTCAATTTGGGGGTTGTCGATATCGGAGACCTTGGAATCAATAATCGGGTCTGCATTTGGCCCTGCAGTTGGTCTTTCCGGAATGTCCGCTTACGTCAAAGTCTGCTGTTGGCGCGGGAGAGCCCTAATGAGCCCGCTCCGTCCAGTACGCGGTTCAGGCTTTCAAGTGCCAAGCCACCAGCAGGGTGATTTCGGAGCCTGCCGGCAGCGTTGCGGCCACGCGGACGAAGTTGCCGAAATGGCCAAGCCGCTGGAAGGTGACCGCGTTCTCGGCGGCTGGAAGGTCGAACTGCGACCCTTCCGGCACCCAGTGCATGCCGTCGGCGGAAATTTCGATGCGTGCCTTAGGCAGCGTGCCCTTTGGCGACTTGAGCGCGCGCACGAAGACGATCGCCTCCCTGGCCCAGCCCGCCTCATAGGGTTCGGTCGCACTCTCGCCGGTCCAGGTCTCGTTGCGTGCGACGATGGCGGTAAGGTTTTCGGGCAGCATCAGAAGTCTCCCGACAGGCAGACGGAATCGAGATAGGCGAAGGCGCGCTTGTCGGTGTCGGTCTCGGCGAAGAAGCCGATGTTGAGCATGCACCAGAGGTTCTTCATCGCCGGGATGCGGATGGGCTCGTAGCTGCTGATGTCGAAGACGCGGTCGTTCACCTGGAAGCCCGTCGCCTGCATCGTGGCGAGATCGAAATCGAAGCGCAGATAGTGCCAGTTCACCTTGGTCGGAATCTCGTTGTAGCAGAGCCGCTGGCCGCCACCGGGCAGGTCCTCCCAATCATCCGGCGAGAGGTGGTAATGCGTGATCGTCTTGCCGGCGGTCCCGATTGGCTGGATCGGCGTGGTCTTGCGCTTGAACTGCCATTTCTGCAGATGCACGCCGTTCTCGGCATTGAGGAAGCGCAGATGCGGCATCACCCGCTCGCCGCCGGTGCCGTGGCTGTCTCCGACCTGCAGATCGTAGAGAAAGCCGAAGGAGCGGATGTCGGTTTCCGACAGCTCGAGTTCGGTCGCCTCCGGCTTGAAGGTGAAATAGGTCTCGATCCGGATCGGGCCGGCTTTTCGGAAGGTCAGGCGCTTGATCGCGACGTTCTGCGCGCCCTTCCTCGGCCGCGTCGCGATCTTCAGCGCATAGGAGCCGTCGACGCCGCCATGCGAGCCGAAATCCCAGTTCGGCAGGGTCGAGAGCATGGCGTGGCTGTGCTGGGCGTAGCCGGGCAGCATCGCGTCGAGCGAGTGCTCGTAATTGCCGACGAGCTGGGTCCAGCCGCACATGCCGCGGTCGAAATCGTCGAGGCAGATGATGCGCGGCAGCGGATCGAAGCGGCTGAGCCGAGGATCGGCCTCACGGATGGCGCGGCGCATGTCGTCGAGCTGGGTCATGACGCTAACCTTTCACCGCGCCGGCTGTGAGGCCCGCGACGAGATGCTTCTGCATGAGGATGACGAAGGCGAGCACCGGCAGGAGCTGGACCGTGGAGGCAGCGAACAGCACGCCCCATTCGACGCCTTCGACCGCGCCGATCATCTCCGAGATCACCAGCGGCGCGGTCTTGGCTCTGGTGGTGGTGAAGATGAAGGCGAATAGGAACTCGTTCCAGGCATAGACGATGACGAAGACCGCCACTGCCAGCATGCCCTGCGCCGCCATCGGCAGGATCACCCGCCAGACGATCTGCATCTGCGTCGCGCCATCCATCATGGCCGCCTCGTCGAGCTCGCGCGGGATCTGGTCGATGAAGGTGCGCATCACGATGGTGCCGAGCGAGACGAAGAAGGTCGCGTAGAGGACGATCAGGATGATATGGGTGTCGTTGAGCCCCAGCCAGTTGACCACCGGAAACAGCGGCAGCGTGATCACGATCGGCGGGATCAGCCGGATGAAGATCAGGAAGAAGGCCGAGCCCTGCAGCACCTTCGATGAATGGCGCGAATAGGCGAAGCCGGCGAGCAGCGAGACGAGCACGGCCAGCACCGTTGCGCCGACCGTGACGATGAGGCTGTTCCAGAGGCCGTGGAAGAAATCGCCCCAGCGGCTCCAGAGAAGTTCGTAGTTCGCCAGCGTCGGCATAAACTGGAAGCGCGACGTCAGGGAGAAGATGTCGCGATCGGACTTGAACGACGACATCACGATCAACCCGATCGGCAGCAGCGACCACGCGGCGATCATAACGACGCCGAGCCACTTTAGGACCACGCGGGGGAGGGAGAGCTTAGGCATTCTTGCGGAACATCTCCCTGTAGAGCCCGCGCAGATAGACCAGCGCGAGCAGCAGCGAGGCGAGCACGAGCAGCCAGCCGGTGGCGGCCGCCGAGCCGAAGGCGTTGTAGCGGAAGGCCTCGAGATAGAGGTAGACGGCCAACACCTCGGTGGTCCGCGCCGGGCCGCCGCCGGTCATCAGCCAGACCTCGGAGAACAGCCGGAACGCGAAGATGTAGCGAAACAGCGCTGCGATCAGCAGAGCCGGCATCAGCAACGGCAGGGTGATGCGCCCGAAGGCGGCCCAGCCGGTGGCGCCATCGATCGCGGCGGCCTCGTAGAGGTCGCCCGGAATCGAAAGCCGCGCCGCATAGATGATGATGAAGCTAAAGGGCAGGTGCAGCCAGACCGAGAGCAGCGAGACCATGAACAGGCCATGGCTGGGCTTCACCGCCCATTCGATCGGGGGCAGGCCGAACCACGCCAGCATCTGGCTCATCATCCCGACATCCGGCTCGAAGAGATAGCGCCACATCACCACGGCCGAGACCTCGCTGACCGCATAGGGCGCGAGTACGATGGCCAGCAGGATCGGACGGAACGGCACGCCCGAGGCAAAGAACAGCGCCATCAGCAGACCGAGCAGCAATTCGACATGCACAACGACGGCGACGACGATCACCGTGTTGACCAGCGCGCGCCAGAAATAGGGGTCGCCGAGGACTTTCGCGTAGTTGGCCAGCCCGACGAAGGTGGCGGCCTGGCCGTAGGAGGAGGTGTTCAGGCTGAGCCAGAAGACGTAAAGCGCCGGCAGGAAGATGACGCAGCCGACCATGAGCTGGACGGGACTAACGAGCGCGATGGCCGAGAGGGGCGTGCGCGTGGTCATCACGCGATCCTGAAACGCTGGAGCGCGTCGCGGTCGATCTCGATGCCCAGCCCCGGCCCCTGCGGCACGGCCAGCTTGCCATCGACGAGCTGAAAGCCTTCCCCCACCACCGGCTGCGTGAAGGCGTCGCGCAGCGGATTGGCGTAGACCATGCACTCGAAGGTCCGGAAGGTCTCGGCCGCCGCGGCAAGCTGCAGGCTGGCGGCGACGCAGATCGCGCCCGACCAGCCAACATGGGGGGCGTAGGCCGTGTGGAAGCTGGCCGCGAGTTCGGCGATGCGCCAGGTCTCGGTGATGCCGCCCGAGCGCGTCACATCGGGCTGGATCAGTCCGATCGAGCGGTCCTGCAGCATGATCAGCGCCTCGGATGCGACATAGTCGCTCTCGCCGGCGGCGAGCCGGATCGGCAAATGCTGCGCCAGCCGGCGATAGCCTTCGCGGTCATGCGGCGCGATCGGCTCCTCGAAGAAGCCGTAGCCGAGATCGCAAAGCGCCTTGCCGACGATCATCGCGTCCTCGACGTCATAGGCCCAGTTGGCATCGACATAGAGGGCGATTTCGTCGCCGGCGAGTTTTCGGATGAAGCGCGCCCTGGCGATCGCGTCCTTCAGAGGATGGCCGAGCTTGACCTTGATCTCGCGGAAGCCGGCCTTGAGCGCGCTCGCGACCTCGGCCTCGACCGTCGCATCGTCGAGCCAGTTGATCGAGGAGGCATAGGCCGCGACCTCCGTTCGGCCGATGCCGCCGAGCAGCTTGTGGATCGGCGCTCCGGCCGCCTTGCCGGCGATGTCCCAGAGCGCGATGTCGATCGCGGAGATCGCCTCGACCAGCTGCCCGCCCGGCCGGCCCGAGAGCACAGCCCGCATCGCCTGCCAATGCGCGCGCCGGTCGGCGGGGTCCTTGCCGATCAGCCTGGGCGCCAGCGCCTCGTCGATCAGGCGCGCATAGCCGGCCGCGCCCCGGCGCGCCAAAGCCTCGCCGACGCCGACGATGCCGTCGCTGGTGGTGACCTCGACGACGACGATCTCGATCGCCGGGAACTCGCCCTGCGAGGTGCGCTGGACCTTGGGCAAGGTCGCACGCAGCGGGTGGCTCTCGATCTTGGCGATGGTGCGGGCGGTCATCGGCTATGCGGTCTCTTGGGCGGTCCGGTCGACGATCAACCTAACTGATAGGTTGATCAGTTGCAAACCTGTCCGGTATCTGTCAATCATTGGTTATGGAGACCCTGACGCACCGGCCCCTGGCCCTGACCCCGCTCGATGATGACCCCTTCACTGGGTCCGACGTCGTGCCGACGCGGCTCGGCGACACGCTGATCGCGCGCATCACCCAGGCGATCCATGATGGCCGGCTGAAGCCGGGCGACGCGCTGCCGTCCGAGGCGCGGCTCGCCGCCTCCTTCGGCGTCAGCAAGCCGATCGCGCGCGAAGCCATCCGTCAGCTCGCGGCGATGGGCGTCGTCAATATCCAGCAGGGCAAGGTCACGCGCGTCCAGGCGCTCGATGCCAGCCCGCTCGACCGCTTCTTCCGCTTCGCCGTGCGCGGCCGCAAGACCGGGCTGACGGAGGCGGTGGAGCTGCGCCGCATCCTGGAGCCGCCGATCGCCGCCCACAGCGCCGAGCGCCGCTCCGACGCCGATATCGAGCGGCTCGATTTTATTCTCGCCCGGATGGAGGCAGCGCTGGGCGATGTGCCGCGCTGGATCGAGGCCGATCTCGATTTCCATGAGGCCGTGGCCGCCGCCTCGGGCAACCGCCTGCTCGATTTGCAGATCCGGGGCCTGCGGCCGGTGATCCGCGAGGTGATGGAGATCTTCAACTCGCGCGAAGCCCGCACCACGGCCGACTGGCGCAAAACCTATCTGCGCCATGTCCTCGTCGTCGACGCCATCCGCGCCGGCGACGCAAAGGCTGCCACCATCGCCATGAACAAGCATTTCGAAGCGGCTGAAGCCGCCATCGCGGAACTCGCGAAACTCCGGGAGGGTGACCATGACCACAACGACAGGACTGGACCGTAGGCAGCTTCTCGGCGGCATTGCCGGCGTGAGCCTCGCCGGGCTCGATGCGCGAGAGGCCTTCGCGCAGACGGGGCCACTGAATGTGTTTGCCCATCGCGTCATGCAGACGGTCTCGACCGGCGCGCAGGGCGGCGACGTCACGAAGGACTGGGCCCAAAAGAACGGCACGACGATCCAGTGGACGACCTTCGACACCGGCCCGCTGCAGGAGCGGCTGTTCCGCGAGGCGAGCCTGTCGGAATCGACCGTCGACGTCGGCTTCGTGCTGAACACGCAGGCCATCCCGCGCGCCGCCAACCTGTTCGAGCCGCTCGACGACTATCTCAGGCGCGATCCGATCGAGGATGCGGCCGATGTCTTTCCCGGCCTGATCGAGGGCATGAAGGTCGGCGGAAAACAGCTCGCCATCCCGTTCCGGCACGCCTCCTCGGGGCTGCACTACAATGAGGAATTGCTCGCCGAGAAGGGCTTCTCGAAGCCGCCCGCGACGATCGAGGAGATGATCGAGATCGCCAAGGCCTGCACCTATCGGCGCAGCGACGGCACGGCCGTCGTGGGGCTGTGCATGCCGGGCGTCACCTATCCCAATGTGATCGACCTGGCTCGCGCCTGGGACGGCGATTTCATCACGCCCGATTTCAAATGCGTCGCCGACCAGCCGCCAATGCTGAACGCGATCAAGCTTTTGCGCGCGCTGTTCGAGGCCGGAGCCTTTCCCCGCAATTTCGCGACGCTCTCGCCGGAAGACGTCAATGTCTGGATGCAGACCGGCCGGGCCGCGATGAGCCTGCAGAGCATGGGCCGCAACCGCATCTACAACGATCCGCAAAAGTCGAAATTCCCGGGCAGGATCAAGACGGTGGCCGTGCCGGCCTCGAAGACGCTGGCGGGCCGATACGCCGCCGCGCCGGCCAAGGTCGAATTCTGGGGCCTCGTCATCCCGAAGAATGCGAAGCGCAAGGACCTGTCTTGGAGCTTCATTAAGGCGATGGTCTCGAAAGAGGCGACGCTGAAGGCCGCGCTCAACGGCAATGGGCCGGTGCGCGCCTCGACCTATGCCGACGAGGCCTTCAGCAAGACGGTGCCCTACGCCGCCGAGGAATTGAAGGTGCTGAAAGTGGCGCGCGTGCCGCTGCCGGCCTTCGACGAGGCGGCGCGGGCCGGCGACCTGTTCAAGGAGGAGGCCGAGGCCGCGGTGCTGGGCATGAAGACGCCGGAGGAGGCGATGGCCTCGCTGGTCAAGCGCGTCCAGCCGCTCCTGCCGGCCTGAGATCGAAAATCCCGAACGCGCGGAACGGCCCTCGGAGGATAACCCCATGTCCAGATTCATCTCCCGTCGCGATTTCGGTCTCACGGCCGGGGCCGCAGCCCTATCCTCTGCGGTGCCCGGCGCGGTCGGCGCCCAAGCCAAGACCGTCACCGCGCTCGGTCACCGCGTCCACCAGACCTCCGCCACCACCGGGCCGGGCGGCGACGCCACTGAGACGTGGCGCAAGACGTCTGGCGCGAGCGTCAACTGGGTGACATTCGGCGACGTCAACGCCATCCATGAGCGGCTGCTGCGCGAAGTGACGCTGGGCGAGACCACGATCGACGTCGCCTATTTGCTGAACGGACGCGCCGTGCCGCGCAATCTGGCGCTGTTCGAGCCGCTCGATGCATTGATGAAGGAGGCACCGCTCGAGGATGTCGGCGATTTCGCGCCCGGTCTCATCGCTCCGTTAAAGCTGAGCGGGGCGTTGCACGGCATCCCGGTCAGGCACGCCACCAATGCGCTGATCTACAACGAGGCGCTGCTGGAGGAGCGCGGGATCAAGACGTTGCCGGCGAGTTTCGAGGAATTGGTCGAACTGGCGCGCAAGCTGACCTTCAAGCGCGATGACGGCACGCAGGTGCATGGGCTGGCCTTCACGGCGGCCTTCGCCTCGAATTTCCTCACCCTCGCGCGCTGTCTCGGCGGCGACTACATGACCGCCGAGGGCAAGCTCGTCGCCAACGAGCCGCCGATGGTGAAGGCGCTCTCAGTGCTGGCCGCGCTATACAAGGCCGGCGTGCTGCCGCGCAATTTCGCGACGGTGAACAACGAGGAGATCACCACCTGGATGCAGCAGGGCCGCGCCGCGATCACGATCAACCCCTTTGCGCGGCTCGTGACCTACAACGACCCGGGCAAGGGCAAGTACGCCGGGCGCTTCAAGTCGCTGCTGCCGCCGATGGCCGCCGACCTCGTCGGCAAGCTCGCCTTTGCGCCGACTGTCGAGTTCTGGTCGCTAGTCATTCCCAAAAACAGCAGACAGAAGCCGATGAGCTGGGAGATGATCCGCGCGCTCTCGTCCAAGGCCGGCACGACCGCGATGGCGCTGAACGGCAATGGCCCGGTGCGGATCTCGACCTATGCCGACGAGAAGCTGAAGGCTGCCATGCCCTATGCCGCTGACGAAGCGGCCGCGCTCGCGGCCTCGCGCATCCATCTGCCGGCTTTCGACGAGCAGGCGCGCGCCCACGACATCTTCATCGAAGAGACGCAGGCCGCCGTGCTCGGCATCAAGCCGGCGCAACAGGCAATGGACGACGCCGTGAAGCGCGTGAAGCCGCTGCTCGGCTGATGGATGGCCCCCTGACAGGCCGTGTCGCGCTCGTCACTGGCGCGGCGCGCGGAATCGGCCTGGCGATCGCGACACGGCTCGCGGAAGCTGGCGCCGCGATGGTCATCCATGACCGCGATGCGCAAGCCGAGGCGGTCGCCCGCTCTCTGTGCGAGGCCGGCGGTTCGGCAAGCCCGCTGATCCATGATCTCGCCACGCCGTCCGCGCCCTCGACCATGCTGGCGGAGTTGCAGGCGGCCGGTCGCGAGCCGGACATCCTGCTGCTCTGCGCCTCCGCCGAGATCCGCGAGACCTGGGAGGCTCTCACCGACGCGGCCATCGGGCTGCAGAGCGAGGTCAATCTCCACGCCACGGCGCGACTGCTAAAGGCCTTTCTGCCCGGCATGATCAGCCGGGGCTTCGGGCGCGTCATCGCCATCGGCTCGGTGCAGGAGGCGAGCGCCAATGCCGATTGTCTCTACTACGCCGCGACCAAGGCAGCGCAGACCAGCATGATCATGACGCTGGCGCGCACCCTGCGGGCGCCCGACATCACCCTGAATGTCATCCAACCCGGGGCCATCCGCACGGAGCGCAATCGGGCGATTCTCCAGCAGCCCGGTCGCGAGGCGTCGGCACTGGAGCGGATTCCGCTTGGCCGGCTGGGCACCCCGGTCGACTGTGCGGGGCTGGCGCTGCTGCTGTGCTCGCCGGAGGGGGCATACATCAACGGCGCCGAAATACCCGTCGACGGCGGAATGCGGCTCTGATCGCGCGGAAATACGCCACCGACCCATTGGTCCCCTCCATGCAAGGATGCTCGACATGACGTTGGCCAGGCCGGGATGGTCGATGGCGCCGGTCATACTCATAGCTCCCTTCATTGCCAGAGGCGGCGGATCGAGTTGGCGCCGTAGAGGCGGCTCGCCGTTACGCCATACCGGCAGCGCAGCAGGCTGTCGGCGCGGCTGCCCGCCCGCCTCATACGGGCGGTGCGAGAGGGTGGAGCCGAGGCATTGCAGCCGGACGCCGAGCACATGGATGGGTCCTGGAGCTTGTGGAAGCGTCCGTCGGAAGAATGACGTTCACCCCGAGCGTCTGGTTTGGGCGGACCTCCAAGGTCAGGAATTGGCGCGTTTCACCCGGACTTGGAATGGGCGTGGCGGGTTCCGAGGCGACCTTCAGGAGGTCCGCTTCTGAGCGGGTTGGCCGGTCTCAACGCCGAAAGAGGTGCGGTGAGCGTCGACCGTTGCTTTTTGAACCCTGTCGGTGACTGTTCCGGCGAAAACCCGTCCCGGCTACCATTTTACCGCTGACCCAATGCGAGACGATCATGACCTTTTTTACCGGAAGTTCCGAACTGAAGCGGATCGGCGCGTTGATCGCGGCCCACGCCGCTCCAATCTATGCCGCGCGTGGCATCCCGTTCGAGCAGTTCGCCTATGTGTTGACGCAGCCAAACCCGGAGGGTGGCAAGCCAGGCGGCGCCGCGCTGAGGGCGGACTGGCGCTGCTATCCGTGTTCGCTGGTAAAGGTCTTCCACCTTGTCGCGGCGCAGATGAGGCTGGAAGACGGGCAGTTGTCGGCGCATAGCGAACTCGAGCGCGCGATGCGTGATATGATCTTGTGGTCGTCCAATTCCGCGACGAACTACATTATCGATCTGCTGACGGGTACGACCGGCGACACGCTGCTCGACGACCAGGCGATGACCGCTTGGCGCGAGCGGCGCGAGGAGATCAACCGGATCTTCGCTGCATTAGATTGGGCGGAGCTCGAAGGGATCAACCTCAATCAGAAGCTGATGGACGACCTACGATACGGTCGTGAGAAGCTCGCACTCGACCACTCGCCCGGTGGGCACAACTGCCTAACGCCGATCGCGATGGCGCGACTGATGCATGAAATATTCGGCGACACCATGATTCTTTCGACCGGGCGATGCCTCATCGTCCGCAACCACCTCGCCCGCGATCCGCAGAGCCCATATCGCGTTCGCGGGGCTTACCAGCTCTCGGGCTATCTCGGCGATGCGCTCCCGGACGGCACGCAAATCTGGTCGAAGGCAGGGCGAACACGCTGGCTCGGCGACGAGCGCGCGTCGTTTCGTCGGCACGATACGCTTCGCGCCATCCTACCTGCCGGCCAGGAGTTCGTGCTCACGGTCTTCACCCAGGGCGAGTCCATTGCCGAGGACGATAGCTTCCTACCTGGGATCGGTGCGCTGGTCGCGACCGCTATGTCGACCCTTGCGCACGAGGCGCATTGATCCAATCCGCAGCTTTGGAGTGCTGTGACCTGCCATCGGTTTGTCACCCAGCGGCGATGAGAGCCTTGCCAGGCGTTCTATTTCAACAGGTGCTTGATCTAGAAACGCTTCGGGTTTTGCGAAGTGTATGTAGACTCATCTCAGGATCCGTGTGGAGAGGATGATCGACGACATTGTTCGCTCAACGCCCTCGAGGGCTCCGATGCGGTCGATCAACCGGTCGAGTTCGCCGATTGAAGGCGCTGCGATGACCGCGATCATGTCGACATGGCCGCTGACGGAATAGAGTGACTGGACTTCGGGGATTTTGCGCAATTCGGCCTCGGCTCTCGGCGCGCCCTTGGGGCCGGCCGTTATCATGACATGGGCTTTGATCAGCCCCTTTTCATATTGCTCGGACAGTTTCGTCGTGTAGCCGACGATCACACCCCGCCGCTCGAGCCGCTCCAACCGGCTCTGGACGGTAGTTCTTGAGAGCCCGAGCTTTCGGCTCAGCTCGGCAACGGGCGCGCGAGCGTTTTCGGTCAGGAGCGCGAGGAGCGGGCGGTCGGCGGAGTCTATCGTCATAATGCTCGATCTATAGGGCGAACTGCGCGAAATTTACAGGCTTTCTGTCGTAATAGGGGGTTCTTTTCGCCGAAGCGCCGGGCAACCATGGATCACGAGATGAGCGGGAGCGGTCGCGATGCGTGATATTGTTGTGATGGGCGCGGGAAACATCGGGGCGACCATTGCCGATCTTCTGGGCAGTTCGGGCGACTATTGTGTCGTCGTCGCCGATCGCTTCGAGGCGCAACTGAGGACGATCCGCACAAGCGAGACCGTTGCGACGGAGGTTGTCGATATCGCCGATGCCACTGCCCTGCAGCGGCTGCTGGGCGGTCGCTTTGCCGTCCTGAGCGCGGCTCCTTACGCCCTGACGACCCGGATCGCCGAAGCCGCAGCGGCGCTCGGTGTGCACTACCTCGATTTAACCGAGGATGTGGTGAGCACCAGACGCGTCAAGGAACTGGCCGAGACGGCGAAGTCCACGCTGATTCCCCAGTGTGGCCTGGCGCCCGGTTTCATCTCGATCGTTGCCCATGATCTCGCCAAGGATTTCGACGCGCTGGATGCGCTCAAGCTGCGCGTGGGAGCACTTCCGCAATATCCCTCGAACGCGCTCGGCTACAATCTGACCTGGAGCACGGATGGCATCATCAACGAGTATTGCGAGCCATGCGAGGCGATTGTCGGCGGCGAGCGCGTGCTGGTGCCGGCGCTCGAGGAACGCGACGAGTTCTCGCTGGACGGTGTCGCCTATGAGGCCTTCAACACCTCGGGCGGTCTTGGCACGCTGTGCGACACACTGGCGGGCAAGGTCCGGACGCTGAACTACCGCACCATCCGCTATCCGGGCCATGCCGCGATCATGAAGGCGCTGCTGCAGGATCTGCGCCTCGCCGAACGGCGCGACGTGCTCAAGGACATATTCGAGAATGCGCTGCCCAGCACGCTGCAGGATGTCGTCATCATCTTCGTCGCCGCCAGCGGCCACAAGGGCGGGCGGCTGGTCCAGGAAACCTATGCGCACAAAGTCTATAGCGGCGTGATCGACGGGGTGATGCGCAGCGCCATCCAGATCACGACCGCAGCCGGAATCTGCACGGTGCTCGATCTGCTCGCCGAAGGCGTGCTGCCGCAGCGTGGCTTCGTGCGGCAGGAGGATATCGGGCTCGACGCCTTCCTCAGAAACCGTTTCGGCCAGGTCTATGCGAGAACACAAGACCGGCGGCCCGGTGTCGAGCCGCGCCGCTTCGACCACGCGGCGTGAGGCGCAACGAGCATAATCTCCCCCGGTCGGCAAGCATCGAACCGCAAGGAGCGCATGCATGCAGTGTGTTGGTGACCACGGGGGCGATCGTCCACAAGAGCCATGAAGGGTCCAGTCTCAAAAGTGGCCCGAGAAGCAGGGAGATGTGCGTGCGGCAGGTTCTGGTTGCGGAATTCATGCATGAGACGAACACGTTCAGTGTTCAGCTGACCGACGAAACGACGTTCCGCAACGCGGGCGTCCTTCTCGGCGACGCGATCCCAAAGGCCTTTCGCGGCACGCGGACCGCGATGGGGGCAGCTTTCGAGGCGGCCGATAAGTTCGGCTGGGGCCTGGTGCACCCGCTCACGGCTCACGCCAACCCCTCGGGGCGCGTGACAGATGCAGCGTTCGAGCTGTTTTCGGGCTTTATTCTAGAAGCTTGCGACGGCGTCGATGGCGTGTTGCTACATCTCCATGGCGCGATGGCGACGCAAAGCTCCGATGACGGCGAAGGCGAATTGCTTTGCAGGCTTCGGCAACGTCTGGGCCCGGACATCCCGATCGTTGCAGTGCTCGATCTGCACGCGACGCTCACGCAGTTGATGGCCGACAGCGCCAATGCGCTGATCTCCTATCGCACCTATCCCCATGTCGACATGTATGAGCGAACCTGGCAGGCGGCCGAGCTGCTGGACAAGGCGATGGCCGGGGCAATCACGCCGGTCTGCGCGGTAGCTCGGCGGCCGATCCTCTATGCACTCGATGGCGGCCGTACGACCTCGCCACCCTTCAAGGAAATGCTGCGGCGCGCCGACGCAATCGAGGCCGCGGGCGACGCTCTCGTGGTCAGTGTGCAGGCCGGCTTTTCGTCGGCCGACGTGCATGACATCGGCCCTTCCGTGGTCGTGACCGCCAATTCCCGCACCGAGGCGCAGGCCATCGCCGAAGAGCTGATGGACTATGCGTGGGAGCAGCGGCATTTCTCGTCCATCAGCTTCACGCCGCTCGCAGAGGCAATGGCCCGCGCCAAGGCGGGCGAGGCCGAAGCCGGCGGCATGACAGGCGGCAAGCCGCTGGTGATCTCCGATTACTCGGACAATCCGGGGTCGGGCGCCTATGGCGACGCCACCAATCTGCTACGCGCCGTCATCGATGCGGGCTTGAGCCATGTCGGTTTTCACGCGATCCGCGATCCGGAAGCGGCACTCGCTGCACAGGCGGCAGGCGTTGGAAACAGGGTCCGGCTGCACCTTGGCGGCAAAGTTGATCCGAACACCGGCGGAGCTCCGCTTGACCTTGAGGCGCATGTAGTAGCGCTGACCGATGGCCGCTTCATGTGTTACGGCCCCATGGCAGGCGGCGTCTGGCGCAACTACGGCCTCTCGGCGCTCCTGCGCGTCGACGATGTCGAGATCGTCGTGATCACCCATAACGGTCAGGCGACGGATCTTGCCCAGTTCACATCGCTGGGCATCGATCCGCTGCGGAAATCGACGCTGATCGTCAAATCGATGCAGCATTTCCGTGCCGCCTTCGAGCCCATTGCGCGAGAGGTGCTAGAGGTGGACACTGGGGCGCTGTCCACCCGCAACTTCAAGGAGCGGCCCTACCGGAAGGTGCGCAGGCCGATCTTTCCACTCGATGACATCTAGGACGACCGGCCACCAAGCGCCGGCGGCGACAAGACGACAGGAGGACCAGCGATGATCAAGGTAAGCGTCCCGGCCGGCGGCACTCGCACATGACAGTGCATGCCGACATCGTTCTGAGGAACGGTTCGATCTGGTGCGGCTATGAAGATGGCACGGTCGAGGCGTTGGCGCTCTGGCAGGGTCGGGTCCTGGCGGCCGGGCGCGATGACGATATCGACACTTTGGTGGGGCCTGCGACACGGGTGATCGACCTTAAAGGCAGGCTGGCGACGCCCGGCCTGACCGATTCCCATCTCCACCTGATCTCGCTTGGTCTGACCATGGACTGGGTCGACTCCAAGCCAGCTGTCGCCCCGACGCTGGACAGCCTGCTCGGCGCCATCGGCGCACGTGCTGCAACAGCCAAGCCCGGCGAGTGGATCATGTCGCGCGGCTACGATCAGACCAAGCTCGATGTCGGCCGCCACCCCTATCGCGAGGAACTCGACAAGGCGGCTCCGAACAACCCTGTCGTCCTGGTGCGCGCCTGCGGCCACATCTGGATCTGCAACTCGCAGGCGCTCGCCCTGGCGGGCATCGACGAAGCTACGCCGCCGCCCTCGGATGGGCTGATCGAGCAGCAGAACGGGCGGCTGACCGGGCTGCTCGCCGAAAACGGGTCGGCCAAGGTCCGCGCCGCGATCCCCGTGCCGAGCGAGGAGGAACTCGTTGGAGGGATAGAGCGGGCCGGGAACTATCTGCTCTCGCTCGGCATCACGAGCTGCATGGATGCAGCCGTCGGCCAGAAAGCGGGCTTTGCCGAGATCGCCGCCTATCACCGCGCCAAACGCGAGGGACGCCTGCCGGTCCGGACATGGCTGACCCTGCTCGGCGACGATGGCCGCTCGATCGTGCCGCAATGCCATGCGGCGGGTCTGATCTCCGGCACCGGCGACGACATGCTGATGATCGGTGCGGTCAAGTTGTTCCTCGACGGCTCGGCCGGCGGCCGCACCGCCTGGATGTCGGAGCCCTATCTCGGCGAGGACGAAACCACCGGGGTGCAGATGAAGTCGGATGCCGATCTCGAGCGCGAGGTGATGGATGCGCACGAAAAGGGATACCAACTCGCCTGCCACGCTATCGGCGATGCCGCGATCGAGCAGCTGATCACGGCCTATGAGAAGGCGCTGGCCGCCCATCCCGATCCGGGTCGGCGCCACCGCATCGAGCATTGCGGCTTCTCGACTCCGCAGCAGCATGAGCGGATGATCGAGGCCGGCATTTATCCCTGCCCGCAGCAGGCCTTCATCCATGATTTCGGCGACTCCTATGTCAAGGTGCTCGGGCCCGAGCGCGCTCTGCCGAGCTATCCGCTCGGGACCTGGTTCAGGCTCGGTCTGAAGCCCGCGACCGGCAGCGATGCGCCGGTCTGCGACCCCGATCCGTTCCCGAATTTCCACGCCATGATCACGCGCAAAACCTGGCGGGGCACGGTGATGGATGCGCGCGAGCGCGTGTCGCCCGAGCAGGCGCTGCAGGCCTACACTGAGTTCGGTGCGTTCTCTCAAAAGCAGGAAGCGGTGAAGGGTCGTCTTGTGCCGGGCCAACTGGCCGATGTCGCGGTGTTCTCGCGCAATCTGCTGACCGCCGACCCTGAGGAGGTCCTGAAGGATACGCGCTGCGATCTGACGATCCGGGGCGGCGAAGTGGTTTTTGAGCGGGGAGGCACCGCAAACTGATCGCCAGAATTCGGCAAGGGGCGGAGGTCGGAGAAATCCGTTCGAACCGCATCTGCCGCAATGAAATCCGCAGCCCGAGCGACAAGCGCTCGAGCGAGATGGAACCAAAGGGAGAGAGACTAGAATGTTCAAGAAACTGGTATTCACCACGGCGCTGACGCTGGCCGCGTTCACGCTGCAAGCGCAGGCGCAAGAGCCGCGACGGGGCGGAACGATACGGTTCACCGCGCCCTATGCGACATCGTTCGTCAGCAATGACAGCCATGTCTCAAACTCGATTCAGGACGAGATCTACGGCTACGCGCTGCACCGCTCGCTCTACAAGTGGGACTCGGTCAACAACAAGCCGGTGCTCGAACTCGCCACGAGCGTCAGCACCTCCGCCGACGGCCTCGTTCACACGTTTAAGCTGCGCGATGACGCGCTGTTCCACAACGGCCGCAAGATGACGGCCGACGACATCATCTGGAGCTACACGCGCCTCATGGACGCGTCGAAAAACTACCCCGGTGCCGCGTTCATCCGGCGGATCAAGGGTGCGCTCGACGTCCAGAACGGCGCCGCCAAGGAGATTTCCGGCCTGAAGAAGATCGACGATGTCACGCTGGAGATCTCCCTGATCGAAAAGGGTGAACCGGGCTTCCTGTTCCGGACCGCCACGACCTCGATCTTCCCGGCCAAGGAAGCCCAGGATCCGAACTTCTTCAACAAGCCGATCGGCCTAGGTCCGTTTAAGTTCGTCGAGCACATCCCCGGCTCGCGCATGGTTTTCGAGCGCTGGGACAAGTTCTACGTCGCTGGCAAGCCTTATGCCGACAGGCTGGTGATCTCGCCGATGGGCGAGGCCGCAGCCCGCGACGTCGCCTTCCGCAACAAGGAAATCGACGTCTCGATCCTGGGGCCGACGCAGTATGTCGCCTACCAGGCCGATGCCAATCTCAAGAAGGGCATTTTAGAGGTCGCCGAAGTGTTCACCCGCAATATGGGTATGAACCCGACGCACAAGCCCTTCTCCGACAAGCGTGTGCGCCAGGCAATCAACCACGCCATCGACAGCGATCTGATCATTTCGCGTCTGGTGCGCAACAAGGCCTATCGCGCAACCAGCTGGCTGCCCCTGTCCTCCCCTGCCTATGACAAGGCTTTGAAGCCCTATGCCTTCGATCCCGAGAAGGCCAAGAAGCTGCTGGCCGAAGCCGGCTATCCGGACGGGTTCGAGTTTGAATGGACAGCGAGCCCGAATGAAAGCTGGGGCATTCCGATCGTCGAGGCCACGATCCCGATGCTCGCCAAGGTCGGCATCAAGGTAAGGGTCAAGCCGGTCGAGGGTTCAGCGCTGGGTGGGATCATCGCGAAGGGGGATTTCCAGGCCTATATCTGGTCCAACACCTCGGGGCCCGACCCGCTGACCCAGATGAAGTGCTTCCACTCCAAAACCCCGCGAAGCGCCTGTAACTATACCACCTTCAGCAATGCCGAGGTCGACAAGCTGATCGAGGAAGCCGGTGCGACAGATGATCTGCCCAAGCGGAACGAGATTCTAAAGAAGGCCAACGCCATTCTCTATGAGGAGGCGCCCGTGTGGTTCTTCAACTACAACAAGGCCGTGCTGGCGCATCAGCCCTGGTTGCGTGGGCTGCAGCCGAACGCGACTGAACTCGCCTTGCAGTACTACGAAGATCTCTGGGTTGACGAGACGTCGCCTGCGGCCAAGTAAGCCGACCTGACCCTAGGCCCGGCACCCGGCGGTTCTGCCGCCGGGTGCGCGTGGCGAGGAGTTCCCCATGTTGCCTTATGTCATTCGACGCCTACTACAGGCGGTGCCGATCCTGCTTGCCGTCGCTGGCCTCGTCTTCGTGATGTTCAGCGTCATCCCTGGTGATTTCGCATCGACGCAGATGGCAGATGGCCGCACGGTTGTCGACGCCGAGCAAATCGCGCGGATGAACAAGCAGTTCGGACTCGACGAGGCGGTTCATGTTCGCTTCGCGAAATATGTTGGAAAGCTCATGACACTGGACCTGGGCACGTCCTTTCGGACGCGCCAGCCGGTAATCAACTCGCTGCTGGAGCGGATTTGGCCGAGCCTTCAACTGGCCATGGCTGCGATGCTGTTTGCCATCGTCGTCGGCGTTCCGCTCGGCTTTCTCGCAGCGCTTAAGCCGGGTGGCTGGCTCGACATGCAGTCAATGATCGTCGCCGTATCGGGTTTGTCACTGCCGCAGTTCTGGCTCGGACTGATGCTCATGTACGGCTTTGCGCTGATACTCGGGTGGTTTCCGAGCTTCGGATATGGCGACGGCGATCTGCGGTATCTCGTCTTGCCCGCCGTAGCCCTTGGGGTTGCCCCGCTGGCCCTCCTGGCGCGCACGACTCGCGCTGCCGTGCTCGAGGTTATGAACGCCGACTTCGTGCGAACCGCGCGCGCCAAGGGCAACAGCGAGTTCCGCGTCATGCGCTGGCACGTAGCGCGAAACGCTGCCGTCATCGTCTTGACGACGCTGGGCCTGCAGTTCGGTTCGATCATGGGCGGCGCCGTCGTGATCGAGAAGCTGTTCGCCTGGCCCGGAATCGGCTCGCTTTTGGTCGACAGCGTCTCCCTTCGCGACATTCCCGTCGTCCAGGCGTGTATTCTCCTCCTCGTGCTCTTCTTCCTCATCGTGAACGTCATCGTGGACGTGCTTTGCGCCCTGATCGATCCACGCATCAAGTATAGTTGAGGTCAGCAAAGCAGATGAAGTTTCGAGCTAATCTCTGGATCGGCGGGTTCCTTTTTGGCGCCGTCGTCGTCGGTGGGGCGCTTGCGCCCTGGCTCGCCCACACCGATCCCGTCATGGATGCCAACCTGATGAATGCCGAAGTCCCACCCGGCGCCGAATTTTGGTTCGGCACCGATGCGCAGGGCCGCGACATCTACAGCCGGGTGCTCTATGGCGCACGGATCTCGCTTACTGTGGGGATCGTATCGCAGTTGATCAACACGCTGATTGGCGTAGCTCTCGGCATGTCGGCGGCCTATTTTGGCGGCTGGTGGGACGACCTCGTCAACGGCTTGACCAATCTCATGCTGTCGATCCCGTCGCTCATCTTCGCGCTGGCGATCATGGCGATCCTGCAGCCTGGCCTGACCAGCCTTTTGATCGCGCTGGGGCTGACCAACTGGTCCTACACCTGCCGGCTCGCGCGGGCGGCAACGCTCTCTACCAAGGAGCTGGGCTATGTCGAGGCTGCGCGCTCATTCGGGAGCAGCCATACCCGCATCATGCTGACGCAGATCCTGCCCAACATCTCCGGACCCATCATCGTGATCGGCACTTTGGGCATGGGGGGCGCCGTGCTCGCGGAAGCTGCGCTGTCATTTCTGGGCCTCGGGATCCGGCCTCCGTTTCCGAGTTGGGGTAGCATGTTGTCCGATGCGCGCGACCAGATCACCACGGCGCCCTGGATTTCAATTTTTCCGGGTTTGGCCATCTTCATGACGGTGCTTGGGCTCAACCTCCTGGGCGACGGCCTGCGCGACATTCTTGATCCTCATTCGCAACTTCGACAAGCTTGATCTGGTGCTGGCGCTGGCTCTCGATCTTCACGCCGAGCATTGCTCGCACAGCGAGGCGGAGCGTCCACTGCTCTATCACCGCTGAAATGGCGCGGCGAATGAATGTGGATCGGCACCAAAGCGTGATCCCACCGGAAGCAGCCCTAAACCACTCAATTATAAAGGTTTTCTTCATTAGGAGAGGGGTCACGATCTGTGCCGATCATGACCCCCTCTCTGACGGGCAATATGCCATTCAAGTCAGCGGGTTAAAGCAGAATTCTTGGGGTCAATCTTCAGCGCTTATTCACACTTTCGGCGGCGCTGACCGCGATCACGGCCGCGGTCGTCGGCGTCGTGATAAACCTCGCGCTCTGGTTCGCGCTGCATGTCCACTTCCGCGAAGTGAGGTCGATCGACTTCCTCGGCCTCTCGCCGGACCTGCCGGTCCTGTTGTCGCTCGACTGGCGCGCCGCCGTGCTCTCGGCCGCCGCCATGATCGCGATGCTGCGCTTCAAGATCGAGATGATCCCCACTCTTGTCGCCGCTGCGCTCGCGGGCGTCCTAATCACCCGATTGGGGAGCCTTTGATCATAGTTGTCGTTTGCTCGCGCCGAGACATAGCACGCTCGAAGGGCATGGTCGGGCGAAGGTCTACAATAGGGAAAGGTCTGAAGGGCAGCTTTTGGCGCGTTTCGGCCGGCGACCGTTATCGGTATTGGTGCGGCGTTGCCACCTGTCATCGCAGCTTCGGAATACACGCTCACTTCAGCGGAATCCGCACTTCCGGCGGAAAATGTCGGGCCCGCGCCTCATTCCTCGACGGCGACCGTCCTGATCCGCCGGAAGGACGGCAGCAGGATAAGCGCCAGAAACACCCCCGCCATGACGAGCAGTGACAGGCAGATCGGACTCAGGAAGATATCGATACTGCCGTTCGAGATCAGCGTGGCGCGGCGCAGATTCTCCTCCATGGCCGGACCGAGGATGAAGGCGAGTACGAGCGGGGCAAGCGGGCATTTCAGCAGCAAAAGACGATGCCGGCCAGTCCGAAGACGGCGAGCAGCGCGACCTCGAAGACGCTGCTGTTCACCGAATAGATGCCGATGCAGCAAAACAGCAGGATGGCGGGAAACAGCAGCCGGTAGGGCACCTGCAGCAGCTTCACCCAGAGCCCAATCAGCGGCAGGTTGATCACAAGCAGCATCAGATTGCCGAGCCACATCGAGGCGATCAGCCCCCAGAATAGGCTGGGCTGTGCTGTGGCGAGGTTGGGGCTCGGCGCGATACCGTGGATCAGCATTGCGCCGGCCATCATCGCCATGACCGAATTGCTCGGGATGCCGAGAGCCAGCATCGGAATGAAGGAGGCCTGCGCGCCTGCATTGTTGGCGGCCTCGGGCCCCGCAACCCCCTCGATCGCGCCCTGGCCGAAGCGCTCCGGCGTGCCGGAGACCCTCTTCTCGATCGAGTAGGAGGCAAACGAGCCCATCATCGCGCTGCCGCCGGGCAGGATGCCGAGCAGCGCACCGATGCCGGTGCCGCGCAAGGCGGCTGGCCAGGCGGCCCGAAAATCCGCCCGCGTCAGGCGCAAGGCCGAGACGGCGTGGAGCTTTCCTCCGGCCTGGTCGGGCTTGCCGAGGTTGAGCGCAATTTCGGCGATACCGAAGACGCCCATCGAGAGCGCCGCGATGCCGATGCCGTCGCGCAGTTCGGGCACGCCGAAGGTGAAGCGGTCGAGCCCGGTGTTGACGTCGGCACCGACCAGCCCGAGCAGGAGGCCGAGCAGGATCATCGCGATCGACTTCAGCAGCGAGCCTTGCGCGAAAACGATGGCCGCGATCAACCCGAGCACCATCAGGCAGAAATACTCGGCCGGGCCGAATTTCTGCGCGACCGCTGTCAGGGGCGGGCTAAAGAAAGCGATCAGCAGCGTCGTCAGCGTGCCGGCGAAGAAGGATGAGAGCGCAGCCGTCGCTAGGGCCGTGCCGGCCCGCCCCTGTCGGGCCATCTCGTAGCCGTCGAGGCAGGTCACGACCGAGGAGGATTCGCCCGGCAGGCGCATGAGAATCGCGGTGGTCGAGCAGCCATATTGCGCGCCGTAATAGATGCCCGCCAGCATGATCAATGCGCCGGTCGGCTCGAGGTAATAGGTCAGCGGCAGCAGCATCGCCATGGTGGCGATCGGACCCAGGCCCGGCAGCACGCCGATCAGGGTGCCGATCAGCGCGCCGAGAAAGCAGTACCAGAGGTTCATCGGCGTGGCGGCGACCGAGAGCCCCAGTCCGATGGATTGCAGCACGTCGCTCACAGCGGCCAGACCTGGACCGAGAGCCTCAGGACATAGCCGAACAGCACGGCGCAGAAGCCGGACAACAGGATCGATACCACCGGCACCTCGCGCCAGCGCACCTGCGCGTCGGCGGCGGCCGCGACCCCGACGCAGGCGAGGCAGGCCAGGAACAGCCCCGCCCGTTCGATCAGGACAGCGAAGAGCAGGATGGAGACGCCGATCCAGACCATCGACCAGACCGGGAAGGGCGGCAGCGCCCAGAGGCGGCGGCGCACGGCGCGCGCGATTATCACAAGGCCGATCAGCACCAGCGCGCCTGCCACGATGCGCGGCAGGTAGCCCGGCCCCATGTCGAGCGCGCTCCCGGTCGGGTAGGCGCGGCCGAGATACAGCACGAGCAGCCCGACGCCCGAAAAGAGCAGGCCGGCGAGGATGTCGCCGGTCGCGTCCGTGGCCTCGTCGGCCTGCGACGGCTCGCCCGATTTGGGTAAAAGCCCTGCGTCCCGATCCTGCATCGCGCTGACTTCGCCTCTCTACGATCAAAAGGTCAGCTTTATATACTATTGACGGTTGCGCAAGCGTGGTGGCATGGCTGGAGAACGCAGGACGCGGCTAACCCGGAGGCGGATCCGATGACGATTACGAAGCTGCGCACCGTTCCCATCGACCAAACGTTGTCCGATCCGGACTGGCGCTTCGCGCAGGGCCCGCTGACCCGGATCCAGGGTCATGCGATCATCATCGAAAATGCGGACGGGCTGGCAGGATACGGCTATTTCCGGGCGATGCCGCCCTGGACCGAGCCGCTGGCGGCGGTGAAGGCGAACTTCGACTATCTCGCCGAGGCGCTGCCGGGCCAAGACGAGACGGCGATCGGCGCGATCATGGACCTGCTCGACCGCCGCCTGCATGGCGCGCCGACGGTCAAGGGTGGCATCGAATGCGCCTTGCTCGACCTGCGCGCCCGCATGCTCGGCGTCCCGCTGCACGATCTCTATGGCGGCAAGCGGCAGGACCGCTTCGCCAACACCCGCATCATTCCGCTGAAGACGCCGGCCGCGATGGCCAAGGTCGCCGAAGGACTGGTGACTTCGGGCATGCGCCATCTAAAGGTCAAGGTCTCTGGCGAGTCGAAGCTCGATCTCGACCGTGTCCGCTGCGTCCGCGATGCGGTCGGCGCGGATGTCCGGCTGATGATCGACGCCAACGAATCCTATCAGCCAAAGCTCGCGGTGGCGACGATCAACGCCATGGCGCGTTACGGGCTCGATCTCATCGAGCAGCCCACCAGCGCAACCGACTTCAAAAGCTTCATCGCAGTTGCGCGCGCGCTTGATGTCCCGGTCGAGGCTGACGAGAGCGCGCAGGACCTGCCGTCGATCTTGCGGATCGCGGAAGCCGGCTGCGTCGAATCGATCAACCTGCGGATCCTTAACCTCGGTGGACCGCGCCGGACCCTACAGGCGATCGCGATCTGCCAGGCCGCTGGCCTCGCCGTGCGTTTCGGCGCGGTCTTCGGCTCGAGCATCGTGCAGGCCCACACCATCCATCTCGCCGCCAGCTTGCCGCCGCCGCGCTTCCCGCATGAATTCTCGGAGATGGCGCTGCTCACCGACGACCGCTTCTCCGGCCTGACGCTGGAGAAGGGCGAGATCGCCGTGCCCACGGGAGCGGGTACGGGCATGACGCTGGCGGAGTGACCGACGTTGGCGGAATAATCGCCTCGTCGGTCACTCGAATTTGAGGCCCGCCTTGGCGATGATGTCGGCGTAGATGCCGATATCGGCCGCGATCTGCTGGCCGAACGGGGCGGCCGCGAGATAGGCCGGCTCGCCGCCCAGCCCGCGCAGTTTCTCCTGCGTCGCAGGATCGGCCATCACCCGCGCTAGCGTCACGTTGAGCTTCTCGGCAATCGCGCCCGACATGCGGGCGGGTCCGACCAGCCCGATCCAGGAATGGGCAGTGAACTGTGGAAAGCCGCTCTCCTTCATCGTCGGCACGTCCGGGAATTCCGGCGAGCGCTTCTCGTTGGTCGTCGCCAGGATGCGGATCTTGCCGGCCTTGGCGAGATCGCCGAGCTCGCCGCCGATCATCAGCGCGACATGCCCGGCGACGATGTCGTTCAACGCCGGCCCGCTGCCGCGGTAGGGGATGTGCTTGATCGGCGCGCCTGATGCGATGGCAACGAGTTCGCCGGCGAGATGGCTGTAGGTGCCGATACCGGACGAGGCGTAGCCTAGTGTGTTGGGCTTCTGCTTGGCCGCGGCGACAAGTTCGGCGATCGACTTGATCGGAAGGCCGGGATAGGTGCCGATAAAGGTGAATCCCTCGATCAGGCGGGAGACCGGGGTGAAGTCCTTGACGGAGTCGTAGGGCAGCTTCTTATCGACATTGGGCAGAATCGCCAGCACGCCGGCCGAGCACAGCAGCAGCGTGTGCCCGTCATTGGAGGCCTTGGCGACGAAGTCAGCCCCAACTGCGCCGCCAGCGCCGGCCCGGCTCTCGACCAGGAAGGGCTGGCCCAGATCCTTGCTCAGCGCATCGGCGATGATGCGCGCCACCGCCTCGACCCGCCCGCCGGGCGCAAACGGCACGATCATCCTGACCGGCTTGGACGGATAGCTTTGCGCCAGCGCGCCGCCAATGCCCATAGCGGCGACCGCAAGGGCGACCGCGACCAGCCGCAATCTGCGAATTCCCATGATCGTCTCCCTCTTTGTGCAACCCGTCCGCGCACCGCGCGCCGGCCGGGTCTCCGGCTATCGCCAAGCGCAACATTTGTTAGGCTAGCTATATGTCCTTTAATGGTCAATCGCAGCGTCAAAGATGTCGCGAGCGCTCGTAAGCGCTTCAGAAGACCGGCTATCACGTCGCCAGACGCTGGATGTCTTGAGTCAAAAAGGCTGGATATGATCTTCCGAGACACCCAATCGAGCGCGGTCTGTTGCATTCGCTGGCGCTAAAACCCTATATCCTAGATGAAGTGGCTTTTCGCTCGAGCCGTCCGCGTAGACGGCAGGTGGCGCACAGGATGGAGAGAGCCGCGAATGCAGCCCAGCCAGGACGAAACCATCAGCCATAACGGCGTCGATTTCCGCTACCGTCTCGACGGGCGAGACGGCGGGCCCTGGCTTGTCCTGAGCAATTCGCTATTGACCGATCTCTCGCTCTGGGAGGCGCAGGTCGCGGCGTTCGCGCGCGAGTTCCGCATCCTGCGCTACGACCAGCGCGGCCATGGCGGCAGTGGCGTCGGAAGCGAACCCGCGACGCTCGACCTTCTGGTCAAGGACTTGCATGCACTGTGCGAGAGGCTCGGCGTTCGCGACGCGACTGTCGCCGGCGTGTCGATGGGGGCCGCGACCGCGCTGGGCCTGGCGGCGTCGCACCCCGCGCTGGTGCGTCGCGTTATCGCGTCGGACGGACAGGCCAAAACTGCGCCGGGCGGCCGCGAAGCCTGGCAGGAACGGATCGACTTCGCCCGCGCCCAAGGCATGGAGGCAGTCGTGCAAGCGACGCTGCCGCGCTGGTTCGGCCCAGAATTCCTCAGTGCGGAGAATGCTGATCGCGATCGCGCGCTCAAGATGATGCGGGGCACACGGATCGAGGGCTACGCTGCCTGCGCGCAGGCGCTGCAGCACTACGACATCTCTGGCAAGCTGTCTGGCATCCGCCAGCCGGCGCTTCTGGTAGCCGGCGCGCGCGACGGCGCGATGCCGGCGACCATGAAAGCGATGAGCGAGGTCTTGCCGAACGCAAAATTCGTGGAAATCGCCGCCGCCGGACATCTGCCCAACCTGGAGAGGCCGGACGCCTTCAACACAGTGCTCAAAGCGTTTCTGGAGCGCAGCTAGTGGCATTCAAGACACCGCCGCCGAAGCCGGGACCGGGCACGAGGCCCGCTCACGCCGCCATCGACCTGAACCAGAGCACGGTTTCGCGCTATATCCAGCTCGCGACGCTGTTTCGCCGCCGGATCGAGACCGGGATCTGGGCCGCTGGCGCGCAGATTCCCACCGTGGATGATCTGGCGTCGGATTACGGGGTGGCGCGCGCCACCATCCGGCAGGCGCTCGACCAGATCGAGGCCGATGGCCTGATCGACCGCTACCGGGCAAAGGGTACTTTCGTGCGCCACAGGGCCGACAAGCGCCTGTGGTGCGAGGTCAAGACTGACTGGTCCGGCCTGCTGCGCTCGCGACCCGGCGCAACGATCGAGATCCTCTCGGTCGAGGCTGACCGGATGCCACCCTCATTGAAGGAGATGACGGGCGAACCGGCTCCGTCCTATCGCCATTTCCGGCGTCGCCACTGGCGCGACGGGCAGGCCTTCCTGCTGGCGGACGTCTATCTCGACGAACGCCTCTGGCCGATGGTCAGCAACAAGAATCTTGCCGAACTTACCGCGCTTAACCTGGTAGCAAGCCTGCCCGGCGTGACGATCGCGGAAGTCCGGCAGACGCTGACCATCGGCATGGCCGATGTCGAGGTCGCCGGCCAGCTCAGCCTGCCGCTGAACGCGCCCGTCGCGTTCGTCGATCGCTCGGCGGTCGACGCCGCAGGCACGCTGATCCTCGTGGCAGCAGGCATCTATCGCGGTGATGTCGTGCGGATCGACGTCAAGCTGAACGAAGCCTTCGCCGCTCCGGCCGAGTGATCCGAGACCATCAGGCTCTGGACAAGGGACGCTGCGGTCTCTAGAAAGGACATAAGACTAGCTGATAGACTAATTTTGCGGAGGACGCGGTGCGGAGCGACAAGACGGCCGAGCGGATGACGTTGCACTGGTCGCCCCGCTCGCCATTCGTCCGCAAGGTGATGATCGCGGCGCATGAGCTGGGACTGGCTGAGCGGCTCGATTGCGTCCGCACGGTAGTCGCCATGACAACCCCCAATAGCGCGCTGCTCCCGGTCAACCCGCTGAGCAAGATCCCGACACTGGTGCTGGCTGATGGCGCGATGCTCTACGACTCCCTCGTGATCTGCGACTATTTCGACGAACTCGCTGGCGGCGCCCGGATCGTCCCGCGCGCCGGGCGCGAACGCTGGCTCGAACTGAGCCGCCACGCCGTCGCCAACGGCCTGCTCGACATGCTGATCCTCTATCGCAACGAGCGCGAAAAACCCGAAGCCGCGCGCACCGTAGCCTGGCTGGCGGCCTTCCAGGTCAAGCTCGACGCCACTCTGGCGCAGTTCGAACGCGATATCGGCGAGATTGCCGCTCGCCCCTTCGGCATCGCGCAGATCGCGCTTGGCGTCGCGCTGTCCTATCTCGATTTCCGTTTCGCGGCCTTCGACTGGCGCGCCACGCACCCCCGGCTCGCCGAATGGCACGCCGGTTTCAGCGCCCGCGCCTCCGCCCGCGCCACGGAGGTGGTCGATGACCTCTGAAGCGCCCGCGCCCCGGCAGGGCCCGCTCAGCCATGTCCGCGTGCTCGATCTCGGCCGCATCATGGCCGGGCCCTGGGCGAGCCAGATTCTCGCCGATCTAGGGGCCGACGTGATCAAGGTCGAGCGTCCCGGCACCGGCGACGACACCCGCTCCTGGGGACCGCCCTTTCTGAAGGACCGCGACGGCAAGCCGACGAGCGAGGCCGGCTACTATCTCTCGGTCAACCGCGGCAAGCGCTCGATCGCGCTCGATATCGCGACGCCCGAGGGACAGGACGTGGTGCGCGCGCTCGCCAGAACGAGCGACATCGTGCTTGAGAACTACAAGGTCGGCGCGCTGACGAAATACGGCCTCGACTACGCCGCGCTGAAGGCGCTCAACCCGCGCCTGATCTACGCCTCGATCACCGGCTACGGCCAGGACGGGCCGCGCGCCCAGTCGGCGGCTTACGATTTCGCGATCCAGGCCATGGGCGGGCTGATGAGCGTCACGGGCGAGCGCGAAGGCATGCCGGGCGCGGGCCCGCAGAAGGTCGGCGTGCCGATCGTCGATATCATGACGGGAATGTACGCCACAGTCGGCGTTTTGGCGGCGCTGGCGCGCCGGGCCGAGACTGGCGAGGGCGACTATATCGACCTCGCAATGCTCGACGTGCAGGCCGCCTTCCTCTCCAACCAGGCGATGAACTGGCTTGTCTCGGGCGCCGCACCTAAGCGCAACGGCAACCGCCATCCCAACATCCAGCCGCAGGATATCTTTCCCTGCGCCGACGGCCATATCGTGCTCGCGGTCGGCAATGACGGCCAGTTCGAGAAGCTCGCGCAACTGCTCGGCCATGCCGACTGGGCGAGCGACGAGAGGTTCAAGACAAATCCGCAGCGCGTCCGCAACCATGCTTTGCTCGACCCGCTGCTGCGCGAGGCCTTCGCGATTTGGTCGCGCGACGATCTCACCGTCGCGCTCGACGCAGCCGGCGTGCCCTGCAGCCCGATCAACACCATCCCCGAGGTCTTCGACGATCCTCAGATCAGGCATCGCAGAATGCTGCGCGACTTAGCCCACCCGACGGCGGGCATCGTGCCGCAGGTCGTCAGCCCCCTGAATTTTCGCGAAGCCCCCCTTGCCTTCGACCGGCCTCCGCCGCTTCTCGGCCAGCACACCGACGAGATCCTTCGCGAACTTGGGCTCGAGCCCCCGCAGAGCTGATGGCCCAGGACCGCCCGATGCAGCGCATTCCGCTCCCCACCGCCGCCGAGATGACGCAGGAGCAGCGCGCCGTCCATGACGAGGTCGTCGCGGGTCCGCGCGGCCGGCTCATCGGCCCGTTGCGGGCCGTGATCCACAGCCCCGATTTGGCGCGGCGCTGGTCGCGGCTTGGCGAGTATCTGCGCTACGACATCTGCATTCCGCCGGCGCTGAAGGAACTCGCCATCCTCGTGACGGCGCGGCGCTGGAACAGCCAGCTCGAGTTCCACATTCATCGCGACGCCGCGCTGGCGGCCGGCCTCGATGCAGACGTGATCGAGGCACTGCGGCTGGGCCGCGCACCGGCGTTTCGCGAGCCGGAACAGGCGGAGGTCTTCGAGTTCTCTCGCCAGCTCCAGCAGACCGGAACGGTCGCTGACGACGTATACGCGGCGGTCAGGCGGCGCTGGGGTGACCAGGGCGTGGTCGAGCTCACGGCCCTAGTCGGCTACTACACCATGGTATCGATGACGCTCAACGTCCACGAAATCCCCTTGCCCGACGAAGGCGAACCGCCGCTGAAACCCGTTGCCGGCGACGGGCTGACAGAGCTGCCGCAGGCAACCGCGGCGCAACTTGCCCGCAAAGCCACCATGGTCGCGGCCGGAGAATGACCATGCAAAATTCCTGGGAGTGCTTCGACGTCGCCGTCGCTGATTTCGTCGCCGTCGTCACCATCAACCGGCCGCCGGTCAATGCGCAGAACCGCCGCTTCCGCGAAGAGGTCATGGCGATCTTCGACATGCTCAGCGACCGCGCCGACGTCCGCGCCGTGGTTCTGACCGGAGCTGGCAAGACCTTCTCGGCCGGCGCCGATCTGAAGGAACGGCCTGGCCTGGCGGATAATCCCGGTGCCTATTCGGGCCACAACCGGATCGTGCGCGAATCCTTCAACGCGGTGATGGAATGCGAGAAGCCGGTGATCTGCGCGATCAATGGCGCCGCGATCGGGGCGGGCTGCGTGCTCGCGCTCTGCTGCGACATCCTGGTCGCCGCCGACGAGGCATATCTCGCCATGACCGAGGTCAACGTGGGGCTAGCCGGCGGGGTGAGCCATGTCCGGCGCTTCTTCCGCGAATCCGATGCGCGCCTGCTGATCTATACGGCGCGACGCATCGCAGGGCGCGAGCTGCTGCGCATGGGCGTCGTGTCCGCAAGCGTGCCGGGCGATACGCTGATGGCGACGGCGCTCGGTATTGCCCGCGAGATCGCCGAAAAGAGCCCCTCGGCGGTGCGGGCCGCCAAGCGCTCCTTCAACGTCACCGAGGACATGCCGCTGCATGGTGGCTACCGCTTCGAGCAGTCGCAGACCGTGGCGCTGGCCGGTAGCGACGACACCAAGGAAGCCCAGAGCGCATTCGCTGAGAAACGCAAGCCGGTATTCAGATCATGACGATGACCGAGCCAAGGCCCGCCACACGCATTGCGGTCTCCATCGCAGGGTTGGTATCGGAGATCACCTACGAGCTTGTGAAATCCGTCGCGGCGCGGCTCTTCGAGCGGGCGCTGAAGAAGTTGCCTGAAGACACCGAGGATGTGCTGCACTGCCGAATTTCGATCCGGCCCTGCTCTCATTCGAGACGGTGATGATACAGCCGCTTTACGCAAGTATCACGCTCGAAACGTGAAAGGCGATCGTCGGCCTGCTTCAGACCGCGATCGCGAAACACTTCAACGAAAAAACGGGAGAACGCCATGAGATCAAAAACTAGGATCGCGCTGGCCGCGTTCGCAACAACGCTGCCGGCCTTGGTCGCAGGCGCGGGAACGTTGGATGACACCAAAGCGCGCGGCTCGGTCAATTGCGGCGTCAGCCCCGGCGTGCCGGGCTTCTCCCTGCCGGACGCCCAGGGCAAATGGAACGGGCTCGACGTCGATGTCTGCCGTGCCGTCTCGGCCGCACTCTTCGGCGACCCCTCCAAGGTCCAGTTCACCCCGCTGAATCCAAAAGATCGTTTCGCCGCGCTGTCGTCGAAGCAGATCGATATCCTCTCCCGGCAAACAACCTGGACGCTGTCGCGCGAGACAACAGTCGGGCTCGATTTCGGGGCGATCAACTACTATGACGGCCAGGGTCTGCTGGTCCGCAAGGCGCTCAACGTCGCATCGGCCAAGCAACTCGATGGCGCCTCTGTCTGCGTCCAGACCGGCAGCACGAGCGAACTCAATCTCGCCGACTATTTCCGCGCCAACACCATCAAATACGAGCCTGTCGCCTTCAACGCGGGCGACGAGGCAATCAAGGCCTTCGAATCAGGCCGCTGCGACGTGTTCTCGACCGACGCCTCGGCACTCTTTGCCTATCGCCTCAAGCTCGCCGACCCGGCGGCCTTCGTCGTCCTGCCCGAGATCATCTCGAAGGAGCCGCTCGGCCCGGCAACGCGCAAGGGCGACGAGCAATGGTCCGATCTGGTGAAATGGGTGCATTTCGCCATGGTCAACGCAGAGGAGCTCGGCATTACTTCCAATAACGCCGACGAGATGTTGAAATCCGCCAGCCCTGAGATCAAGCGCTTCCTCGGCGTCGACGGCAATCTCGGGGAGGGCCTCGGCCTGTCGAAGGATTGGGCCTATCGGATCGTCAAACACGTTGGCAATTACGGCGAGTCCTACGACGCCCATTTCGGCCCCAAATCGTTACTCGCGATTCCACGCGGCCTGAACAATCTCTGGTCAAAGGGTGGGCTGCAATACGCCCCGCCGCTTCGCTGAGGCGGCGGGAACGCAGTGGTGCGGGTAGGTTCATCGCATTCCGCACCAAGTTAATGGCGTTCGGCTTCCGGGCCATCGGGGCGAAGTAAAATCAGATCAGTGGCGGCGCGGGACAACGATATTTAAAGGGCCCCTATCGGGCCCTTTAACATACGTTGCGTTGTTTCCGTTCATCTTAAGGTAATCGCGCCAGTGTCGGGATAGACGCACGTTGTGGATGGGTTTGCTACGCTGAGCCGGACGTGTGTCTTCGACTGTACGCAGGGCTATTGACCTCGTACGCTGTATCTCGATCGTCACGTCATAGCTCGAGTGTAGCAAGCCCAACCAATCCGTCCCGACAGCACGTCACAAATTCTCACAAGGCCGTCGGCGCAGGAACAGCCGCGCGCGCCGTAGCGCTCAATCAGCTCTTCGTCTTCGAGAAGATCCAGCGGCAAGCGGATCGCCGCCCGGGCCACGCCGCCTTCTGCTTCGAGTTTGTCGATAGTTGGGATTTGGGCCGCTTTACCACTGGCCGGCCTTGATCCGAACCAGGTAGGGCATGGCGAGATGGAGATACCGGGAAATGCAGGATCATTTGAAAACCAGTGTTTTTTCATGAAACGCGCGGACGATCACCCGCCATCGGCGATCGACAGAGTACCGCAACGGCCGGCTGTTGACGCGCCGCATGTGCGCCATTAATTTGATGAACTAGACAATTATCCTTTTGTCGATCGCTTCTGCGCACCCTCGCGTTCACGATCGCAAATCGTCGCAAAGCCGTTGGGCCCCGATCATCATGCAGAACGTCGTCGATATCTCCGGTTGGAAGCTGGGGCCTGAGGGAATCGTCCAAGTTGCCCGGTTCGGAGCGCGGGTGGCTCTTGCGCCAGAGGTGATAGAACGTATCGCCCAAGCACGCGAGGTCGTCGACGAAGCTGTCCGTAAGGGCGACAAGATTTATGGCGTCACAAGCAGCGTCGGTGCCAAGACCGGCAACATGATCGCTCCGGACCAAATTCCTGAATTCAACCGCCGCCTCCTACTGACGCACAATATGGGGCACGGCCCTCTCGCAGAGCACGAGACCGTGCGGGCGATGATGGTCGTCCTGCTCAACAGCATGGCGACCGGGTATCTCGGGGTTAGACCTGTGATGGCCGAAACCCTGGTACATGCGCTAAACACCGATCGCCGGATCGACGTCTATCTCTGGGGTTCAATGGGCGAAAGCGACATGTCGCCCGTCTCGGATCTGGCGCTGGAACTCTACAAGAACCATGAATTCGCCGCCGGAGAAGCCCTCGCCCTACTGAATTCCAGTGCGCTGTCGATCGGCACGGCCGCCCTTGCTTTCCACGACCTCTCGCGGATGCTGGATTTCGCCACATTGGCAGGGGCCTTCAGCATGGAAGGCTTTGCCGCAAATCCCTCGATCGTGTCGGAAGCCGCGCTGAATTCGCGTCCATTCAAAGGTGTGCTGCATCATGGCCGCGTGATCAGAAACTATCTGGCCGGTAGCTACCTGATGCAGCCCGGCGGGCCGCGTCATCTTCAGGATCCTCTGAGCTTCCGTTCGTTGCCGCTGATCCATGGGACAGCTGCGGATAGCCTTACCTTTGCAGGACAGCAACTCGCTATCGAGCTGAGTGCGAGCCAAAACAACCCTATCGTTGCGATCGAGCAGCGCCAATTGGTCTCGGTTGCCAATTTCGATATGGTTTCCCTCGCGATGGCGCTCGACATCGCCCGGCTCGCGATGGTGCCTGTCGTCACCAGTTCCACTGAACGACTGGCTAAGCAGGCGGATTCATTCTGGTCCGGCCTGAGCGTCGGCCTGATCGAGGAAGATGGCGTTGGATTGCCAGGCTTCAACGGCCTCGCGCAGTTTCACAAGTCGATCACGTCCGAGGCACGGCTTCTGGGCGTTCCGGTGGTGCACGAACTCGCGAGTTCTAGCCATTCGAATGGCAATCTTGATCGCGCGAGCATGGCCGGCCTTGCGGCGCGCCGCACAGCGGAGATGGCGGCGCTCTGCCGTTCGATCTTTGGCATGGAGCTCATGGTGGCGGCGCAGGCCGTGGAGATGCGGAAGGCAAAGCCGCTTGGGGCAGTGACCTCTGAACTCTTTGCATTCGTAAGGCGCGCTATTCCATATGCAGGCGCCGGACAACGTGTGCCTCACGCTGGGCAATTTGTTCAACACCTTGTTGCGAATGATGCGGAAATCGACCGCCTCATTGGAATGGCTTAACTGAGCATTCCTGCCGGCCCTATCGCCGATGACCACCCTCAGCTACACCACGCGTCGGGACACGACCGCCAGAGCCGCGCTGTCAGCGGCCTTAACCGGCTGCTTCAGGCAGCGTTTCCATCATCGCCGCCGGCGCCAGTCCTCACCTTCGACGGGCTGATTCCGGGCGGTGATGCGTTCCCGTGACCCGTCGCGGAATCTGTAAGAGCCGGACTCGAAACGATCTGAACGCGATCAGGGCTTTGCGAGGCGTCGCGTGACGGCTCTGATGTGGGCGACGAGAACCCAGGCGGTGGCACTTTCGACCGTGGCCTCGAAGTCTTTGGCGAGCCTGC
>Ga0209902_100478_pt1 | contig 41972 bp, 35 predicted proteins | sample FECB27metaG_FD_188304 | JGI IMG/M metagenome (GOLD analysis project Ga0209902, IMG submission 188304) | Cyanobacterial communities from the Joint Genome Institute, California, USA - FECB-27 (SPAdes) (version 2) | ecosystem: Environmental > Aquatic > Thermal springs > Hot (42-90C) > Microbial mats...
GGAGGGAGCCCAACGCCCATCAGAAGGTCACGCGCACGCCCACCTTCAGCGACCGCCCCGGCAGCGGCGCGGCCGGGTACACCGTCGTCGTCAAGATCGAGGTCGCGCTGTAGGCCAGCTTGTTGCCGATGTTGTCGACGCGCGCATACCAGGTGAGGTTGGCGCGCTGCACCTTCATGCGGTAGGCGATCGAGGCGTTCCACAGCGTGTAGGCATCGGTCTCGCGCGCGCCGACGCCGGGCACGCGGTGCTGCGCGGCGTTGTAGTCGAAGCCGACGCGGCCGCTCCACGGGCCGTTGCCGTAGACCAGCGTGGCGCCCACACGCACCGGCGCGATGCGCGGCAGCGGCTCGCCGGTGTCGGTGTTCTTCGCGCGCACCAGGTCGCCGCGCCACTCGAGGTCGAGCGTGCCGGCATCGGCCATGCGCGCGAAGCCGTCGCTGCCCAGCAGGCGCAGGTTGCCGCTGGCCTCGATGCCGGTGAAGCGCGCGCGCACGCCGTTGTAGAGGTACTCGGCCAGCGTGTCGGTGACCTCGGGATCGGTCACGACCTGGCCCTCCTCGTCGAGCGTGCGGCCCGAGGCGGTCAGGCCGATGTAGTTGCGAAAGCGCGTGACGTAGGCATTGACGCGCGCCGTGTTCGGCCCCGACTTCCATTGCGCGCCGAGGTCGAAGCCGGTCGACTGCTCCTTGCTCAGGTTCGGGTTGCCGACCTCCCACGCGGCCGTGGCCACGTGCGGGCCGTTGGCCAGCAGCTCGTAGTCCTTGGGCGCGCGCTCGGTGTAGGCGATGTTCGAGGTCAGCTGCCACTGCGGCGCGAGGTTGACCAGGGCGCCGAAGGCGGCGCTGTTCGGGTTGAAGGTGCGCTCGCCGATCGCGAAGCGGTTGATGCTCGGATCGTCGGGATAGCCGAGCGAACGCACCGTGACGCGCTCGGTGCGCGCGCCGAAGCTCAGCTTGCCCCACGAAGTGCCCATCTCCTCGTAGAGAAACAGCGCGCGCGAGCGCGTGCGGCTGTGCGGCGCGAAGGCTTCCTCGCCGTCGGCGGCGAAGCGGTTGGTCTCGGCGCTGAAGCCCATCAGGCCTTCCAGCGGTCCGATCTTCTCGTGCCGCACCTCGACGCGCAGGTCGTTGCTCATGTTCGAGAAGGTGGTGCCGGCCTCGGCGCCCTCGAACTCGGTGTGGCGGTAGTTGGTGTGGCTGAGCTTGGCGTGGACGCTGCGGATGATGCCGCCCGGGCGCCATTCGCCCTCGATCGCGTAGCGGTCGGACTTCATCGCGATGGTCACGTCGTCCTCGGCCACGGTGCCGTAGTTGCTGCGGTAGGTGCTGGCCGAGGCGCCGATCCAGCCCCGGTCGAAGAACAGCGTGCCGCCGATCGCGCCGCCGTGCGCCTCGTTGGCCGAGTTGCAGATCTTGCGCGCGCGCCAGGGCGAGCCGGGCTTCTCGCAGTTCAGGTCGATCGGCGCCGAGACGTCGCTCGAATCGCGCTTGAAGGCATCGGCATGCAGCGCGAAGCGGCCGTTGCCGCCCTCGAGCATCACGGCGCCGTTCTTCTCGCGGTTGCCGGTGGCATAGCCGAGGTCGGCGCGGCCGCCGAAGCCCTCGATCGGCTCGCTCGGGATGCGGTTGTCGATCAGGTTCACCACGCCGCCGACCGCGCTGCCGCCGTACTGCAGCGCCGACGGGCCGCGCAGCACCTCGACGCGCTCGGTGACCAGCGCGTCGACCGGCACCGCGTGGTCGTAGCTCAGCGCCGAGGCGTCGGGCGCGCCGCCGCCGTTCTGCAGGATGCGGATGCGGTCGCCGTCCTGGCCGCGGATGATCGGCCGGCTGGCATTGGGGCCGAAGTAGGTGCTGCTGACGCCGGGGATGTTGTCCAGCGTCTGGCCCAGCGTGGACTGCGAGCGCAGCAGCAGCTCGTCGCCCGAGAGCGTGGTGGTGGGCGCGATCAGGTCGCTGGCGCCCAGCGGGTTGCCGGTGACGGTGATCTCGCGCAGGCTGGTGGTGGGTTGCGGGTTCGGCGAGGAATCGGCGGGTGCGGTCTGGGCCAGGGCCGCGGCCGAGGCGAGCGAGAGGACGGCGGCGCCGATGGCGTTGCGACGGAATTGGGGGGTCATGATGAAAACTCGTTGAATCGATGAGCGACCGCCGGCCCCCCGTGCGCGACGGGTGGCGGCGAATCGGAAACGGAACATTCAGCGAGCGACAGGCGGCCCGCGGGCCTCGAACGGCGCGACCCAGCGGACGATGGCCTCGCCCTGCAGGTAGGCGAAGCGCGCCGCCGGCAGCTGCACCGGCAGCAGCACCAGCGGCACGCCCAGAGCGCCGGAGCCGTGCGCGAGCCGGTCGTACAGCCGGCACTCGGCATCGGTGCGGTCGCCGAACAGGGCATGCAGCCAGCCGTGCCGCGCGGCGGAAGCATGCGCCTGCGCCTCGTGCACGCCCTGCATCGCGCCTGCGGCCGCGGCCATGCGCCGGGCCTCCACGGTCCGGGTCCAGTCGCCCGGCACGTGCAGCGTGGCATGCACGAGCCCGAGGGTCGACGCCGCCCACACCGCGAGCAGCAGCGTGAGAACGACGGCGCGCGACAGCCTCGAGTGCTTCATCAGAAGTGCGTGGTCATGCTCATGTACACGCTGCGCCGCGTGCCGTATTGCGGCGCGCCCACGCCGACGCCGGTGCCGTCGCGCAGCAGGTAGCTCTTGTCGAACAGGTTCAGGATCGCGACGCGGCCGACCACGTCGCTGCCCGAGGCGTACTTCCAGGTGTGGGCGTAGGCGGCGTTGACCACCGTGTAGTTCGGCAGCGCGGCGCTGTTGGGCGCGCCGCCGTCGGGCGTGCGACGCAGGCCGCTGCCGAAGATCAGGTCGCCGCTGACCTGGTCGTCGCCGAAACGGTAGCTGGCGCCGGCCGAGGCCGTCCAGGTCTGGTCATGGTCCAGGTACACATAGTGGTTGGCGATGTAGCCCAGCTCGTCGGCGCCGAACAGCGACTGGCTCGACACGATGTTCCTGCCCATCGCCTTCTGGTGGGCCAGGTTCGCGTAGGCCGACCAGTGCTCGTCGTTGTAGCGCGCCGACAGCTCCACGCCGCGCGCGAAGCCGTCGGCGTAGTTGAACGGCGACAGGATCAGCGCCTGGCCGAACTGGCCTTCGTCGACCAGGTTCGTGATGTTCTTGTAGTAGACGTCGGCCGACAGCGACAGGTTCGGGCTCAGCTTGTGGTCCACGCCCAGGTCGAAGTAGTGGGTGCGCTCGGCCTTGACCGGATCGGACACCGCGATCTCGGGCTGGTTGCTGGTGCCCGCATAGAGGTTGATGCTCTGCTGCGACGCCAGCTCCTGCGGCGGCGGCGTGAAGTAGCGCGCGTAGCCCGCGTGCAGCGCCGTGTCGTCCGACAGCTTGTACGCGAGGTTCAGCCGCGGGCTCCACTGGTGCTCCTTGGTGAAGGCATCGACGCTGTCGTAGCGCAGGCCGTAGTTGAGCGTGAGCTTCGGGTCGATGCGCCACTCGTCCTGCAGATAGAGGCTGGCGAGCTGGCCGACCTTGCCGGAGTTGTCGTTGATCAGCAGCGGCGTGTCGCCGGCCTGCGCGCCGCTGTCGTCGACCGGGAACACGTTCACCGCATTGATGCTGCGCGTGGTCTGCCGCGTGTAGGCGCCGCCGAAGCGCAGCGTGTGCGCGCTGCCGAGCTTGTACGAGGCATCGGCCTGGAGGCCGTTGGACGAATTCGAGCGCAGGGTGTCCGAGGCCACGCCGTTGTAGACCAGGTCGCCCACGGGGTCCGGCAGGTAGTGCAGGTTCGAGTACTGGTGGAAGGCCGAGACCTGGAAGTCGAGCGCGCCGAGCGTCTTCTGGAACGACAGCGCGACGAAGCGCGTGGCCTCGGTCTGCCGCTCGCGCACGTCGGACGACGGCAGCGCATTGAAGCCCGAGCCCAGGTCGCTGAAGCCCGCGAGCGAGAAGGCCGGGGCCTGGCCGGGATTGGTCGGGATCTGGAACTTGCCGTTGTAGGTGCCGAACATCAGGCCCAGGCGCGTGTCGGCGTCGAGGTAGTACGACAGGGTGCCGAAGGTCTTGCCCTGGCGCGTGCGGTCGTTCTGCGCGTTCAGCGTGGGCTGCGGGTTCTCGATGCCGCTGGTGTTGGACACCAGGCTGCCCGACAGGTAGTAGCTCAGGTTGCCCGTGGTGCCGTAGAACGACGCGTTCTCCTCCAGCGTGTTGTGGCTGCCGAAGGTGAAGCCGAGCGAGCCGCCGGGCTTGCCGAGGCCCTGCCTGGTCTGGATGTCGACGATGCCGGCGGTGCGCAGGCCGTACTGCGCGGGCAAGGCGCCGGTGAGGAAATCGACCGAGTCGATGTAGCGCGTGTCGAGCGACTGGCCGAAGCCCGAGATGCCTTCGGGCAGTTGCACGCCGTTGACGCGGTACTGCACGTTGCCGTGGTCGTCGCGCACGTGCAGCGAGCCCGAGGCCTTGGAATCCTTGGCGACGCCCGGCAGGGTCAGCAGCACGTCGTCCAGCGGCGTGGCGTCGCCCTTGCCGAGCGCGTCGATGGCCGAGCGGTCGATGCGGTAGACCGTGGCGCCGACCGCGGGCGACAGCTCCATGCGCGCCTTCTTGAGGCGCTCGGACTGCGCCTCCACCGTCACCGCCGGCAGGGCACCGGTGGCGGGCAGCGCGCCCGCGGAAGCATCGGCGGCAGGCGCCGGCGCGGCGAGCTCCTGCGCGACGGCTGCCAGCGACAGCAGGGAAAGAACGGCAACGCCGATGGCATTGCGACGGAAATGGGGAATCATGAATGGACACTCGTTGAATCGATGGGCGGCCCGCCGCCACCCGTGGCGAACGGGTGCGGCGAGCCGGAACACAAGGGGGATTCAGCGAGAGGAAGGCGGGCCGCGCGCGTCGAACAGCGCGACCCAGCGGGCGAGCACCTCGCCCTGCAGGTAGGCGAAGGTGGCCGTCGGCAACAGCATCGGCAGCACCACCAGCGGCACGCCCGGTGCGCTGGAGCCGTGCGAGAGCTGGTCGTACAGGCGGCACTCGGCATCGGTGTGCTCGCCGAACAGGCCGGCCAGGCCGTGCGCGGCATGGTCGTGCCCGGCGTGGTCGTGGTCCACGTGCGCGGCCGCGGCCGCCGCGGGCAGGCCCAGCGCGTGCAGCGAACGGTGCATCAGCCCGAGCGTGCCCGCGAGCCACAGCGCGATCGCCAGCGCGAAGACGAGCGCGCGCTGCGAGCGGGTCGGGCCGGACGAAAGGGCGAGGTGCACGGGCGCGGCGGAAAGAGGATCAGGCCTTGACGCGCGCGGCGAAGGTCTTCTGGAACTTCTCGACCTTCGGTCCCACGACGAAGGCGCAGTAGCCCTGGTTCGGGTGGTTCAGGAAGTAGTCCTGGTGGTAGGCCTCGGCGGTCGAGTAGTTGTCGAGCGGCTTGACCTCGGTCACCACCGGCGAGGCGTAGGTCTTGCCGGCCTCGATCTCGCGGATGACCTCGTCGGCCACCTGCTTCTGCGCCTCGGTCGTGTAGTAGATGCCGCTGCGGTACTGGGTGCCGACGTCGTTGCCCTGGCGGTTGAGCGTCGTGGGGTCGTGCACCACGAAGAAGATCTCGAGGATCTCGCGCAGGGCGATCTGCGCCGGATCGAAAGTCAGCTTCACCACCTCGTTGTGGCCGGTGCGGCCGGTGCAGACCTGCTCGTAGCTGGGATTGACCGTCTGGCCGTTCGAATAGCCCGATTCCACGTCGACCACCCCCTGCACGCGGTCGAACACCGCCTCGGTGCACCAGAAGCAGCCGCCGCCGAGCACGATGGTTTCGGTGGTGGAAGGCGAAGAGGTCATGGGGGACTCCAGGAACGGACTGACAAGGGAACCCGATATTGTCGCGGCTTGACGCATTCGATGCGGCTCACTACATTACTAACCCGCGAGTCATTAAACAATGCCCACTCCCCGATTCCTTGCCGACAAGATCTGCCCGGTCCGCGCCAAGCGCGAGCGGCGCAAGGAGGCGCGCCCCGGCGAACTGCTGGCGGCGGCGCTCGATCTGTTCGTCGAGAAGGGCTATGCCGCCACCCGCTCGGAAGAAGTGGCGGTGCGTGCCGGCGTCTCCAAGGGCACGCTGTTCCTCTATTTCCCGAGCAAGGAAGAGCTGTTCAAGGCCGTGGTGGTCGAGAACCTCGGCGGCCGCTTCACCGAGTGGAACCAGGAATTCGAGACCTTCGAGGGCACCACGGCCCAGATGCTGCGCTACTGCATGCGCGTGTGGTGGGAGCGCGTGGGCCTGACCCAGGCCTCGGGCCTCACCAAGCTGATGATGAGCGAAGGCGCCAACTTCCCCGAGCTGGCGGACTTCTACCGCCAGGAGGTGGTGCGGCCGGGCCATGCGTTGCTTCGGCGCATCATCCAGCGCGGCATCGACCGCGGCGAGTTCCGGCCGGTCGACGTCGACCACACCATCTACTCGGTGGTCGCGCCGATGATCTTCCTGATGCTCTGGAAGCACTCGGCCAACCTGTGCGTCGACGAGGGCGACAACTTCGACCCGCTCAAGTACATCGAGATGCAGGCCGACGTGGTGCTCTACGGCCTGAGCACCCAGCCGCGGGCGCAGGCGGAACCCGACGAAGCCGCTGGCCCGTCGGGTGCCGCCTAAAATTGAAGGTTTGTCCTGACCCGCCCCCAGAAGGAAAACCCATGAGCACCGCCCCCACCCTCGAGCGCTTGCGCTTCAACATGATCGAACAGCAGATCCGCCCCTGGGATGTGCTGGACCTGGAAATCCTCGACCTGCTGGCGGTCATCCGCCGCGAGGACTACGTGCCCGAGGCGCACCGCGCGCTGTCCTTCTTCGACATGGAGCTGCCGCTGCTCGACGGCTCGGTGCCCGGCGAATTCATGCTGTCGCCCAAGGTCGAGGCGCGCACGCTGCAGGACCTGCACGTGCAGAAGCACGAATCGGTGCTCGAGATCGGCACCGGCTCCGGCTTCATGGCCGCCCTGCTCGGCGCCCGCGCCGCCAAGGTGCTGTCGCTCGAAATCAACCCCGCGCTGGCCGCCCGCGCCGCCGAGACCCTGCGCCAGAACGGCGTGACCAATGTCGAGGTGCGCCATGCCGACGGCGCCGTGCCGCTGCCCAGTGGCCCGAGCTTCGACGTGATCGTGCTCAGCGGCTCGGTCGCGCGCATTCCGCAGAACCTGCTCGGCTCGCTCAAGGTCGGCGGCCGCCTGGCCGCGATCGTCGGCGACGAACCCATGATGCGCGCCCACTTCGTGACCCGCAGCAGCGAAAGCAAGTGGGACACGATCCAGCCCTGGGACACGGTGGCGCCGCGCCTGCTGAACTTCCCCGAGCCGTCGCGCTTCGCGTTCTGATCGGGCCGGCCGCATGATCGATCAAGTCCGCCCCGCCGACCTCGCCGCCTGGTTTGCACAGGACGCCGACGCACCCGCCGTGCTGCTCGACGTCCGCGAGCCCTGGGAGCTGCAGACCGCGAGCGTCGCCCCGGCGGGCTTCACGCTGCTGGCGATCCCGATGAACGAGATCCCCGCGCGCCTGTCCGAGCTCGACGAGAACCAGCGCATCGCCTGCCTGTGCCACCACGGCGCCCGCAGCCAGCGCGTGGCCGCCTTCCTGCACCAGAACGGCTTTGCCCAGCTCGCCAACGTGGCCGGCGGCATCGACGCCTGGTCCGCGCAGCACGACCCCGCCGTGCCGCGCTACTGATTCTTCAGCTCCCAAGGACTTTCAATGCCTCCCAGGCCCCGGCTCCTGCCTCTTTCCGCAGCCATCGCAAGCCTTCTTGCCACGCTGCTCGCATCGCCGGCCCAGGGCCAGACACTGAACGAACTCTACGAATCGGCGCGCGGCTTCGATGCCACCTACCAGGGCGCGCGCGCCCAGTACGACGCCAGCGTGGCGCGCGCGGCGCAGGCCAAGGCCGGCATCCTGCCGGCCGTCGGGCTCAGCGCGGGCGTGAACCGCAACAACCTCGACATCGACGTCATCACGGGCAACCAGCAGGGCAGTTCCTCGCGCGACTTCACGCAGCAGAACGTCGGCATCAACGCCACCCAGCCGCTGTACCGGCCCGCCAACTGGGCCACCTGGGAACAGGGCAAGCGCCAGGCCGAGATCGCGCAGTCGGTGTTCACCATCGCCGAGCAGGACCTGATCGTGCGCGTGAGCCAGGCCTATTTCGACGTGCTCGCGAGCCAGGACAGCCTGTCGCTGGTGCGCGCGCAGAAGGCGGCCGTGTCCGAGCAGCTCGCCTCGGCCAAGCGCAACTTCGAGGTCGGCACCTCCACCATCACCGACTCGCGCGAGGCCCAGGCCCGCTACGACCTCGTGGTGGCGCAGGAGATCGCGGCCGAGAACGACCTGCGCGTGAAGAAGATCGTGCTCGACCAACTGGTGGGCCGCCCCGGCAGCGTGCCGGTGCCGCTCGCGGTGCCGGTGGTGCTGCCGACCGCGCAGCCGGCCGACATCGAGGCCTGGGTCTCGCAGGCCGATGCCGGGCATCCGGCGATCCGCCAGGCGCAGCTCGGCGTCGACGTGGCGGGCCTGGAGATCGAGAAGGCGCGCGCCGGCCACAAGCCCACGCTGGACGCCAACCTCGGCTACAACGTCACGCGCAACCCGAACGGCACCAGCACCAGCACCGTGGGCACGCGCATCAACGCCGCCACCGTGGGCGTGACCTTCAACCTGCCGCTGTTCGCGGGCTTCGCGACCGAGAACCGCATCAAGGAAACGCTGGCCCTCGAGGACCAGTCGCGCAGCGTGCTCGACGGCACGCGCCGCAACGTGGCGCAGGCCACGCGCGCGGCCTACCTCGGGCTGGTCTCGGGCGCGGGCCAGGTCAAGGCGCTCGAGGCCGCCGAGGCCTCGAGCCAGAGCGCGCTCGACGCCAACCGCCTGGGCTACCAGGTCGGCGTGCGCATCAACATCGACGTGCTCAATTCGCAGAGCCAGCTCTACCAGACCAAGCGCGACCTCGCGCAGGCGCGCTACAACGTGCTGCTGGGCAACCTGAAGCTGCGCCAGGCCAACGGCACGCTGACCGTGGCCGACATGGACGCCATCAACGCCACGCTGGCGAAGAACGGCAGCGTGCCCGCGGTGCCGGCCCCATCGACCACCCCGGCCGATCCGAACGCGGTGGCCGTGCCGCCCGCGCGGCCCAGCGTGCCGGTGGTGCCGCCGGTGCCGGTGGCGCCGTTCAATCCGCCGCCGCCCGCGATCCCCGTGGCACCGCCGCCGCCGCCGGTGCTGAACCCGGGGCGCTGAAAGCCTAGTCGAGCGTCGGTTCCGCGCGTTCGCGCGGACCTTCAGCTGCCGGCTGCGCAGCATGGACCGGCGGTTTCGCCGGCTCGTCGGCCAGCGCCGGCTCCACCGGTTCCTCGGGCTCGGCCGCCATCGCGATCGTGAGCACCGCGGCCGCCGTGCGCTCGGCCGCGCCGCGGTTCGAGGACGAGAAGGCCTGCGCGGCCTGCGACATCGCCTCGCGGCGCTCGCGGTTCTCGACCAGCTTGAGCGCGCTGGTCACGGCCTGTTCCATGGTCTCGACGCGCAGCGAGGCACCGGCCGCGAGCGACAGCTGCGCGGCTTCGGCGAAATTGAAGGTCGACGGCCCCATCACCACCGGGCAGCCGCAGGCCGCGGGCTCGATCAGGTTCTGGCCGCCCAGGGGTTCGAAGCTGCCGCCGAGCAACGCGACGTCGGCCAGGCCGTAGTACAGCGCCATCTCGCCGAGCGAATCGCCGAGCCAGATCTCGGCCTCGGCCGGCTGGCCCGCCGTGCTGCGGCGCGCCACCGCGAAGCCCTCGGCCTCGATCAGCGCCGCCACCTCGTCGAAGCGCTGCGGATGGCGCGGCACGATCATCCACTGCACGTCGTGCACCCGCTTCGAGATCGAGCGGACCGCACCCTGCTCGGGCGGCACCGGCGCGGTGGCGCCGAAGCGTCGCAGCACCTCGAGCAGCAGGCGTTCCTCGCCGTCGCGCGAACTGGCCAGCACCACGATCGGCTTGGGCAGCGTGCCGCGCAGCTTGGCGGCCGCATGCAGCTGCCGCACGTCGGGCGTGGCGTCGAACTTGAGGTTGCCGTAGATGCCCGAGACCTTGGCGCCCAGCGACACCAGCCGGTGCGCGTCGGCCTCGGTCTGGGCCCAGACCGCGCTCAGCGCCGAATAGGCCGGCCGCGCCAGCCAGCCCAGCCGCTCGGCCGAGGCCAGCGATTTCTCGTTGAGCCGCGCATTGGCCAGCACCAGCGGGATGCGGCGCTCGGCGCAGGCCGCGGCCATCTCGGGCCAGACCTCGGTTTCCATCAGCACGCCGATGCGCGGCTGGAAGCGGTCGAGGAAGCGCGCCACGGCGCCCGGCGTGTCCCAGGGCTGCCAGACCTGCGTGTCGCCCTCGCGCAGCAGCTTGGCGCCCTCCTCGCGGCCGGTGGCGGTGCCGTGCGTGAGCAGGATCGGGATCTCGGGGAACTGGCGCCGCAGTTCCTCGATGAGGATGGCGGCGGCGCGCGTCTCGCCGAGCGAGACCGCGTGCACCCAGCACTGGGCGTGGCCGGTGGTGGCGGCGTCGTAGTGGCCGAAGCGCTCCTCGACCGCCACCGCGTAGCCGGGCTCGGCCGCCGCGCGGCGCCGCAGCTTGCGGCGCACCAGCGGCTGGGCCAGGGTGGTGAAGGCGCCGTACAGGCGCAGCAGCAGCGAACGCACGGTGTCCTAGTGCGCCGCTTCGGCCAGCGTGGCGTCGGGCTTCACCGTCTTGAGCAGCGCCAGCATGCGGGCCTCGATGCGCTCGAGCGCCGCCTGGGTCTGGCCCTCGAAGCGCAGCACCAGCACCGGCGTGGTGTTGGAGGCGCGGATCAGGCCGAAGCCGTCGGGCCAGTCGACGCGCAGGCCGTCGATGGTCGACACCTGCGCCGGGGCCTCGAAGCTCGCCGCCTTCAGCAGCTGCTCGACCACCGCGTGCGGCTCGCCCTCGGCGCACTTCACGTTGAGCTCGGGCGTGGAGAAACTCGTGGGCAGCGCGTTGAGCACGTCGCTGGCATTCGGGCTCTTGCTGAGGATCTCGAGCATGCGGCAGCCGGCATAGGTGCCGTCGTCGAAGCCGAACCAGCGCTCCTTGAAGAAGATGTGGCCGCTCATCTCGCCGCCCAGCGGCGAATCGAGTTCCTTCATCTTCGCCTTGATCAGCGAATGGCCGGTCTTGAAGATCAGCGGCTTGCCGCCCGCGGCCTCGATCGCCGGGCCCAGGCGCTGCGAGCACTTCACGTCGTAGACGATGGTGCCGCCCGGCACGCGCGACAGCACGTCCTGCGCGAACAGCTGCATCTGGCGGTCGGGGAAGATGTTCTGGCCGTCCTTGGTGACGATGCCCAGCCGGTCGCCGTCGCCGTCGAAGGCCAGGCCCAGTTCGGCGTCGCCCTGCTGCAGCGCGGCGATCAGGTCCTTGAGGTTCTCGGGCTTGCTGGGGTCGGGATGGTGGTTCGGGAAGTCGCCGTCGACCTCGCTGAACAGCTCCGTCACCTCGCAGCCCAGCGCGCGGAAGATCGCCGGGGCCGAGGCGCCGGCGATGCCGTTGCCCGAGTCGACCACGATCTTCATCGGCCGCGCGAGCCGCACGTCGCCCACGATGCGCTGCACGTAGGCCTCGGTCACGTCGACCTCGCGCACGCTGCCGCCGGGCGCGAGCGTCGCGCTGCCTGCTTCCATGGTCTTGCGCAGTGCCTGGATCTCGTCGCCGTAGATCGCGCGGCCGGCCAGCACCATCTTGAAGCCGTTGTAGTCCTTGGGGTTGTGGCTGCCCGTGACCTGGATGCCGCTGGTGGCGAGCGTGTGGGCCGCGAAATACAGCATGGGCGTGGTGACCGCGCCCACGTCGATCACCTCGACGCCGGTGGCCACCAGGCCGCGGATCAGCGCTTGCGAGAGCGCCGGGCCCGACAGGCGCCCGTCGCGCCCCACGGCCACGGAGGTCTCGCCGGCCGCGCGGGCCGCGCTGCCGAAGGCCCGGCCCAAGGCTTCCGCCACCTCGGGATTCAGCGTGGAGGGCACCACGCCGCGGATGTCGTAGGCCTTGAAGATCGACGCGCTGAGCTGCATGAAAAAGGATTCCTCTGTGGATTCGTGGACCCGGGGATTGTAGGCATCGCCAGGGGCACCCACATGTCCGAAAACGGCCAGTCGAAACGACGCCAAACCTTAATATTCAAGCCATGACAAACGCCAACGCCTCCCCCGACGTGCTCGAGAGCGATGCCTGCTACCTGGCGCTGAAGACGCACGACGCGCGCTTCGACGGCTCGTTCTTCACCGCGGTGACCTCCACCGGCATCTACTGCCGCCCGGTCTGCCGCGTGAAGCTGCCGCGGCGCGAGAACTGCCGCTTCTTCCGCCACGCGGCCCAGGCCGAGGCCGAGGGCTTCCGTCCCTGCCTGCGCTGCCGGCCCGAACTGGCGCCGCGCCCCATGGGCACGGCCAACTGGTCGACCGAGGATGCCTCGCGCATCCTCGCGCAGCAGGCGGCGCGGCTGATCGACGAGCCCGACGCCTGGACCGACGAGGGCCCGGGCGCCGCGCAGATCGCGGCCCGGCTCGGCGTCAGCGACCGCCACCTGCGCCGCATCTTCGAGGCCCAGTTCGGCGTCTCGCCGCTGCAGTACCTGCAGACGCGCCGCCTGCTCGCGGCCAAGCAGCTGATCGCCGACACCCGCCTGCCGATGACGCAGGTGGCGCTGGCCAGCGGCTTCGCGAGCGTGCGCCGCTTCAACGCGGCCTTCGTCGAGCACTACGGCCTCAATCCGAGCGCCTTGCGGCGCGCCGGCGGCGCCGAGGGCGGCGACGGCCGCGCGATCGAGGTGCGACTGGGCTTTCGCCCGCCCTACGACCCGAACGCGATGCTCGGCTTCTTCGCGCGGCGCGCGCTGCGCGGGGTCGAGAGCATCACGGCCGAGGACGGCAAGGTGCCCACGGCCGGCAAGAACGCCAAGGCGCCGGCCCCGGCCTTCACGCGGCTGGCGCGCACGCTGCGCGTGCAGCATGGCGCACAGGTGCATGCCGGCTGGCTGCAACTGCGCTTCGACATGGCACGCGAACAGATGCTGCTGTCGGTCAGCGATTCGCTGGCGCCGGTGCTGCCGGTGGTGATCAGCCGCGCCCGCGCCATGCTCGACATCGACGCCGACCCGATGGCCATCAACGCCGCGCTGCACGACGCCTTTCCGCATGGCGACGGCCTGCGCGTGCCGGGCACGGTCGACGGCTTCGAGCTCGCGGTGCGCGCGGTGCTGGGCCAGCAGATCACGGTGGCCGCGGCACGTACCCTGGGTTCGCGGCTGGTCGAGGCCTTCGGCGAACCGATCGTCACGCCCATCGACGGTCTCGACCGCCTGTTCCCCACGCCCGCCGCCATCGCGGCCGCCAGCGGCGATGCGCTGGGCCAGCTCGGCATCGTGCGCCAGCGCCAGGCCGCGCTGCATGCGCTGGCGCGCGCGGCGGCCGAGGGCCGGCTGCCGCTGCATGCGGGCGCCGACGTGCCCTCGACCATCGCCGCGCTGCAGGAACTGCCGGGCATCGGCGCCTGGACCGCGCAGTACATCGCGATGCGCGCGCTGCGCTGGCCCGATGCCTTCCCGGCCGGCGACGTCGCGCTGCAGAAGGCGCTGGGCGTGAGCACCGCGCGCGCCGCGAGCGAGGCCTCGCAGGCCTGGCGCCCGTGGCGCAGCTATGCGGTGCTGCGCGCCTGGCATGCCCCCGTCCCTTCCACGCCGTCCGTCGAGCCCACCGCCGCGGACATCCCTTCCAACCCAACGGCAGGCCTCACCGCCTGAAAAGCCATGAAGTTCAAGAAGACCGTCATCTACACCTCGCACTACGACAGCCCGCTCGGCGGCATCACCATGGCCGCCACCGACGCCGGCCTGGCCGGTGTCTGGTTCGACCAGCAGCGCCACTGGCCCGACACCACGGGCTGGCAGACGCGCGACGACCACCCGGTGTTCGTCGAAACGGCCGCACAGCTGCGCGACTATTTCGCCGGCAAACGCGACCGCTTCGAGCTGCCGCTCGACCTGTCGCACGGCACCGCGTTCCAGCAGAGCGTGTGGCAGGCGCTGCTCGCGATCCCCGCGGGCGCCACCACCAGCTACGGCGCGCTGAGCGCGAACGTCGGCAACCCGGCCGCGGTGCGCGCGGTGGGCGCGGCCGTGGGCCGCAACCCGATCAGCGTGATCGTGCCCTGCCACCGCGTGCTCGGCGCCAACGGCTCGCTGACCGGCTATGCCGGCGGGCTCGAGCGCAAGAGCGCGCTGCTCGAGCTCGAAGGCGTGCGGTAGGCTCGCGGTCCGGGAACGCCCGGCTGCAGACGGATCCGCAGCCGGGCGCAAGAGAACACACAACGACAACACCGCATGACCACCTCCACCACCACCGCCGCCGGCGCGCCCAAGCCCAAGGGCTGGCTCGTCGACCTCGTGCTGCTCGGCGCCCTCTGGGGCGCCTCCTTCCTGTTCATGCGCATCGGCGCCGCCGAGTTCGGCGCGCTGCCGACCGCGGCGGTGCGCGTGAGCATCGCCGCGCTGTTCCTGCTGCCGATCGCGCTGCTGCGCGGCCAGGGCCCCGCGCTCGCGCGTCACTGGAAGCCCAGCTTCTCGGTCGGCGTCTTCAATTCGGGCCTGCCCTTCGCGCTGTTCAGCTTCGCGGTGCTCAGCATCAACAGCAGCCTCGCGGCCGTGCTCAACGCGGCCACGCCGATGTTCGGCGCGCTGGTGGCCTGGGCCTGGTTCCGCGAGCGGCCCGACGGCTCGCGGCTGGTCGGCCTGGTGATCGGCTTCATCGGCGTCGCCATGCTCGCCAGCGGCGGCGCCGGCCTGCACACCGGCGCCAGCAACCTCGCGGCCCTGTGGGCCATGCTGGCCTGCCTCGCGGCCTGCCTGTGCTACGGCATCTCGGCCAGCGCCACGCGGCGCTTCCTCACGGGCGTGCCGCCGCTCGCCACCGCCACCGGCAGCCAGATCGGCGCCTCGCTGTTCCTCGCCGTGCCCGCGCTCTGGCTCTGGCCCGCGCAGATGCCCGGTGCGCGCGCCTGGCTCGCGCTGCTCGCGCTCGGCATCGCCTGCACCGGCGTGGCCTACATCCTGTTCTTCCGGCTGATCGAGCGCGCCGGCCCGGCGCGCGCGCTGACCGTGACCTTCCTGGTGCCGGTGTTCGCGGCCTTCTACGGCGCGGTGTTCCTCGGCGAGACCATCACGCAGTGGATGCTGACCTGCGCCGTGGTGATCGTCTGCGGCGTGGCGCTGTCGACCGGCCTCGTGAAGCTCTGGCCGCGCGCCGCCAAGGCCTGAGCCGGGATCAGATCGCGCCGGCCACCACGTTGACCGACAGCGCGAGCACCAGCATGTTGAAGGCGAAGGCCAGCACGCTGTGGATCAGCGTGATGCGCCGCATCTCGCGCGAGGTGGCCTGCACGTCCGACACCTGCGAGGTCATGCCGATCACGTAGGCGTAGTAGAGGAAGTCGAAGTAGTCGGGGTCCTGCTTGCCCGGGAAGTCCAGGCCGCCCGCGTCGGGCCCGCGGTGCTTCTCGTCGTTGTAGTAGCGGTGCGCGTAGTGGAAGGCGTAGATGGAATGCATCATCAGCCACGAGCCCGCGAGCGCCACCAGCCCGAGCCCGATGTGGACCGCGCGCTCGATGCCGCTCAACTGCTTCACCTGCTGCAGCAGCATCGCGATCGCCACCACGCTCGCGCCCACCACCACCAGCATCGACACCAGGATCATCAGGTTCGGCTGGTCGAGCGACTGCGCGCGCTCGCGCGTGCGCTTGGCGTCGAAGGTGTCGGCCAGCCACCAGGTCAGCACCTGGTAGACCAGCACGGCCGCGCACCAGCCGGCCAGGCCGCGCGCCATCAGGCCCAGCGGCCAGGGGATCGCCGCGACGGCGACGCCGACGATGCCGCCATACAGCAGGCGCTGTGGACCGGTGGTGGTGGACAGGGGATGGAGCGTGGACATGGGACGCAGCTTAGCGCCGTGGCCACGGCGCTGCGCGGTGCGGCGCGCCCGATGGGACTTTTTGTCCCAGCGTACGCCGCAACGTGCGCGCGCTGGTATGGTCACGACGTCCCCGGGGCACCGCGCCGGGCCCGACGACGTTTTCCCACGAAGCAACGACGTGCGGCCGATGCAGCCGCGCCCTTCCGCCATGAGACACGTGCGACTTCCTTCGCGACCACTGCACCACGGGCTGCGCGCCACGCTGGCGGCACTGGCCGTCGCGACCTTCGGCCTGATCGGCCTTGTCGGCCTGCAGCCCGCGCGCGCGGCCGAACCGGCCGGCGTCCCCGACACCATCGAGCAGCGCGTGGCCGCCTGCATCGCCTGCCATGGCCGCCAGGGCTCGACCGGCAACGCGGCCTTCTTCCCGCGGCTGGCCGGCAAGCCCGCGGGCTACCTGTTCAACCAGCTGCGCAGCTTCCGCGACGGCCGGCGCTCCAACACCGACATGAACTACATGGTGCGCCACATGTCCGACGCCTACCTGCAGGAGATCGCGGACTACTTCGCCGGCCTCGACCTGCCCTATGCCGCGGTCTCGCCGACCAGCGACGCACCGCCCGCCCAGCTCGCGCGCGGCCGCCAGCTCGCGCTCGAGGGCGACGCCACGCGCAACATCCCGGCCTGTGTGCATTGCCACGGCGCCGCGCTCACGGGCGTGCAGCCCGCCATCCCGGGCCTCTTGGGACTGCCGCGTCTCTACGTCTCCTCGCAGCTCGGCGCCTGGCTCACCAACGAGCGCCATGCGCTCGCGCCCGACTGCATGGCCGAGATCGGCCGTCGCATGACCACCGCCGACATCAACGCCGTCGCGAGCTGGCTCGCGGTGCAGCCGATGCCCGCCAACCCCAAGCCGGTATCCGCGCCGGCCGCGCCGCTGCCGATGGCCTGCGGCGGCATGCAGTGAGGCCGCGACGATGACCGCGCTCAAACGCCTGTTCTGGACCCTGCTGGTGCTCGTGCTGCTGCTGGCCGCCGTGGCCGGCGGCGTGGTCGCGCTCAACCTGCGCGGCGAGGCCGCCATTCCCGAGCAGGCCGAGGCCTTCGAGGCCACGCCGCAGCGCATCGAGCGCGGCCGCTACCTCGCGCTGGCCGGCAACTGCGCGGGCTGCCACACCACGCGCGGCGGCCAGGCCTACGCGGGCGGCCTGCCGATCGAGACGCCCTTCGGCACCATCCACTCGACCAACCTCACGCCCGATGCGCAGCATGGCATCGGCGGCTGGAGCAGCGCGCACTTCTGGCGCGCGATGCACAACGGCCGCTCGAAGGACGGCCGGCTGCTCTATCCCGCCTTCCCCTATCCGAGCTTCACGCGCGTCACGCGCGAGGACTCCGACGCGATCTACGCCTACCTGCGCAGCCTGCCGGCCGCCGACACGCCGAACCGGCCGCACCGCCTGCGCTTCCCCTACGACACCCAGGCCGCCCTCGGCGTCTGGCGCGCGCTGTTCTTCACGCCGCAGACCTTCGTCGCCGACGCGGGCAAGCCGGCCGAATGGAACCGCGGCGCCTACCTGGTCGACGGCCTGGGCCACTGCATCGCCTGCCACGGCAGCCGCAATGCCTTCGGCGCCACCGAGACGCAGCGCGGCCTCTCGGGCGGGCTGATCGCGGTGCAGAACTGGTATGCGCCCTCGCTGGCCGATCCGCGCGAAGCCGGCGTTTCCGGCTGGCCCGCCACCGAGGTGGTGGCGCTGCTGAAGAACGGCAGCGCGCCGCGCGGCTCGGTGATGGGCCCGATGGCCGACGTGGTGTTCGAGAGCACGCAGCATCTGTCCGAGGCCGACCTGTCGGCGATGGCCGCCTATCTCAAGGACCTGCCGGCCGTCGCGCAGGAGGCCGCAGACGCCAAGCCCGCGCGCCCCGCCACCTACCGGCGCGATGCCGGCGAGATGGCGCGCGGCAACCGCATCTACGACCAGCGCTGCGCCTACTGCCATGGCGACCAGGGCCAGGGCGCGCCGGGCGCCTATCCGCCGCTCGCGGGCAGCCGCGCCGTCAACATGGCGCGGCCCGTCAACCTGATCCAGGTCGTGAGCCATGGCGGCTTCCTGCCGACCACCGCGGGCAATCCGCGCCCCTACGGCATGCCGCCCTTCGGCGAGACGCTCGACGGCACCGACCTCGCGGCCGTGCTGACCTACATCCGCGGCTCGTGGGGCAACGACAGCGCGCCGGTCACGCAGCTCGACATCGCGCGGCGCTGAGGCGCGAACCGCGCCGCGCCCTAGGCCGACGCGCGGCACATCGCCGTCGGCTGAAGGCGAACGCGGGCATGGCGAATCTCCTACAGGCGCTGACGGCTTCGACGCATACGCGCGGTGGGCCGCACCTAATAACTTGGGGGTCAACAACAGGGAGCAGCGCCCCGGAACCCCGAGCGACACCGCAGGCCGACCGGCCTCGCGGCGTAGCGAACGCAGGTCCGAGGGTTTCAGTTTTTTGCCTCTTCTTCGAAGGACCTTCTTCATGCCCTTGCTCCGTTCGCGCGCCCGCGGCCACGCCACCCTCGTCGCCGCCCTGGCCGGCGGCGGCCTGCTCGCAGCCGCCACGCCCGCCCTCGCCGACCCGTCGCCGGCGCTCGACCGCTTCAGCCTTTCCGTCGGTGCCTATGCCGCCGATCCCAAGTTCGACGCCTCGGTGGGCACGCCCTACGGCTCGCTGCGCACCGGCGACATCAAGCCCGGCCGCGTGACCATGCCGCGCATCACGGCCGACGTGCTGCTCGGCGACACGCAAGGCCTGTCGTTCGACTACTTCCGCTACAAGCGCGACTACTTCGGCGGCCTCTCGGGCGGCACCTCGCTCGGCGGCCTCGGCACCATCGCGGCCTTCGGCAATGCCAACGTCGACACGCAGGTCGATTTCGCCAAGCTCTCGTACAAGTGGTGGATCGGTTCGGGCAACACGGTGCTGGGCCTCGGTGCCGGCGCGGCCTACTACCGCATCAAGCTCGGCGTGAGCGCGCTCGCGGGCGTCAACGGCCAGTTCGGCACGCTCAACGAAAGCTCGAGCCGCGATGCGATCGCGCCGCTGCTCGAGATCGGCGTGCGCCACGCGATCACGCCCGACCTGCGGCTGTTCGCCGACGCCTCGGGCGTGTGGAAGAACGGCGGCAGCTCGCACGGCAACATCTACAACGCCGCGGCCGGCGTGGAGTGGTTCCCGGTCAAGAACGTGGGCCTGGTGCTGGCCTACAACGTGACCAACATCGACATCACGCGCGACAGCGGCACGGCCGACGCGCGGCTGAAGATCCGCCTGCAGGGGCCGACGGCCTCGCTCAAGGCGCGCTTCTGATCGCGGGGAGATCGGCGGCGCAGTGCCGCCGATCTCCCGCCTCTATTCGCCCGGCTCGCGCGTCGAGGTCGCGAGCAGGATGGTGCGCACATCCTTCTTGAGCACCTTGCCGACCTTCGAGCGCGGCAGGTCGGCCCACACCTCGACCTGTTTGGGCGCCTTCACGCTGCCGATGCGCGCCTTGACGAAGGCCTTGATCGCCTCGGCATCGATGCTGCGGCCCGCCTGCGGCTGCAGCACCGCCACCACGCGCTCGCCCCACTTCTCGTCGGGCAGACCGATCACCGCGCTGTCCTGCACGTCGGGGTGCTGCATCAGCGCCTGCTCGACCTCTGCCGAATAGACGTTGAAGCCGCCCGAGATGATCATGTCCTTGGCGCGGTCGACGATGTAGAGGAAACCGTCGTCGTCGAGCCGGCCGATGTCGCCCGTGTGGTGCCAGCCGAAGCGCGAGGCCTCCTGCGTGGCCTTCGGGTCCTTGTAGTAGCCCTGCATCACGAGCGAGCCGCGCACCACGATCTCGCCGCTCTCGCCCACGGGCAGCAGCTCGCCCTCGGCGTTCATCACGCCCACCTGCACCAGCGGCCCGGGCCGTCCCGCCGAGGCGAGGCGATGCTTCGCCACCGAGCCGTCGGCATTGAAGTGCTCGCGCGGCGACATCATCGAGATCATCATCGGCGCCTCGGTCTGGCCGAAGAGCTGGGCCATCACCGGGCCGATCTTCGTGAGCGCCTCCTCGAGCCGCGCGGCCGACATCGGCGCCGCGCCGTACCAGAAGCACTGCAGCGAATCGCGCTTCGTCGCCGCGAGTTCCGGATGCTGCAGCAGCATGTAGATCAGCGTCGGCGGCAGGAAGGCGTGGGTGATGCGGTGGCGCTCGATCAGCGCGAGGAACTCGCCGAGGTCGGGCTTGGGCATGATGACCACGCGCCCGCCGAGCGCCATCACCGGCAGGCACAGCACGCCGGCCGCGTGCGTGAGCGGCGCGAGCGCGAGGTAGGCGGGCCGGCCCTCGAAGGGATAGCCCATCAGCGTGAGCGCCGACATTGCCTCGAGGTTGCGGCCCGTGAGCATCACGCCCTTGGGCTGGCCCGTGGTGCCGCCGGTGCCCGCGATCATCGCCACGTCGTCGGGCGGCGCGATGTCGAGCGGCGCGTCGTCCAGGCCTTCGAGCCAATCGTCCATCGAAGGCGCGAAGGGTTGCCGCGCATCGAGGCAGACCAGCGCGCGCAGCTTGGGCAGTTGCGAACGCATCTGCTCGACCATGGGCGCGTAGTTGCCGTGGAACACCAGGCAGGCGCAGTCGAAGGCATCGAGCACGAAGGCGTTCTCGCTCGCTTCGTTGCGCGGATTGATCGGGCACCACACGCCGCCCGCGCGCGAGATGCCGAACACCGTGGCGAAGGCCATCGCATCGTTGCTCGAGAGCACGGCCACCTTGTCGCCCGGCTGCAGGCCCGCGCGCTGCAGGCCGCGCGCCACGCGCCAGCTGATGCGCTGCACCTGGGCATAGCTGAGGTCGGCCTCGCCCAGGGTCAGGCAGGGCGCATCGGCGCCCAGCTGGGCGCCCTTGTCGAGGTAGTCGACGAGACGCATCGGGTCAGCCCATGCGCGTGAGCACGGGTTCCTGCACCAGGCCGAAGCCGCGCAGCGCGCCCAGCAGCTCGCGATGCCCGAAGGCCTGGCAGCCCGAGGCGAAACCCGCGCGGCGCGGCGGCTGCTGCAGCAGCGAGGCGGCCGCATAGGCCTGCAGCATGCCGGTCTGCTTGTAGTTGCAGTTGCCGAAGATCACGCAGTGCACGCGGCCCAGCGGACCGGAGGCATGCACCGAGTCGACCGACTTGTTGATGCGCGGGTTCTCGCGCGGCGGCATGGTGTTCATCACGCTCGATGCCGTCTGCGCCAGCGCCGCGTAGCGGTCCTCCTCGTTCATGCCCTCGGTGGCCTTGAGCGCGGCCGCCACGATCTGCGGCACGCCCATCATCAGCGGCTTGTTGAAGACGCCGCCGAGCACCTTGACGTTGGCCACGCGCGGATCGCGCTTGAACCACACGGGGTGCGAGGTGCCGCCCCAGGGCAGCGCGAGCGCGGCCTCGTGCTGGCCCGGGATCGACAGGTGGTAGAGGCCGGCATCGGGCTGCCACTCGACGTACTCGTTCTGCTCGAGGTAGTAGGCCTTCGACGTCGCCGCATTGACCAGGATGGTCTGCGTCGACGCGATGGTCGGGCTGCCGCCCCAGAACACGGCGATGTCGAGCGTGTCGAGGCCGGGCGTCTCGAGGCACAGCTGCGCCGCGATCTCGCCCGTGGTGTACATGTGGGCCAGGCCCGGCGAGAGCAGCAGCCCCGCGGCGGCGAACTTGGCGCCCCATTGCTGGTCGAGCGTGATCAGCCAGTCCTGCTCGCCCGTGGTATCGGTGTAGTGGCAGCCGGCGTTGAGGCAGGCCTCGACCACCTCGGGGCCGAACTTGGCGAACGGCCCCACGGTGTTGAGCACCACCGAGGCGCCGGTGAAGAGCTCGGTGAGCGCCTCCACCGAGTGCGCCACCTCCACCACCTCGTAGCGCGCGGTCTCGATGCCGGGCACGTTCGACTTCATCGCGGCGTCGAGCTTCTCCTTGCTGCGGCCCGCGGCGATGAACGGGATGTTGTATTCGCGCAGGTACTCGCAGACCAGCCGCCCGGTGTAGCCCGAGGCGCCGTACACGATGACCGGCTTCTTGTTCTTGCTGCTCATGTCGTCTCTCCTTTTTCTTGCCTGATGTGTGACTCGTTCTGTTCGCGCATGGCCTTCACATGCCCATGCCGCCGTCCACCGCGAGGCCGGCGCCGGTGATGAACCGGGCCGCGTCGGAGCAGAGGAAGACCACCACGTCGGCCATGTCGCCGACCTCGCCGAGCCGGCCCAGCGGCGTCTGGCCGATCACGTCGCCGACGGCCGCCTCCACGCTGGGCGCGAGGCCCGCGGCGACGATGTCGTTCGCGAGCTTCATGCCCATGTCGGTGGGCACCAGTCCCGGGTAGATGCAGTTGACGCGCACGCCGTAGCCCAGCTTGCCGGACTCCATCGCGGCCACGCGGGTCGCGCGGTCGACCGCCGACTTGGTGGCCGAGTAGCCCGCGATGGCGGGAAAGGCGATGGTCGCGGCGACCGAGGCGATGTTGACCACCGCGCCGCCCGCGCCCGCGGCGCCGCCGGGGCGCATCGCGCGGAACGCGTGTTTCATGCCCAGCAGGGTGCCGGTCACGTTCACGTCGAGCATGCGGCGCAGGTCCTCGGCCTGCACGTCGACCACCAGCGAGGTGATCTCGATGCCCGCGTTGTTGACCACGATGTCGAGCCCGCCGAGCTCCTTCACCGTGGTCTCGACGGCGGCGGCCCAGGCCGCGTCGTCGGTGACGTCGAGCGGCACGAAGCCCGCCTTCGCCCCGCCGGACGAGAGGCGCTGGGCAGTCGCCCGCCCCACGTCGGCGAGCACGTCGCCGATCATCACCGCCGCGCCGGCCTCGGTCAGCGCCTGCGCAATGCTGGCGCCGATACCGCGCGCGCCACCCGTCACGAGCGCCTTGCGCCCCTTCAGATCGAACTGTCCCATCGCTTGTCTCCTGTGGTCTGGTTGTGAGATGGAGCGGCCATCCTAGAAATCGTCTTGACGAGTGTCAAGATTTTCTTTGACGACCGTCCAGATTTTTTAGAATGGCGCCCGGAACAGGCTGGAACGCCGTTTCGCACGGGCGTGCCATGCGTGCTATGGTTTGCAGATCAACGGACAACGAGAGCGGCTCGCGCATCGCGCGGCGCGGTGGAAATGACGACACGACAGCAGGAACAACCGTCGACGGCCCGGGTGCCGAAGGCCAGGGTCGACAAGTTCGAGGAGCGGCGCGCCGAGCTCGGCGAGGCCGCGCTGACCACGCTCGCCACGCTCGGCTATGCGCGCACCAGCCTGCGCGAGATCGCGCAGAACACCGAGTTCTCGCACGGCGTGCTGCACTACTACTTCACCGACAAGGTCGACCTGATCGTCTGCAGCGTGAAGCAGTACAAGGCGCGCTGCGTCAAGCGCTACGACCACGCGGTCGACAGCGCCACCAGCTTCGACGAACTGACGGAAGGCTTCCTGCAGAGCCTGGCCGACACGCTGCGCGACGAGGGCCACATGCACCGCCTGTGGTACGACCTGCGTTCGCAGGCGCTGTTCGAGGCCGCCTTCCGCGACGACGTGACCGAGATCGACAAGAGCCTCGAGGCGATGATCTGGCGCATCATGGTCCGCTTCGAGGAGCTCGCGGGCGTGCCCACGGGCCTGCCGCCCGCCGCGGCCTATTCCCTGTTCGACGGTCTGTTCCAGCAGGCGCTGCTGCGCCACCTGTCGGGCGAGGCCGATGCGGCCGAGCGCATGAAGGACGACGTGCGCGCGGCGATCCTGCGCCTGTTCCCGCGGCCCGCCGAGCTCCGCAAGCCGGCCGCCGCGCGCAAGCGCCGCGCCTGACTCAGGCCTTCGTCTTCTTCGCGGCCTGCACGGCCCGCGCGCCGGCCCATTCGCCCGACACGCACAGGCCCTGCATCACCTCGGCGATCAGCGCGCAGATGGCGCGCTTGGCATTGCCGGTCGGCAGGTGCACCGACACGCACAGCCCCAGCGTGCGGAACATCGCACCGGAGGCGATGCGGTGCGCCGCGAGCCGCCCTTCGCTGACTTCGCGCTGCGCGAGCCCCAGCGGCATGATGGTCGGCCCGAGCCCCGCCTCGACCGCGGCCTTGAGCGTGTAGACCGAATTGATCTCGGCCGCCACGCGCGCGGCCGGCTGGCCCGCGGCCTCGAGCACCGCATCGACCAGCCAGCGCGTGCAGTGCCCGTGCGCATTGGCGGGCCACACCAGCGGCCGCGCGGTCGCCTGTTCGATGCTCACCTCGCCCTCGGGCAGCGCATGCGGGCTCTGCGGCGATTCGAGGAACACGAAGTCCTCCTCCACCAGCGGCGTGAAGGCCACGTCCTCGGCGGGCATGGTCGGCGAGAACACCGCCACGTCGACGCGGCCGCGCGTGAGCTGGTCGGCCATGTTGCCCGTGAGTTCCTCGTTGAGGTGCAGCACCACGTCGGGATAGCGGCGCGCGGCCGCGCGCATCAACGGCAGCGCGATCATCGGCGACACGCTCTGCGGCAACGCCGCCACCACCGAACCCACCACCGAGTCGGCCGCCACGTGCACCGCGGCGCGTGCGTCGCTGACCTGCTTGGTGATGCCTTGCGCGTATTCGTAGAACACCTTACCGGCCTCGGTCATCGCCACGCCGTTGCGGCTGCGCAGCAGCAGCTGGGTGTCGAGCTCGGCCTCGAGTTCGGCCATCTGCTTGCTCAGCGCCGACTGCGCCACGTAGAGCTGCTGCGCGGCGCGCGAGAGGCTGCCGCAATCGACGATGGCAACGAAATACTTGAACTGGCGCAGTTCCATCGGCGGGGGTCTCCGGCCATTCGCCACAGGGTTGCGGGAACGGCCGGCCATTCTAGGCCGCGCGTTCGCGGCCTATGGGTCGGACAAGGCCTCAGTTCACGCAGTCGAAGCTTGCCGCATCCTTCGTGTCGCCCGCGCCCTTGTAGCGCGGGTACGCGGGGTATTTGCACATCGGCCGCGCGAGCGCGGTGGCGCCCGTGGCCGCGTCGAGTTTGCGCTGCACCAGGCCTTGGGCCGACGCGGGCACGCCCTGCTCGACCCAGGTCGCCATCGCCTTCAGCAGGTCGACCTTGTCGGCGCCCGGCCCGCCCGCGCAATGGCCGACGCCCAGCGCGAGGAACAGCTCGACGGTCTGGTCGGCCTTGGGCTGTCCCAGCTTGCCGACCACCTGGTCGTAGTAGCGCGAGGTGTCGCGCGCGCTCACCGAGGTGTCGTTGGTGCCGTTCCACAGGATCAGCTTCGCGCCGCGCGCATGCAGCCGCTCCAGGTCGGGATCGGCCGCGCTGAACAGGCCGCCGACCACGCCCATGCGCGCGAGCCACTGGTCGGGGTTCCAGGCCAGCGTGTCGAAGGCCGGGTCCTGCGTGATGAACGAGCGCACGAAGCCGTCCGAGAACATGCCCTGGATCGAGTTGCCGCCGAGCGCCGCCTGCGGCCAGATGTACGAGCCCCAGCCATCGGCCGTATTCTCGAGGCCGAAGTTGTAGCCCGGGTGCGACCAGGCGCCGTCGGCGGTGGCGACCGCCGAAGTGATGGTCTTCACCGTGGCGATCTGCGCGTCCGACAGGCAGGCATTGCCGGTGTCGGCGCCGCCCGCGCAGCGCAAGGGCGCGGGGTCGTAGTTGCAGGCCGCGGGTTTCGAGACGATGCCGTCGGCCAAGCCGTCGAGCGCATCGCACTGCGCGAGCACCGCGTTGGCCAGCAGCGTCTGCTTGGCCGGATTCAGCGTGTTGGCCGGCACGCGCACCTGCTTCGAGATGCGGTTGAACTGCACGAACAGGCCCATGATGTTGCCGGCCGGGGCGCGCGCCACGATGCCGTCGAAGTCCTCGGGGAAGCGCTGCGCGAGCATCAGCGCGTCGTGGCCGCCCATCGAGCAGCCCTCGAAGTAGCTGCGCGCGGGGCCGCTGCCGAAGAAGGCCGCAATCAGTTCCTTGCCCGGCGGCAGCGCGCGGTGCTCCGACTGCTGAGTGAAGTCGAGCAGCTTCGCGGGATCGGCCGCGAAGCGCGCCGCGAAGTAGCCGGCGTCGCGCACGCCGGGGTAGTCGTAGCCGCCGTTGGTGCCGATCGTGGCGTAGCGCTCGCTGAAGATCGAGGCGCTGAACTGCGGATCGGCCGCGCTGGGCAGCGCGCCGTCGAAGCCACCGCCGCCGATGAAGGCCAGCTTGCCGTTCCAGCCCGAGGTCGGCAGCCGCGCCTCGAAGCGTAGGCTCGAACCCTGGAAGCTCGCCGTGAGCACGCAGTACTCGGGCTGCACGCCGGTGGCGGCCACCACCTTCGCATCGTCGACGCGCACCGCGCCTTCGGCAACGGCACGGCCCTTGAACGCGGGGCATTTCTCGGCCAGCGACTGCGCGGGCGGCGGTGCCGCCGGCGGCGCGCTCGCCGGTGGCACCAGCGGCACGAAGCCGCCACCACCGCCCCCGCCCCCGCCACCGCATCCCGCCATCAACGCTGCCACCGCCATCCCGACCCATGCCTGTCTGTGCGAACGCTTCATCGTCTTGTCTCCTGTGTTGTCGTATTCGGGGGAACTCAGACCGCGGCGTGGCCCACGACCTTGCCGGGATTGAAGATGTCGTGCGGATCGAGCGCGCGCTTGATCGCGCGCATCAGCCCCACTGCCTGCGCGCCGTGCTCCTCGACCAGGTACTGCATCTTGTGCAGCCCCACGCCGTGCTCGCCGGTGGAGGTGCCGCCATGGCGCAACGCGCGCTGCACCAGCCGGTGGCTGAAGGCCTCGGCGGCCGCGTTCGCGGCGGCATCGTCGGGGTCGACCAGCACCAGGCAGTGGAAATTACCGTCGCCCACATGCCCGAACACCGGCGCCAGCAGCCCGTGTTCGGCGATGTCGGCCTGGGTCTCGTCGATGCATTGCGCAAGCGCCGACAGCGGCACGCAGGCATCGGTCGTGAGGCTGCGGCTGCCGGCCTGGAGCTGCAGGCAGGCGAAGTAGGCGTGATGGCGCGGCGTCCACAGCCGCGAGCGTTCTTCCTGCCGCAGCGCCCATTGGAAGGCGCCGCCGCCATGTCCGGCCACGATCTCGCGCACCAGCGCGGCCTGTTCGTCGATCTGCGCCTTGCTCGCGCCGAACTCGAGGAACAGCGTCGGCTGCTCGGCCAGCGCGGTGCGGCTGTGGGCATTCACGGCGCGGATCGTCAGCGCGTCCAGCATCTCGGCGCGCGCGAGCGGCACGCCGAGCTGGATCGCCTCGATCACCACGTCGACCGCCGCGCGCACCGAGGGGAAATGCACCACCGCCGCCGCATGCGCCTCGGGATGCGGATGCAGCCGCACCGTCGCCTCGGTGATGAGGCCCAGCGTGCCTTCGGAACCGCAATAGAGCTGCGTGAGGTTGTAGCCGGCCGAGCTCTTGCGCGCCTGCGTCGCGGTGCGCACCACTTCGCCGTCGGCGGTCACCACCGTGAGGTTCACGAGGTTGTCCCGCATGGTGCCGTAGCGCACGGTGTTCGTGCCCGAGGCGGCGGTGGCGACCATGCCGCCGATCGAGGCGTCGGCACCGGGGTCGACCGAGAAGAAGAAGCCGCTGTCCGCGAGCGCCGCGTTGAGCTGGCCGCGCGTCACGCCGGCCTCGACCGTGGCCGTGAGGTCGCCGCCGCGGATCGCGAGCACGCGGTTCATGCGCGAGAAGTCGATGCACACGCCGCCCTGCACCGCGAGCAGGTGGCCTTCGACCGACGAGCCCACGCCGAAGCCGATCACCGGCACGCGTTCGCGCGCACAGGCGCGCACCACGAAGGCCACTTCGTCGGTGCTCTGCACGAACACCACCGCGTCGGGCGGCTGCGGCGCATAGGCCGATTCGTCGGTGCCGTGCTGCAGCAGCACGGCCTGGCTGGTCGACAGGCGTTCCTCGAAACGCCGTTGCAGGAGCGCGAGCAGTTCGGCCGAGGGCGAACGACGCGCAGGGGATATCACGACCGCATCCATGTGGGACTTTCTGTGGGGAACCGGGAATGAAGCGCCGCGGGCGAACGCCGCGGCGCGGAAAGACGAAGACTCAGCGCCGCGCGGCGGCCGGCTTGACCAGCAACACGAGCACCGCGCCCGCCACCAGCAGGCCCGCGAGCATGTGCAGGCCCGCGTCGGTGCTCTGCGTCGCGTCCTTGATCAGACCGATGAGGAAGGGCGCGCTGAAGCCCGAGAGGTTGCCGAAGGAGTTGATCAGCGCGATGCCCGCGGCGGCGGCCGCACCGCCCAGAAAAGCAGTCGGCATGCCCCAGAAGATCGGCAGGGTCGACATGATGCCCATGGTGGCCAGCGTGAGCCCGGCCATCGCGAGCACCGCGTTGCCGTGGAAGGCCACGCTGAGCACCAGCCCGATCGCGCCCACGATCGCGGCCAGCGCGCTGTGCCAGCGGTACTCGAGCCGGCGGTCGGCGCTGCGCGCCATCAGGTACATCGCGACCACGCCGAAGGTCCAGGGGATCGCGCTCAAGAGGCCGATGTCGAGCGCGCCCTTCACGCCGATCGCCTTGATGATGCTCGGCAGCCAGAACGAGATGCCGTACAGGCCCGAGGTGTAGGCGAAGTACACCAGCGCCAGCAGCCAGACGCGGCCGTTGCCCAGCACCTCGAGGATGCGCGGCTCGGCCTTGCCCTGGTTCTCGGCCGCGATGTCGCGCGCGATCAGCTCGCGCTCGGCGGTACTTAGCCATTGCGCGTCCTTCACGCGGTCGTCGAGGTAGCGCCACACGACCAGACCCAGCGCCACCGTCGGCAGGCCCTGCAGCAGAAAGAGCCATTGCCAGCCGGCCCAGCCGTTGACGCCGCCCATGCCCTGCAGGATCCAGCCCGAGATCGGCCCGCCGAGGATGCCCGCGAACGGGATCGCCGCGAGGAACAGCGAGGTCGCCTTGCTGCGCCGCGCGGCCGGGTACCAGTAGGTCAGGTACAGGATGATCCCGGGGAAGAAGCCCGCCTCGGCCGCGCCCAGCAGGAAGCGGATCACGTAGAAGGACATCGGCGAGCTCACGAACATGGTGGCGGCCGACAGCAGGCCCCAGGTGATCATGATCCGCGCGATCCAGCGGCGCGCGCCCACGCGGTGCAGGATCACGTTGCTCGGCACCTCGAACAGGAAGTAGCCGATGAAGAAGATGCCCGCGCCCAGGCCGTACACCGCCTCGCTGAACTGCAGATCGCCCTGCATCTGCAGCTTGGCGAAGCCGACGTTGACGCGGTCGAGGTAGGCCACGATGTAGCAGACGAAGAGCAGCGGGATGAGCCGCCAGCCGACCTTGCGGTAGACGGCATCGGCGCCGCCGTCCTCTTGCGCCGCCGCTGCCCGGGGCCGTGTGATCGCGCTCGTGTTCATGGAGTGGGTGTCTCGCTGTGCTGGTGATTCGGTGCGCCGATGGTCGCGGCGGCACGCGAAGGCACCGCAGCGGGTTTACGCGCAAGATTCATATGGATTGAAGATCGGCGCATCTCCGATCGAGATGCTTGGCGCGGCGGCCTTGTCCCCACAAGGCGCCGGCCGCGATGCGCGTGCGATCATTTCCTTCGCCCCACCTCCTGCCGCCCATGCCCTCCTTCAACCGCGCCTACCAGCAAACCCTCCAGGCCGGCCGACTCACGCTCGGCCTCATGACACCGATCGCGCGCCCCGACGAGGCGATGGCCGACCTCGCCGTCGAACGCGATCTCGCGCAGCGTGCCGACGCGCTGGGCTTCGCGGCGCTGTGGACGCGCGACGTGCCGGTGCTCGCGCCGCAGGGCGAGCGGATGATGCCCACGGCCCCGCTCGACGAGCCCTTCCTCTGGCTCGCCACGCTGGCCGCGGCCACGCAGCGCATCGCGCTCGGCACGGCCGCCGCGGTGCTGCCGCTGCGCCATCCGCTGCACCTGGCCAAGGCCGCGCTGTCGCTGAACCGGTTGTCGGGCGAGCGCTTCATCCTCGGGCTCGGCTCGGGCGACCGCGAGGCCGAGTTCGCGATCTTCGGCGAGGACATCGCGCAGCGCGCCGAGACCTTCCGAGAGCGCTGGACGCTGGTGCGCTCGGCCCTCTCGCCGCTGGCTGCCGAACGCGCCGTGCTGCGCGAAGCCACGGCGGGCCACGAGCTGATGGCGGCGCCGGCCGAACCCATCGGCATGGTGGTGGTGGGGTCGGCGCGGCAGTCGCTGCAATGGACCGCGGCCCATGCCGACGGCTGGGCCACCTACCACCGCGACGAGGCGCGGCAGCAGGGCCGCATCGGCCTGTGGCAGACCGCGCTGCGCGAACGCGCGGGCGGCGAGGCCAAGCCCTTCATCCAGTCGCTGCAGCTCGAATTGCTCGAGCGCGCCGATGCGCCGGCCGAGCCGATCGAGCTGGGCCTGCGCACCGGGCGCGACGCGCTGGTGGCCTACCTCGACCGGCTCGAAGACGCGGGCGTGGCCCACGTGCTGATGAACATCGCGCGCGGGCCGCGCGATGCGCGCGAGATCGTGGAAGAACTCGGGCGCGAGGTGCTGCCGCGCCTCAAGAGCGCGGCCACCTGAAGCTCAGTTCGCGCTCAACGCCATCAGCATCCGCGACAGCAGGTACAGCCGCGGCACGATGCTCTCGACCTCGGCGTACTCCTCGGGCGTGTGGATGCCGCCGCCCACGATGCCGAAGCCGTCGAGCACCGGCACGCCGACGCCGGCCACCAGGCTCGCATCGGCGGCGCCGCCGCTGCTCTCGATGGTGAGCTTCTTGCCGATCTCGGCGTAGATGCCCTCGGCGGTCGCCACCAGCTTGTCGGAGGCGGGCGAGCGCGGCATCGGCGGCAGGCCGCGGATCAGGCGCACCTTGACCTCGGTGTCGGGGATCAGCTTGTTCTGCGAGATGCGCTGCAGGTCCTTCTCGACGCGGTCGAGCTCCTCGGGCGTGGCGGCGCGCACGTCGCCGCGCGCGCTCGCGGTGGCGGGGATCACGTTGGTCGGGCCGTTGGCGGTCAGCACCGTGAAGTTGACGGTGGTCTTCTTCGCGGCATCGGCGGTCTTCGACAGCTGCAGCACCTGGTGCGCCACCTCCATCGCGGCATTGCGGCCGGCCTCGGGCGCCACGCCCGCATGCGCGGCCAGGCCCTTGACCTCGATCAGCGCGGTGGCCGAGCCCTTGCGCTCCACCACCAGGCCGTCGGCCGGGCGGCCCGGCTCGAGGTTCAGCGCCACGTCGTGCTGCTTCGCCACGCGCTCGATCAGCGCGCTGGTGCCGACCGAGCCGGTCTCCTCGTTGGTGTCGATCAGGAAGGTGAGCTGGCCGTAGTCCTTGAAGCCCAGCTGCTGCAGGATCTTGAGCGCCTGCAGGCCCGCGACCACGCCGCCCTTGTTGTCCATCACGCCCGGGCCGTAGGCGCGGCCGTCCTTCACGTAGAAGGGCTTGGCGGCGGCGGTGCCGTCCTTGAACACGGTATCGATGTGGGCCAGGATCAGGATCTTCTTCTTGCCGGTGCCGGTGAAGGTCGCGACCACGTTGCTGCCCGGATGCGGCTCGGCCGGGAAGGTCTCGATGCGCGCGCCGAGCTGGCGCAGTTCGTCCACCACCAGCGTGCGGACCTTCTCGAGGCCCTCGGCATTGGTCGAGCCCGAGTCGATGTTGACCAGGCGCTCGAGCAGCTTGAGCGATTCCTCCTTCTTCTGCGTGGCGGCGTCGAGCACGGCCTGGTTCGGCTGCTGCGCCGAGGCGGCGCCCGAGAAGGCGAGCGCGCAGGCCAGCGCGATGGCCGGGGTGCGAAAGGAGGGGAAGGCGAAAGTCTTCATAAGTCTTGTTGTCCGTTCTTTGTCGATGGCTTGTGGCTCCGCGAGGAGGCGCGCCGCTCCCCGCGACGCGCCGCCGCAGCCTATCGCCCCGCCCGCACGCGGGTCAAGCGCGGCTCAGCATTCCTTCGGTACCAGGTAGCCCAGCACTTCGCTGGTGGCGGCCGCCTCGCGCAGCACGGCGGTCGCGATCTCGCCATCGGCCGAGGGATCGAAGCCGCCGCTCGCGCCCAGCGCGGTGATGACCGCGCACACGCGCCCCGTGAAGTCGTGGACCGGCGCCGCCACCGCGCTGATGCCGCGCAGGTAGGTGTCGCGCACCACCGCGCAGCGCAGCGCGCGCACCTCGGCGCGCAGGGCCTCGATCGGCTGCTTCGCGTCGAGCTGCGCGCGCATCTCGCGCGGCGCCGCGGCGAGTTCCTGCTCGGCCAGCTCGCGTACGCTGCGCTCGTTGAGCAGGCCGAGGAAGGCGCGGCCGGTGGCCGACCACAGCATCGACATCACCGAGCCCGCGCGCACGTTGACCGTGACCGGCAGGCCCGGCTCCTCGAAGCGCATCACGGTCGGGCCCTTGTTGCCCATCACGGCGACGAAGCAGGTGACCTCGAGCCCTTCGCGCAGCCGCACCAGCGCGGGCTCGGCCGCGCGCACCGGATCGGACTGGCGCATCGCGGCCAGCCCGATGTTGATCGCCTCGGGGCCGAGCCGGTAGCGCTGCGAATCGACGTCCTGCGCCACCAGCCCTTCCTGCACCAAGCTCGCGAGGTAGCGGTGCACCTTGGCCGGGCTCTCGCCCACGTGCGCCGCGAGGCCCGACAGGCCCGCGTTGCCGCCCATGCGCGCCAGGCCCTTGAGCACCGCCATGCCGGTCTCGGCCGACTGCACGCGCTGGCGCCGCTCGCGCGGCGCGGGCGCTGCGGGCTGCTTGGTGGCAGCGGCCTTCGACTTGGCGGCAGGGGCTTTTTTCTTCGGGGTGGAAGCCATGTGCTGATCGTCTCGTTCTCGAAAAAAGTGGCGGGCACCCGATGGTAAGTACGGTGGCCCGAGGGCTTGCCTCGCGATTTACGCTATGCGTACAATCATCACGCAAAACTCGCCGTCGCGGATTTTGACCCCGGATTGCGCTTCCCAGAACCCTAGAAACCAGGAGACACGATGAAGAAGTTCCTGGCCGGCTGCCTGCTGGCCCTCCCCGCGCTCGCCGTCACGAGCACCGCCTTCGCCCAGGCCGCCGCCTACCCCGCCAAGCCCATCCGCTGGCTCGTGCCCTATGCCGCCGGCGGCGGTTCCGACTTCCTCGCGCGCACCATCGGCCAGACGCTGTCGACGCAGGCCGGCCAGCCGGTGCTGGTGGACAACAAGCCCGGCGGCAACACCGCCATCGCGGCCGCGGAAACCGCGCGCTCGGCGGCCGACGGCTACACCGTGCTGTCGGCCGACAACGGCACCATGGTGTTCAACCCCTCGCTCTACAAGACGCTGTCGTACAGCCCCACCAAGGACCTCGCGCCGGTCACGCTGATGGGCCGCTTCCCGATGATCCTGGTGGTCAACCCGGCCAGCGGCATCGCCGATGCCAAGACCTTCATCGCCCAGGCCAAGGCCAAGCCCGGCAGCTTCTCGTACGCATCGGCCGGCGCGGGCAGCCCGCACCACCTGGCGATGGAACTGCTCAAGACCGAAGCCGGCCTGTTCATGGTGCACGTGCCCTACCGCGGCGCGGCACCGGCCCTCACCGACGTGGCCGGCGGCCAGGTGCAGGCCATGATGGTCGACCTCGCCGCGGGCGCGGGCTTCATCAAGGGCGGCAAGGTCAAGGCCATCGCCGTGGCCAACGCCACGCGGCTGCCGCAGCTGCCCGACGTGCCCACCTTCGCCGAGCTCGGCCACAAGGGCGTGGAAGCCGCCGCGCTGGTCGGCATGGTGGTGCCCGCCGCCACGCCGCCCGAGGTGGTGAACGCGCTCAACAAGCGCGTGGTCGCGGCCATCAACGAGCCCACGGTGCGCAAGCGCCTCGAGGACTTCGGCGTCGAGCCCGTGGGCAACACGCCCGCGCAGTTCGGCGAACTGCTGCGCAGCGAGACCGTGCGCTGGCAGAAGCTGATCCGCGACCTGAAGATCACCCTGGACTGACGCGCCGCGCGGAAGGAGCCTTCTCGATGTCCACCGTTTCCGAAGCCGCCGCCGCGCGCACCGGGGGTTGCCCCGTGGCGCACGGCGAGCTGTCCGCCGAACGCTCGCCCACCGGCTGCCCGGTGAGCCGGCGCGCCGCCGACTTCGATCCCTTCGAGGACGGCTACCAGCAGGACCCGCCCGAGTACGTGCGCTGGGCGCGCGAGCAGGAGCCGGTGTTCTACAGCCCGAAGCTCGGCTACTGGGTGGTCACGCGCTTCGAGGACATCAAGGCCATCTTCCGCGACAACCTCACCTTCAGCCCCTCGATCGCGCTCGAAAAGATCACGCCCACCGGCCCCGAGGCCAACGCGGTGCTCGCGAGCTACGGCTTCGCGCTCAACCGCACGCTGGTCAACGAGGACGAGCCGGCCCACATGCCGCGGCGCCGCGTGCTGATGGACCCGTTCACGCCCGAGGCGCTCAAGCACCACGAGCCGATGGTGCGGCAGCTCGCGCGCGAGTACGTCGACCGCTTCATCGACGACGGCCGCGCCGACCTGGTCGACCAGATGCTGTGGGAGGTGCCGCTGACCGTCGCCCTGCACTTCCTCGGCGTGCCCGAGGAGGACATGGACACGCTGCGCCAGTACTCGATCGCCCACACCGTCAACACCTGGGGCCGCCCGAAGCCCGAGGAGCAGGTGGCGGTGGCGCATGCGGTCGGCAACTTCTGGCAGTTCGCGGGCAAGGTGCTCGACAAGATGCGCCTGAACCCCGACGCGCCGGGCTGGATGCCCTACGGCCTGCGCAAGCAGAAGGAGCATCCCGAGGTCGTGACTGACTCCTACCTGCACTCGATGATGATGGCCGGCATCGTGGCCGCGCACGAGACCACCGCCAACGCGACGGCCAATGCGATGAAGCTGCTGCTGCAGCATCCGCAGGCCTGGCGCGACATCTGCGAGGACCCGGGCCTGATCTCGAGCGCGGTCGAGGAATGCCTGCGCCACAACGGCTCGGTCGCGGCCTGGCGCCGTCTCGCGACCAGGGACGTGCAGGTCGGCGGCATCGACATCCCCGCCGGCTCGAAGCTCCTGATCGTCACCTCGTCGGCCAACCACGACGAGGCGCATTTCGCCGATGCCGACCTGTTCGACATCCGGCGCGACAACGCCAGCGACCACCTGACCTTCGGCTACGGTTCGCACCAGTGCATGGGCAAGAACCTCGCGCGCATGGAGATGCAGATCTTCCTCGAGGAGTTCACGCGCCGCCTGCCGCACATGAAGATCGCCGAGCAGCAGTTCAGCTACGTGCCCAACACCTCGTTCCGCGGCCCCGAGCACCTGTGGGTCGAATGGGACCCGGCCCACAACCCCGAGCGCCGCGATGCCGCGCTGCTGCAGCAGCAGGTGCCCGTGCGCATCGGCGAGCCCTCGAAGCATGCGATCTCGCGCCAGATGGTGGTGCAGAGCGTGACCCCGGTCGCCGAGGGCGTGCTGAAGCTGCGCCTGGCCACGCCCGACGGCCGCCCCGTGCCGCGCTGGACACCGGGTTCGCACATCGACATCGAATGCGGCTCGCCCGACCTCTCGCGCCAGTACTCGCTGTGCGGCGATCCCGCCGAAGCCGACGTGCTCGAGATCGCGGTGCTGCGCGAAGAAGATGGCCGCGGCGGCTCGGCCTGGGTCCATGCCAACGTGCGCCCCGGCGACAAGCTCAAGGTGCGCGGCCCACGCAACCACTTCCACCTCGACGAGAGCCGCCAGCGGCTCATCTTGATCGCCGGCGGCATCGGCATCACGCCCATCGCCGCGATGGCGCGCCGCGCCAAGGCCTTGGGCCTGGACTACGAGATCCACTACAGCGGCCGCAGCCGCGCGCGCATGGCCTTCGTCGACGAACTGGCGGCACTGCATGGCGAGCGCCTGCATGTCTACGCGAAGGAGGAAGGCCTGCGCTGCGACCTCGCCGCCCTGCTCGCCACCCCGCGCGAAGGCACCCAGGTCTATGCCTGCGGCCCCGCGCGCATGCTCGACGCCCTCGAGGCCTGCTGCGCCGCCTGGCCCGAGGACTCGCTGCGCGTGGAGCATTTCGAATCGAAGCTCGGCACGCTCGACCCGTCGAAGGAGCACGTCTTCGAGGTCGAGCTCAAGGACTCGGGCATCGTCGTGCCCGTGCCGGCCGACCGCACCGTGCTCGACGCGCTGCGCGCCGCCAACATCGACGTGCAGAGCGACTGCGAGGAAGGTCTGTGCGGCTCGTGCGAGGTGCGCGTGCTGGCCGGCAAGGTCGACCACCGCGACGTGGTGCTGACGCGCTCGGAGCGGGAGGCGAATGGACGGATGATGACTTGCTGCTCGCGGGCTTGCGCGGGGGAGCGGTTGGTGCTGGAGCTCTGAGCCCGGGCCGGGCGCGAAGCATCCGCCGCGAACGCCCGAACTTCTGTCATCGAACTGTCGTTGCAGTTCGGCCCGCCTTCCGCTACCGTGCCCGGCACGCGAATATGCAGGGAACGAGGAATGGGAGACATGACAAGGTTCGAGGCCCGCGGCAAGGTTTGCGCGGCACTGCTTCTGTCGCTGCTGCTGGCCGCCTGCGCGACGCAACCCGAAGGAAAGATCGAGCCGGCCACGCAGGCCACGGCTTCCGCCAAGCCGGCGCCCGCCACATCCGATGAAGACAACGACGCCAACGCGCAACGGGTGCTGCGCGCGTTGTCGTTGATCCAGGCGAAGAAGCCGGCCGAGGCCCTGCCGCTGGCGCAACAGGCCGTCGCCGAGTACGAGAAGCGCTATCGCGAGAGCGGCATCATCTCGTTCTCGTCGCGGTCCCTGGTCGAAACCCTCGCCTACCTGGGCCAGGCCGCCAGCGCGAACACGCCGGCCAAGGTTCATGGCCCCTGGTTCGGCCTCGCCTACTTCACGCAGGGCTTCGCGCTGGTCCACCTGCACCGGATTCCGGAGGCCAGGCAGGCCTTCGATGCCGCCATCCTGCTGTCGCCGCAGAACTCCAAGTACCTGTCGGAGCGCGGCAACATCGATGCGCTCGAGAAGAACTGGCGCGCATCCTTCGACCGGTTCAAACAGGCACTGGACGCGGCGCAGCTCAGCCCGGAACAGGTGAAGACCTCGGAGACCACGCGCGCACTGCGCGGCATGGCCTTTGCCGAGGTCGAGCTCGGCGAGCTCGATGCCGCAAAGGCCTTGCACGAACGCGTGCTCGCGCTCGACCCCGCCAACGCGATGTCGCGCAGCGAACTGCGCTACATCGAGCGCCTGAAGCAGCGCGCACCCAAGGTGCGCGCCCCCGACGAAGAAGCGAGGCCGAAGGAACGCACGGCATGAACGTGGTGCTGGTGCACGGCATCTTCGACGACGGCGCGATCTTCCGGCGCCTCGAGCGCAGCCTGCGCGACGCCGGCCATCGATGCTGGGTACCCGCGCTCAAGCCGGCGGATGGACGCCGCGGCATCCATGACCTTGCCTGCAAGCTGAAGACATACATCGACGAACAGCTCGGCCCGACCGAGCCGATCGCCATCGTGGGCTTCAGCATGGGCTGCATCGTCTCGCGCCACTACCTGCAGCTGCTCGACGGGCATGCGCGCTGCAAGGCCCTGTTCGCGGTCTCGGCACCGCACCGGGGAACGCTGCTGGCCTACCTCTATCCGGGAAAGGGCGCTCGCGACATGCGGCCCGGCAGCCCGGTGCTCGAGGAACTCCGGCGCACCGAGCATCGGCTCGCGCGGATGGCGGTGTTCGGCTACTGGACGTCTTTCGACGTGACGGTGTTCCCGGCCCACAGCTCCCACTGGCCTCGTGCATCGAGCAGCCTCGATGCGCGGGCCCTGCTGCATCGGTTCATGCCGGGCAACACGCGCGTCTGCGCGGACATCGTCCAGCGGATGGGCGCCCTGGACGCAACGCGCGCCTGAAGCGCGTCGTTCAGGGCCGCAGCGTCTCGCGCACCAGCTTCGGATCGCGCGCGATCTCTTCCTCGCGGAACGGGAAGCGCAGCCAGTCCTTGCGCGCATAACGCAACACGGGTGCGGCGCCCGCGCCGTTCGTCACCGCAGTCTCGCGCTCGCCGTGCGCGAGCAGCGTGCGGGCCTGCACGCCGCGTGCGTCGAAGTGAACGATCTGCAGGTAGGTGTTGCCGTGCGAGAGCTCGCTCATCGTGTAGTCGTCGTCGCGCGAGCAGGCATTGGTGAAGTAGCCACCGGAATCGCAGCCACCGTAGAGCGGAACCAGGCCACCCGCGCTGCGCGCGAAGCGGCGCGCGCCCAACGGCGTGTCGAGCGCCCAGCCCTTGGCGGCCATGTCCTCGACGGCGCCGGCCAGCGCACGCGCCACGCGCGGATCGGCGGCACGGATGTCGTCGGGCGTGGACAGCGGCGTGCCGGGCGAGAACGGCGTGGCATAGAGCTCGGCCGACGGAATCTTCCGCACGCGGGTCCAGAAGAAATCCCACAGCAGCGCGCCGCGGTCTTGCGCATCGGCGCGATTCGGCCAGCGGCGCAGCACCTCGCAGGCCGGCCCGATGCTCACCGAACGCGCATTCGCGGCGATGCCCGCGGCCTGACCCGGCGCCGGATCGTCGGCCCCCAGTGCCACGCTGTCGGCCTTGCAGATGCCGTCGAGCAACGGCGCCTTGAAGCGGTCCGCGCTGTAGGCGCGCGAGGCCAGCGTCTCGACCGCGAGCCGATCGGCGAGCGCGTGCGCCGAGCGCAGGTGCGCGCCCGCGAGCTCGCCCGCGATGCGATGGCCCTCGCGCCCGCGCAGCGAGAGCGGCTTCGCCTCGCCGCCGAGGCCGATCGCGAAGCCCTCGAGCGGCTGCGCCGGATTGGCCAGCCAGTAGCTGTCGTTCATGTTGGCCACGTAGTCCTCGCGCAGCAGCCCCGGCATGCGCGCGGCGGGCATCGCGCCGGGCTGCGCTGCCGCGCTCTCGCTGCGCCAGTCGCAGGCCGAGCGGCTACCGTCGAGCACCGGCGTGGTCGGATCGAGGGCCGCGAAGGCTTTCGACAGCGGCGTGGCGCAGGCGGCGCGCAGCGTGTCGGGCACGTCGGGCACCGCACCGATGTCGGCATACCAGGCGCGCGGGTCGCCACGGCCGATGGCGGCGGTGTTGACCCAGGGCATCGCGGTCTCCTCGCGCTGGATCGCGATGAAATCATCGAGCGAGCGGGCCTGGTTCCAGCGGAGGAAGTTGCGGAAGATGCGGTGGTTGTCGGCATTGACGTCGCGCATCGCGACCGCCTTCTTCGCGCTCCAGCCGAGCGCGGGATGGCGTGCGCCGAGATCGACCACGGGCCCGAAGCGGGTGCTGTAGAGCGTGCGACGTTCGGTGGCGATCGAACCGTCGGCGCGGCGCACCTCGACGGCGAGCGGATGGGCCTGCATCGGCTGCGAGACGCCGTCGACCAGGTAACGCGTGGGATCGGCCGGATCGAGCACCAGGTCGAACAGGCCGAAACGGCGCGCGGCCGACACGGTGTGGCTCCAGGCCACGTCATTGTTGAAGCCGATCATCACCACGGGAATGCCGAGGAAGGACACGCCCGCCACGTCGAGACGGCCCGGCAGCGTGAGGTGCGACTGGTAGAAGCGGTCGGGCCCGCCCCAGTACCAGTGCGGATTGCCGAACAGCACCCCGCTCTGCCCGCCGGTGGCCGCGCCGCCGAAGGCCAGCACGTTGCTGCCGATGCCGCGCGCGTCGCCCACCGGCATGGCCAGGCGCGAGGACAGCGAGAGCTGGTCCGGCGATGCCGGCGGCACCGCGGCCGCGGGCCGGGCCTGGACGATCTCGGTGAGGAACTGCGTGTAGCCGCCCGCGAGACCGGCGGCGATCATGCGGCGGTAGATGTCGTCGGCGCCGATGTCCTGCACCCAGGGGGCATCGGCGCAAGCCGGCTTCGCGGCGGTGCCGCGCCGCGGTTCGCGCAGCGTCGACAGGTAGCGGTTGTAGCCCTCGGCGTAACCCGCGATCAGTTCGTTGAGCGCCGCGGGCTGCTCGCGCGCGAGCGCAGCGACGGCCGGAGCGTCGGCGAAGGCCTTGAAGAAGAAATCGAGATCGAGGTTGGCGGGCGTGCCGAAGGTCGACCGGGTCGCGGGCTTCCGGTCGGGACCGAAGTAGAACGAACGCTGGCCGCGGTAGGTGACGAAGGCGTCGGCCAGCGTACACAGCGCGTCCTGCGCCTGCGCATAGCCCTGGCCGATGCCCAGGCCGCGCCAGGAGCCGGCGCGCACATGAGGAATGCCGTCGGCGGTGCGACGGATGTCGATCGCGGTGGACGTGCGCTCGCGAACGGCCTCGCGTGCGCTGGCGGGCGAGCCCGCCATCAGCGCCAGCACGGCGGCGATGCCCAGCACGCGCGCGGCGCGGCCCATCGCTTGCCGGCCCGATGCCGCCGGGGCACCTGTCATGGAAGAAAAGATCACGCGACTCCGCCTGGTTGCGGCAACACAGCCCGATCGGTAGCCGAGGGCCGTTGCTCCTTCGGAAGACGAAGGCGGCGCCGTGTTGTTCACTGCAGCCCTGTGCGCGGGCCATTCCTGTCGTCGTCGCCCGAAGGCCGCGACAGCGCCGCGCCGGCCAGTGCCCACAAGGTGAGCGCATCGTCGAGCGCGCGCACGTGCAGCGGGTCTTCGCCGAGCCACGCCACCAGCCGGTGGGCATGGACGCGCGAAGGCTCGTCATGCAGGCGGCTGAAGAGCGTCCAGGCGGTCGCAACGGCAGCTTCGGAGCGCGTGAGAGAGGAGTTTTTCATCGTCGACTGCCTTGCGAATGTGCCGAAGCGTTGTCTGCGTCTTGGTACTGACGCACAACCCTGGCATATGTTCATTCCGGGCAGTTCCGAGAAAGCAGGCGCTCACCCAACGGAATTCCGGAGGGCATCGGCCAGGCGCGCGCGAAGCCGTGGCTACCCGCCGCCTGCGGCCGCTTCGCGCCATCCGCCGCCCAGCGCGCGATAGAGCGCGACCCGCGCCTGCAGGCGCGACTGCAGCAGCTGCACCTGCTGGTCGCGCGCGCCGTAGAGCGTGCGTTGCGCATCGAGCAGCGACAGCAGCGTCTCGGCGCCGGCCCGGTAGCGCGACTCCGACAGCTCGGCGGCGCGGCGGGCCTGCAGCAGTTCCTCGGCCTGGATGTCGGCCTGGGCATCGAGACCGGCGAGGCCGTTGAGGGCGGTCTCGGTGTCGGCGAAGGCCGCGGCGATGCTGCGGCGGTAGGCCTGCAGCAGTTCTTCGCGGCGCGCCTTGGCCAGCGCCTGCTCGCCACGCAGCCGTCCGCCATCGAAGATCGGTGCCGCGAGATCGGCCACGAGGCCATAGGCCGGGTTGTCGAACAGGTTTCCGGCACCGCTGCTGCCGCGCCATCCGAGCGTGGCGCTCAGCGATACGCTCGGCAGCAGCGCGGCACGCGCGGCCTGCACGTTCGCATCGGCCGCCGCCAGCCGCGCCTCCGCGAGCGCGATGTCGGGCCGGCGCACCAGCAGTTCGGACGGCATGCCGGCATCGACCGCGGGAACGCGCACGGCCTCCAGGCGCGCATCGCCCGCCAGCGGCCCGCCCTGTGCCGACGCCGGCAGGCCGAACAGCAGCGCGAGCGCGGTGGCGGCATCGCCGGCCTGCTGCGTCAATGCCGCGAGTTCGCGCTGCCGCGCGGCCACCAGGCCCCGCTGTTGCGCGAGCTCGAGCGGGGTCGCGGCACCGGCACGATGGCGCGATTCCACGAGCCGCAGCACGCGCCGGGCGTTGTCGAGGTTGTCGCGCGCGATGGCCTCGCGCTCGCGCAGCGCGGTCCATTGCAGCCAGGCCGAAGCCACCTGGGCATTGAGGCCGAGGCGTGCGGCGTCGCGGTCGAATTCGCTGGCGCGCACGCCCTGCAGCGCCTCGCGCTGCGAGGCCGCCAGCCGGCCCCAGAGGTCGAGTTCATAGCGTGCCGCGAAGCCGACGAAGTGCGAGTCGCTGTCGGCCGCGCCGCGGTCGCCCACGCGCGCATCGCGGCTGGCATCGACGACGCCGCTCAACACCGGCAGGCGCGCCGCGCCCGCGATCGAGGCCTGC
>Ga0209902_100479_pt1 | contig 41881 bp, 36 predicted proteins | sample FECB27metaG_FD_188304 | JGI IMG/M metagenome (GOLD analysis project Ga0209902, IMG submission 188304) | Cyanobacterial communities from the Joint Genome Institute, California, USA - FECB-27 (SPAdes) (version 2) | ecosystem: Environmental > Aquatic > Thermal springs > Hot (42-90C) > Microbial mats...
CCCCGAATTCGTGCTCAACAAGCCAGCCTACCGCAAGGCTGAAATCCTCGTCGCCGGCGACAATTTCGGCTGCGGATCGAGCCGCGAGCATGCGCCCTGGGCCCTGCTCGACTTCGGCATCCGCTGCGTCATTTCGACGTCGTTCGCCGACATCTTCTACAACAACTGCTTCAAGAACGGCATCCTGCCGATCACCGTCAGCCAGGAAGACCTGGACAAGCTGATGGACGACGCTTCGCGCGGCGCCAACGCCACCGTGTCGGTCGATCTCGAAGCCAAGGAAATCCGCGGCCCCGATGGCGGCGTGGTCACCTTTGACCTCGACGACTTCCGCCGCCACTGCCTGCTCAACGGCCTCGACGACATCGGCCTGACCATGGAGAAGGCCGCGTCGATCGACAGCTACGAAAAGAAGGCTGCCGAGAACCGCCCCTGGGCCTGATTGCCCGGCTTGATATCTGAGAGTTTCGAAAGCCCCGTTCCGCAAGGAACGGGGCTTTTCTCATCCCGGGCCGAGTGCATTAGCGGTTGCGCAAATGCTGGCCCAGCCACCTCAAGCTGACAGACCAGCAACGCTATGCCATTGTCCCGCCTCGGGATTCGGGGCATGGCACGACTGCGCCTCGGCACATCGCTCACGCCCAGACCATGGAGCGCTGCATGAAAACATCCATCCTATTCACCGCCGCGTCGATCGCGCTTTTGCCGACCCTGGCCATTGCCCAGGACAGCGAGCCGCAGACGATCCCCTTCGAAGGCGGAAACTTCACCATCGTCGAGAACGCCGAGGGCGAGAAGGTGCTTGCCTATGACGGCAAGGAACTCGCCAAGAACTATGTCGCCTTCCACGATCGCACGGTCGATGTGAGCGATACCAAAGTGGCGATCTTTGCGGTGGGCGACGGCGGCAATGCCTGCAGTCCGGAAACCGTGCTTGCCTGGAAGACCGAGGCGGGCATTCAGTCGACGACCATCGGCGCAGGCAAATGCGACACGCCGCCAGCGGCTGTGACGGCGTACAACATCTTCTTCATCCCCTATCCGCTGCCCGGCGAGACACTGCCTGTCACGACATGGGACCCGGAAAACGGCCTGACGATGCACGGCAATCTCGCTTACGCACCGCAGCCTGGCACCGACTGGTCCGATCTCGATCCCAAGAAATTCGAGGACGGCATCGTCGCGGCTTTCAAGAACGAGGCGGTCTACAAGGCTGCGCAACAGCTGCTGGGCAACGACTTGCCGGGCTTCGCCACCAGCCTTTTGGTCAATGGCGGCACGGAATCGTTGCCGTCGGGCGCCTTCTTCGCCACCGGCTGCATCCCGCATGCCTGCGGTGGCGGCAACGGCTTCATCGCGATCGATGCCAAGGCCCGGAAGCTCTATCTGGCACAGCAGACGGAAACCGAGCCGAAGGCCTGGCCGGCACTGGCCACATGGCCGGGCGAGTTCAGGGATGCCCTGACCAAGGCGCTGGCGGACGAATGAGGGAGACATGACGATGCGCAAGCTGATTTCGACCGGATCGCCCTTCGAAAAGACGGCGGGCTACTCGCGCGCAGTGGTGCAAGGCGACTGGTGCTTCGTCTCCGGCACGACCGGTTACGACTACGCCACCATGACCATGCCCGACAGCGTGGAAGCGCAGACGCGCAACTGCCTCGCGACCATCGCCAAGGCGCTCAATGACGGCGGCTTCGAGATGGCGGACGTGGTGCGCGCGCATTATTACATCACCGACCAGGCCTATGTGGACGCGGTGTTCCCGATCCTCGGCGAGACCTTCGGCGACATCCGCCCGGCAGCGACGATGATCGTCTGCCAGCTCAACAAGCCGGAGATGAAGATCGAGATCGAAGTCACCGCGCTTAAGCGCGCGTAGCCGCAAGGGGGACCGCTTGCGCATCCTATCGCTGAACGGCTGGGGCGGCAGGCTTGGCGAAGAGCTTGTCGCCCATGTCAGGAACGCCGACCCCGATGTGCTGTGCCTGCAGGAAGCGACCAGCACGCCGGGGGCTACGTCGCCGTGGCTGGTCTATCGCGACGGCGGGGGCGAGCTTTTGCAGCGGGCAAACCTGTTTGCCGAGGTGGCCGAAGCCCTGCCTGGCCACCAGGCCTTCTTCTGCCCCGCCGCGCGCGGCACGCTCTATGACGGCGACCTGATGCTGCAGTCGGAATGGGGACTGGCCACCTTCGTCCGGTGCTCGCTCCCGATCATCGGACAGGTACAGGACTTCATCCATGGTGCCTTCTCGGCCGATGGTTTTGGCGACCACCCGCGCCCGCGCAACGCCCATGCGGTAAGGCTGCACGACTACGCGACGGACAAGACGACTGTCGTCGTCCATCTCCATGGCCTGCGCGAACTCGACGGCAAGGGCGACACGCCTGCCCGCAACGCCCAAACCAAAAGGCTGATCGAGTTGATCGACCGCGTGCGTCACAACGGCGACGGGCTCGTTGTCTGCGGCGACTTCAACGTGCTGCCGGAAAGCCGGATGCTCGCCGAATTACGCGACATCGGGCTGACGGAGTTGGTAACGTCACGAGGCTTCACCGACACCCGCACCTCCCATTACCTGAAGGCGCCGCGCTTCGCCGACTACATGCTGGTCAGCGGCAATGTCGATGTGCGCAGCTTCGAGGTCGTGGTCCAGCCTGAAGTCTCCGACCACCGCGCCTTGCTGCTGGAGATCGGGTAGAACCGTCTACAAGGCGATCAGTCCACAAATCCAGTCAAACAGGCGCTGGCAGAGCCATTTGGCCGCTCTGGAACGCCCTTTCCTGCTTGCACCGACGCCTCGCCAAGGCTAGCAAGACCGCGGTTCACGCATCTTTCGGAAAGGCTTTCCATGGCGACGCGCAATCTTCTTCTCCTGCCCGGCGACGGCATCGGCCCCGAGGCCATGGCCGAGGTCCGCAAGCTGATCACTGCAATGAACGAGAAGCTCGGCAGCGGCTTCACCACTGAGGAAGGGCTCGTCGGCGGCTCGGCCTATGACGCGCACGGCCAGGCGATCTCGGATGCCGACATGGCCAAGGCGATGGCCGCGGACGCCGTGCTGTTCGGTGCCGTCGGCGGCCCGAAGTGGGATGCCGTGCCTTATGAGGTGCGCCCCGAAGCCGGCCTCTTGCGCCTGCGCAAGGACATGGAGCTGTTCGCCAACCTGCGTCCCGCGATCTGCTATCCGGCACTCGCCTCGTCGTCCTCGCTCCGCCAGGAAGTTGTCGAAGGCCTCGACATCCTGATCGTGCGCGAACTGACCGGCGGCGTCTATTTCGGCGAACCCAAGCAGATCATCGACCTCGGCAACGGCCAGAAGCGCGGCATCGACACCCAAGTCTACGACACCTTCGAGATCGAGCGCATCTCGGGCGTCGCCTTCGAACTCGCACGCACGCGCCAGAACCGCGTGACATCGATGGAAAAGCGCAACGTCATGAAGTCGGGCGTCTTGTGGAACGAGGTGGTGACCGCCACCCACAAGGCCAAGTATGCCGATGTCAAGCTCGACCACATGCTGGCCGACGCCGGCGGCATGCAGCTTGTGCGCTGGCCCAAGCAATTCGACGTCATCGTCACCGACAATTTGTTCGGCGACATGCTGTCGGACGTCGCCGCGATGCTGACCGGTTCGCTCGGCATGCTGCCCTCAGCTTCGCTCGGCGCGCCCGACGCACTGACCGGCAAGCGCAAGGCGCTGTACGAGCCGGTGCACGGCTCGGCGCCCGACATCGCCGGCAAGGGCATCGCCAACCCGATCGCCATGATCGCGTCATTTGCCATGTGCCTGCGCTACTCGTTCAACATGGTGGCCGAAGCCGACCGCCTCGAGGCTGCGATCGCCGCCGTGCTCGACGACGGCCTGCGCACCAAGGACATCATGTCCGAGGGCAAGACCGAGGTCGGCACGACCCAGATGGGCGACGCCATCATCGCCAAGTTCTTCGCCTGATAGCAGGCCGATGAATCGAAAACGGCGCCCAAGTGGCGCCGTTTTCATTTGTGCTTGTGGAATTGCCCCTAGGCGGCTGGCACGTAGGGCGGAGGAATCCTCACCCCAACCGGCACCGGACCCCATTTGTTTTCGTGCTTCTGGGACGGGATCAGGGTGAAGACGAAGATGATCAGGCCGCCGACATAAGGCAGCAGGATCAGCAGATAGAACCATCCCGAAAGGCCGAGATCGTGAATGCGGCGGATGGTGACGGCGATGCTGGGCAAAAGCGTTGCCAGCACGAACAGGCCGGGCAGCGCGAAGCCGGCAATTGGCTCCTCCATGCCCGCATCGAGATTGCCGAGCGCACCGTCGATGGCGAAGCCGATGATCGCCAGCGCGACGGCCGAGATCGCCCAGAACAGGTAATAGCCCCAATATTCCTTGCGTCGGGCGCGGGTGCGGAAGGTGACGTAGTTGACGGTCAGCGCGCGCCAGAAATACGACCACAGTCCGGTCGAGGATGGCTCCGTCGCCGCCGCACCCACTCCGCTGAAGACCGCTGTTTCCTGGTCAGAGCTCCGGCGGCCGAACTGCGGTACCGATGTCGTCGACGTTGCCGCCGCGGCCGTTTGCGCAACGCCAACCTGAGCATGGATCGCAAACACGTCGCGTGCCTGGCTGCCGCTCGGCTGGAACTCGATCTGGGTCCCCTTGCCGGGGATCGCCGTGCCCCTCAGGTCCTCGCGGGCGAAGGTATAGCGGTTGCCGTCGACCCCGACGATGAAGCCGAAGCCCTGAGCCTGATCGTAGTGCAGCACTTCCCCGCGCATCTGTCGCCCCCGTGAATCGCGAGCCAAACAGTGTTCTAACTTCCTTCGCGCCGCAAGCTCTCGCGTCGCCCGTACGGGTCATCGGAGCGCGTTGGACAGCGTTGCCCTCACGCAACGCTCGCGACGCGTTGATTAGCCGGTAACCATATATTGACTGTGAAATGCTCAACTCGTGTTACCCTTTCGATAGGCAAAGGGCATGGGGTAAGGAACTGTGATTCGGGTCGACAGACCTCGAGATCCATCGTCGAACAGATGGCGTCGCGGCGCCGCTAGGCCGCCTCCCCTGACGCCGGTTTCCGCGATGCGAAGCTTCTGGGGCCTGATGCGGGCCTACTGGTTCTCGGATCGCTGGAAGGAAGCCTGGGGGCTGACGCTGGTGATCGCCCTCCTCACCGCACTTTCCAGCAAGGCCAGCGTCTGGATGGCCGAAGCATCAGGCGAACTGGTCAATTCGATCGCCTTCTTCCACGACCCGGCCAACATGGCGCCCCTGGCGTCTCTGCTGACCAGCGCCGGAACGTTGCTCATCCTCGTCGTCGTCAAGGATGCTGGCTTCATCGGCATCCGGCACCTCTTCTCCACCACCTTGCACCGCAAATGGCGCGGCTGGCTGAACAACCGTTTCAACGCCGCCTTGCTCGATGCCAATCACACCCATTTCCACGTCCAGCACAACGCAGGCGACGGCCCGGGCACCGCGCCCGACAACATCGACCAGCGCGTCCAGGATTCGATCAAGGGCATGACCGGCGGCGCCATTGGGCTCGCCATGGGCGTGATGGGCGTCACTACATCTCTGTTCTTCGTCGGCCAGAAGCTGCTCGAAACCTCGACCGTGGTGCCGGGACTGGAAGTCCTCGGCCCCTATGGCAGCGTCATCCTGGCCTTTGCCGCCGTCGCCGCCTACGTGCCGCTCAACACCTACATCGCCATGAAGCTGGGTGGCATGATGGAGCGCCTCAGCATCCGCATGCAGCAGGCCGAGGGCAGCTATCGTGGCGAACTGACGGTGCTTTTGCGGCGCAGCTTCCATGTCGCGGCATCGCGCGGCGAAGACGTGCAACGCTCGATGCATGACCGTCTCTACGTCGACATCGACAAGACCTGGTCGCGCCTCAACATCGTCAATGCCGGCTACATGTCGTTCGAGTCGATCTACGGCTTCATCGCCGCCCGCATCGTCGCCTATGGGCCGGGGCTGGTGCCCTACATGCACGGCCACATCAACCTGAAGGGCTACATAACAGGCGCCGAACTGGTGAACTCGCTGATCAGCCAGTGCTCGTGGTTCATCCAGGTGATGCCGGCGATCGCCACGCTAAGGGCCAACAGCGAACGCGTCACCGATCTCGCCAAGGCGATCGAGAACGTCCAGAAGCCACCGTCATTCTATGCCGCAACCGGCAAGTCGGAGTTCAGATATGGCAGCCAGAACGCGCTGTTTGGCCTGACCGTCCGCAACCTCGAGCTGATGCACCAGGGTGCTGAAGCCAGCCCCTTCCTGACGGTCTCCAACCTACGCTTCCGCCGTGGCGAATGGACCTTCGTTTCGGGTCAGTCCGGCTGCGGCAAGACCTCGCTGGTCAAGGCGATCAACGGGCTGTGGCCGTATGGCCGGGGCGCCATCGTCTTTCCCGAAGGCATCAGGTCGTTCTACGCCACCCAGGACGTCAAGCTGCCTCAGGTTTCGCTCAAGCAGTTGGTCTGCCTGCCCGACCATCCGGGCAACCACTCCGAGGCCAAGGTGGCGGTCGCCATGCACAAGGCCGGCCTTGGCGAACTGATCGACCATCTCGATGACGAAACCCGCCAGGGCAAGAGCTGGGACCAGCTGCTTTCCGGCGGCCAGAAGCAGAAGCTTGTCGCTGCCCGCATCCTGCTGCTGCAGCCTGGCCTTTTGTTCCTCGACGAGGCGACAGCGGCGCTCGATCTCGATGCCAAGATCGCCTTCCACCAGGTGATCAAGGACAATTGCCCCGATGTCATCGTCATCAGTGTCATGCATGAGGCCGTGCCGCCGAAATCGGCGCTCGGCGTCGAATTCTACGACAGCATCCTCAGCATTTCAGATGGCATCGGCTCGAAGAAGGCGCTGGCCAGCCTGCCGGCGGAACTCACCACGCTGCTGGCCCAGCCGCAGCAGCCGGAGGAGGAATGGCCGCCGCTCAGATTCCCGCGCGTCAAGCTGAAGGAGAAATAGGCCGCCGATTCCGGCGCAGCTGATGGCAACTACAACTCCGCCCGGATTTCGTTCATCGAGCGCAACTGCCTGCCATCGCGGAAATTGGCGGGATCGAGCCACTGCTCCATCGTTGCGCGGCGCGATGGCCACTCCGACGACAGCATCGAGTACATGCAGATGTCTCTCGGCATGCCCTTGAGCAGCAATCCTTCGCGCAGCGTCCCCTCATAGGTGAAACCGAGCCGATCGGCGGCGACGCGCGAGCGGCTGTTTTCGGCGGTGCACGTCCATTCGAGGCGACGATAGCCAAGCTCCTCGAACACGTGGCGAATGATGAGATAGAGCGCCTCGGTGGCTAGCGTCGTGCGCTGGATCCCACTGGTAAAGAGCACGTAGCCGAGCTCGACAACTTGATGCGCAACCCGGGCCTCCATCAGGCACAGCCAGCCCAGTATGTCGCCCTGCAGATCGACAACCGCGAAAAACGCCCGCTTCGGGTCGGACACGAGACCGTCGACATGCCCGGCGAATGCGGCTTCGTCTGCAAACGGCCCGACCTTCATCTCGGCCCAGGTGGCTGCAACGTTTTCGTCATGCGAACGGCGATACAGCATTGAAGCATCCGACGCATCCAGCGGGCGGAGGCTGCCATGGCGACCGTTGATGACTGCAGCTACCGGCACCTTGGCTTCGGCTGGCTTGCCCATCGGCTTCGTCCCGTCGGCTCGGAACATCGAGAGTAGCCCGCCCAATATGCAAGGCAACTCTAATTGGACACAAACGGTGCAGCCTCAGGCAGTGCGCGCGATTGACTCTCCATACAAACCGGATAAAAGCGGCGGCGAACAGGGATCCCTCCGATGCGCGGCCTCTTGATGGCGCTTTTCGCATTCGATTTCCCCGGCCACGACAGAAATCGTGCCGGGCGCGGAGCCGTTTCCCTGCTTTCGACCAAAACCATGGCCAAAACCACCACCACCAAAATGGTGTGATTTCCCTTGGCCTGCTCACCCTCTCCCGGGTCCGGCCCGGGGGATGAAGCCCGCAACGGCCAGCGGGTTTTCTCCAAAAAGCGAGCGGAGAGGGACAGGAGATTTTCGATATGGGTTTCAAGGTTGCAGTCGTCGGCGCCACGGGCAATGTCGGCCGGGAAATGCTCAACATCCTCGAGGAACGCGGCTTTCCGGTCGATGAGGTCGTGGCTCTCGCCTCGCGCCGTTCGCTCGGCACCGAAGTGTCGTTCGGCGACAAGACGCTGAAGGTCAAGGTTCTCGATACTTACGACTTCTCCGACACCGACATCTGCATCATGTCGGCCGGCGGCAACATCTCCAAGGAGTGGTCGCCCAAGATCGGCAAGCAGGGCTGCGTTGTCATCGATAACTCGTCGGCCTTCCGCTACGACCAGGACGTGCCGCTGATCGTTCCGGAAGTGAACCCCGCCGCGATTTCCGGCTTCACCAAGAAGAATATCATCGCCAACCCGAACTGCTCGACCGCCCAGCTGGTCGTGGCGCTCAAGCCGCTGCATGACGCCGCCACCATCAAGCGCATCGTCGTTGCCACCTACCAGTCCGTTTCGGGCGCCGGCAAGGAAGGCATGGACGAGCTGTTCACCCAGACCCGCGCCGTCTTCGTCGCCGATCCGGTCGAAGCCAAGAAGTTCACCAAGCGCATCGCCTTCAACGTCATTCCGCACATCGACGTCTTCATGGAAGACGGCTCGACCAAGGAAGAGTGGAAGATGGTCGCCGAAACCAAGAAGATGCTCGATCCCAAGATCAAGCTGACCGCCACCTGCGTGCGCGTGCCGGTGTTCATCGGCCACTCCGAAGCCGTCAACATCGAGTTCGACAAGCCGATCACCGCCGACGAGGCACGCGAAATCCTGCGCGAGGCACCGGGCTGCCTGGTCATCGACAAGCGCGAGGACGGCGGTTACGCCACCCCGCTCGACTCGGCCGGTGAAGACGCGACCTACATCTCGCGCATCCGCGAAGACCAGACGATCGACAACGGCCTGTCGATGTGGATCGTCTCCGACAACCTGCGCAAGGGTGCTGCTCTCAACGCCGTCCAGATCGCCGAGCTTCTGGTCGAGCGCGGCCTGATCTCGCCGAAGAAGAAGGCAGCCTGATAACAATGCACGATGTCGTGCTGCGTCCGGCCGAGGCCAAAGACGCACACGACATCGCCCGCATCCTGAGGGCGGCGCTCGCCGCCTTCGACTGGATGCCGCAGCTGCATACGCCTGATGAAGACCTGTACTTTGTCAGCAACATCCTGCTTGCTGAGCAGCAGGTCACGGTCGCAACGATCGATGACAAGATTGCCGGCTTCGCCGCCATCAAGAATGAGTGGATCGAGCAGCTCTATCTCGATCCCGCCTGGACCAGACGAGGCATCGGCGCCCGGCTTTTGCAGCACGTGACGACGGCAATGACTCACGTGAAACTTTTCTGCTTCGAAGCCAACACAGGCGCGCGCCGTTTCTACGAGCGCCACGGTTTCGTTGCCGACGCCTTCGGCGATGGCTCGGCCAATGAAGAAGGCTTGCCGGATATCCTCTACCTCCGCTGCGGTAAGCCGGCTGCGTAGGCCAAATCCCTCAAGGTTGATTCCGGACATCGCTACGGTAGACTGGGCCCGTCGCAGGGAGGCAGCGGGGGCTGAGATACCGGAGGCAGGACGATAGCGCGCGATAGTCTAGCCAGCGACAGCGCCCGCCAGGCCGGCCTTGACCGACCGCTGCGGATTCTTATGACAAATGCCGTTCTGACCGGCCGCAGCGGTACCGAAACGCTCGTCCGTGACATGGTGCTGGCACTGCGGCGGCGCGGTCATTCGGTAACCGCCTTTGCCCCGATCACAAGCCCTGCGGTGGCCGAGATCCGCGCGACGGGTTCGCCAGTGGCAACGTCGCTGGCGTCGCTCGACGCACCCGACATCATCCACGGCCATCATACGGGGCCAACGATCGCAGCTCTCGCCCGCTTTCCCGGAACGCCAGCCATCTTCGTCTGCCACGACTTCAGCAGCGAGATCGATGCGCCCCCAATCCATCCCAGGATCAGCCGCTATCTGCATGTGCGGTCAGCACTACGCGGCAGGCTTGTCGACGAGTGCGGGATCGCCGCGTCTAAGGTGAGGTTCTGGCCGAACACCATCGACCTGCAGCGCGTAGGGCCAGCGGCCCGAGCTCCAGACAGGCTGGCGACTGCGGCAATCTTCGCCCACCCTGGAACCATTCCGTTCAGCGCCATGATCGCCGAGGCCTGCGAGCGCCATGGCATCGCCTTTCGCGGCGAGCTGGTTGGCAAGGCAGCGGACGACGTGGTCAAGCGGCTGAGCGGCACGGACCTGGCATTCGCCAGCGGCCGGATGGCGCTCGAAGCCATGGCGCGGGGCTGCGCTGTGATCAATGTCGACCGTTTCGGCGTCGGCGGCCTCGTGACCACCGGCAGGTTCGCCGGTTTTGCCGACGTCAACTTCGCCTATGGCGCATTGTCCGGCGCAGCATCGCCCGAACTGCTGGACCGCGAGATTGCCGCCTATGGTGCGGAAGACGCCGCCGCGGTCACCGAACGCGTGCGGCGCGACTTCGCCAGCGACAAGGGCGCCGAACAGCTCGAAACGATCTACCGCGACGTGCTTGCGGAAAAGCCCTGGCCGAGGCACGAGCCGAACGAGGACGAATTGGCGATGGCTGCGATCATCGAACGATTTCTGCAGCAGAAACGCATCTATGACCGCAGCTTTCTTAGACTGCGAGAGGGCCTCGGTCCGAGCGAGGAATTGCAGTTTCAGATGGGCGAGCTGGCGAGCAGGGCAGCCGAACTGGCGGAAGAAGTCCGTCGGCTCAGGCGGGGCGGCGTCATGCGCAGGCTGATCGACAAGCTGATCGGGCGAACCTACCGGAATTAACCGGAGCGAAGGCAGCTGCGCGTCTTCCATCGCGCAGCGTCGCATGGGGCCGGCAAGCTTGCGCGGACAAATCAACGCATTCGCTATCCATGTCGCGATTGGAGATGACACCGGTACGCCCGGCGGCGCAATATCGGCTGGAAAGAGGTACCACGCCGCATGATCGTTCGCCCGCGCACCAATCTTTTGAAGCTGTTCTTCGTCATGCGCGGCTCCGTGGTGCCACGCATCCTGCCGCAGATCCTGGGCTTCGCGCTCTACGGCGCGGCGGTGGTTGTCGCGATCAGACTGCTCAAGCTCGATCTCGGCGATGCCGGCGTCGCGCCTTTCGCGCTGCTGGGCGTCGCCCTTTCCGTCTATCTCGGCTTCCGCAACAACGCCGCCTATGACCGCTGGTGGGAAGCCCGCAAGCTGTGGGGCCAGCTCGTCTTCGAAATCAGGAACCTGTCGCGCGCCGCAACCGCGATGATCTCCGACCGTGACGAGCTCAGGCCGCTTCTGATGGATTCGCTGGCCTTCTGCCATTTCCTGCGCGGCGAGCTGCGCCGGGTCGACACCAGGGAGGCAGCTCGTCCCTTTGTCGGCGATGCCGTGGACGAAATCCATGCCGCGACCAACAAGCCGGATGCTGCGATGCGGCGGATGGGCGGGAAGATCGGCGCCCTCAAGCACACCAAGGTGCTGGAGGCGATGGACTATCGCATCCTCGACGAGCGCTTGTCGGCGATCTCAGCGCTGCAGGCTGGCTGCGAGCGCATCATGGGCACGCCCCTGCCCTTTGCCTACACGCTGCTTTTGCAGCGCACCGCCTACATCTTCTGCCTGCTGCTGCCGTTCGGGCTGGCGGGCTCGGCCGGCTGGGCAACGCCGCTGTTCACCGCGCTGATCGCCTACACCTTCTTCGGGCTCGATGCGCTGTCGGAAGAGCTCGAAGACCCCTTCGGCATGGAAGCCAACGACCTCGCCCTCGACGGCCTATGCCGGGTCTGCGAAATCTCGGTGTTCGAGGCGTTGGGCGAAACCCCGCCGCCAATGCTGCCGGCGGAGAACTTCTACTATTCCTGAGCTCGCCCGGCCTGGACACCGGCCGCGCTCGCATCGATGCCCTCCCAATAGTCCATCGTCGCAGACTTGCTGTAGCCTTCGCCGGTCAGGCGGACGCTGACGCGCCCCGATTCCGGATAGACGATGACATCGTTCGGATTTCGCTCGCCGATGATCAGATAGCGGCACGGCGCATCGGTGTGGTTGAACATCGAATGGCCGACCTTCTGGCCGGCGGGAAAGCAGACATAGTCACCGGCCTTCATGACATAGTTGCGCGCACCCAGCTTCAGTGTCAGCGCGCCTTCAAGGATGTAGGCGTGCTCCTCCTCGAGCATGTGATAGTGCGACGGATTCGTCTCCTTGCCCGGCGCGAGCTGCTCCAGCGCGACGCCGACATGGTCGCCGCCGCCAAAACTGGACAGGTGGCGGAAGCTCGAGCCAAAGCGCTCGCCATGCGAAAAGGCTTCGAGCGGCGCCGTCTCTGCGGCAAATGGTTCGGAGATGCCGTCGGCATTGAGTGCGGACATCTTGTCGGACATGGCAGTTCCTCCGGCGACCTCGCTGCAGCTTAGGTGGCGCGGTCGGCCGGCGGGGTCAAGCAGGTCGCCTAAGCCACCTGAACCTTGTTGCCACGATAGCTCGCGATGATGTCGGCCGCGCCCGCCCTATCGACCGGCGGGCTGAACAGGAACCCCTGGATCTCGCCGCAGCGTTCACGCCTCAGCAATTCGAGCTGGGCGCCGGTCTCGACGCCTTCGGCCGTCGTGTCGATGCCGAGATTGGCGCCGAGACCGATGATTGCGCGCACGATGGCCATTGATTCACGGCTGCTGCCTATGTCGCGGACGAAGGAACGATCGATCTTTAGCCGGCTGAATGGGAAGCGCCTGAGGTAGCTCATCGATGAGTAACCTGTACCGAAATCGTCGAGCGCGATGCGCACGCCGATCTCCTTGAGCTGCTGCAACACGGCGAGATTGGCGCCTGTGTCGGCCAGAAGCACGGATTCGGTGATCTCGATCTCGAGCCGCGACGGATCGAGCCCCGACCGGGCGATGGCCTTGCCGATGGTCTCGGCGAACTGCCCCTGCCGGAACTGCACCGCCGAGGCGTTGACCGCGATGACCAGGTCATCCGGCCAGGTGGCGGCGCAGCGGCAGGCCTCGTCGAGCACCCAGCGCCCGATCGCTTCGATCATGCCGGTCTCTTCGGCAAGCGGGATGAAATCCGCCGGTGAGACCATGCCCCGCCTGGGGTTGCGCCAGCGCACGAGCGCCTCGAAGCCGCGCAGCGCGCCTGTCTTCACCGAGATGATCGGCTGGTAGTGCAGCTCGAGTTCGCGATCGAGATCGGCGCAGCGAAGCTCCAGCTCCAGCTCGCGGCGATCGCGCATCTCGGCGTCCATCTCAGGTTCGAAGAAATGGAACGCGCCCTTGCCGTCGCGCTTCGAGCGGTAGAGCGCCAGATCGGCGCATTTGAGCAGCGTGCCGGCGTCGCGTGCATCGGCCGGCGCGATCGCGGCCCCCAGACTGGCGCCGATCGACAGCTTGTGCCCCTCATAGGCATGCGGCTCGCTGATTGCCTGGATGATGCGCTTGGCCAGCGTTTCGACGTCGGCGCGGCTGAGCGCGCCGCGCAGCAGGATGGCGAACTCGTCGCCGCCGAGCCGGGCGACAAGATCGCTGCGGCGCAGAAGCTTGCGGATGCGGGACGCCGTCTCGACCAGCATGGCGTCGCCGGCGGCATGGCCAAGCGTGTCGTTGACCGCCTTGAAGTCGTCGAGGTCGACGAGCAGCAACGCGAAGGGCTGGTGGCCTGCGACAGCGGCGCCCACCGCCTCTTCGATTTCCTGCGAGAAAGTGGTGCGGTTGCCGACGCCGGTCAGCGGGTCGTGGTGGGCGAGGAAGGAAATGCGGTCCTCGGCGCGCTTGCGCTCGGTGATGTCGACGATGGTCGACAGCGTCGCCGGCGCCGTGCCGACCTGGATGTTCCTGGCATATTCGATGACGTCGAGCTCGCTGCCCGCCGCGGTGCGGTGGCGGACAAACCGCTCGCCCGTAGCCGGCAGATCGGCGACACCGGGCTCCAGATCGGCGATGCCGAGCGCCAGGAACTCGCCACGGTCACGGCCATAGAGATTGAGCGCGGCAGTGTTGACGTTCAGGAACGCGCCGCCATCGACCTGGCGCACATACATCGGCACCGGGTTGTCGTCGAACAGCGAGCGAAACAGCGTTTCGCGATTCCGGATTTCACGTATGTCGGTCAAGGTCACGGCCAGAAGGCCATCGGTCTCGGCGACGCCGACCTGCAGCGAAACGGTTTCGCCGCCAAGCTGGTATTCCAGCTCGAGCGACGGCGCGGCGACGCCATGCGCGCGGGCGACGCCGCATTCGTCGAGCAGGCGCGACAAGCCGCAGGCGGCGTTCGCCTGCGACAGCAGCCTGAAGCGCATGTCTTCAGCCGACACGCCGAGAAGGCGCGCCGCCGCATTGTTGATGCTGAGGACCTGGTAATCCCTCGCCTCGCCACCGGCGGATTCGAGCGCGCTGAGAGCCAGGATGCCTTCGTCGGTCGAGTTGATGAGCAGCCGGGCCAAGTCGATCTGGCTCTTTCGCGGCCGCGCGAAGACCAGGAAGTACTCACCCGGCCAGCGGCACGACAGCGGCAGCGCCAGAACCTCGACGGTGGAGACCATGCCGTCGACGATCGAACGGCACAGCGCCAGCCGTGGACGCGCCGCACCCCGAGCAAGTTCGATTGCACCCGATATGGCGCGCTGGAAGGCGAATGGCAGCACCGACAGTACAGCTGCGGGCTCGCTCAGGCCGGCAATGGTGCTGAAACGCGGGCCGGCACGCAGGATGAAGCTGTCCGTGCCGGCCTGCAGCCGAACCACCGCCATCTCGTCGGCGAAGCGGCCGACGCTGCCGAGCGCCAGCTCTTCATAGGGCGGCAAGGCGCCGTCGATGCAGGCCGCCTGCCAACGCCGCAGCACCAGCCCGACATCGTCGAACTCGGTGTCGATGTCAGGGTCGGCAGCGCGCTTTGCGGCCGACTGCTCCACCACATCGCCTCGCATTTCCGGCGGAAGCGCTGGCGCCCTGTCCCTAGCTCGCATTGCCAAAAGCATTCGGTCCACCTGTCAGCCTGCGGCGGTCCGGACCTGGTCGGCCAGGTCACAGGGATGCCGCGTCGATTGTCGGAATGCCGAAGGCCCCCTCGGCCAACAGCCCGGCATCATGCCTGCGCGGCATGCCGCGCGCTGTCGGTGGCAAGCTATCCGGCGGCGCCTTACCGCCGGCTTAAGCGCAACGTCATGCAAGTGTCATAGTGCGGGCCCTGGCCATGCTTCATGCCCTAGTCGTTGCCCGCATCCATCGTGTCGCTGGCGGAAATCCCCCTGCCCCGCGAGTTGCTACGATGGCAGTGAACCCCGGGAGGAACGAATGACCAGCACACTATCCCTTGCCGCCTGTCGGGCTGTGCTAACCGGCCTTGTCGTCATGGCCAGCCTGCCCGCCCTCGCCACCGAACTGCCCATACCAAGCCAGGCCCAGTGGGCCGACACCAAGAAGATGGTGAAGCTCGCCAATGGCCGCACGCTTGCCTATGTCGAGATGGGCGACAGCGAGGGCAAGCCGACGCTGCTGATCCACGGCTACACCGACAACAGCCGCAGTTGGTCGCTGGTGGCGCCCTATCTCAAAAGCCGGCACATCTTCGCGATCGACCTGCGCGGCCACGGCAAGTCGGATGCGCCACCCTGCTGCTATGCGGCCACCGATCTGGCCGACGATGCCTCGGAGTTCCTCGACGCCGTTGGCATAGCCAAGGCGGACGTTGTCGGTCATTCGCTAGGGTCGATGACCGGCCAGCTGCTGGCCGCGCAACACCCAGACAGGGTGAACAAGCTGGTTCTGGTCAGCTCGACCCTGTCGGTCGGCAGCGGGCCGGGAACTTGGCTCTGGGGCAACATCTCGACGCTCAAGGCGCCGATCGATCCCGACAGCCAGTTCATGAAGGACTGGTACTCGAACCCCAACCCGGTTGACGAGGACTACATCAATCGCGAGCGGGCCGAGAGCGCCGCTACGCCGATGCAGGTCTGGCAGGGCGTGCTGTGGGGCACGGCTGTGATCGACCTGACGCGGGTAGCACAGCTGATCAAGAGTCCGGTGATGATCCTCTGGGGCGACCAGGACCCACTGTTTGACGCGAGCCACCAAGAGAAGCTGAAGAGCGCCTACCCGAAAGCGCGCTTCGAAACCTTCGTTGGCGCCGGCCACAACATGTTCTGGGAGCAGCCGGCCAAGGCAGGCGAGCTGATCGAGACATTTCTCGACCAGTAAGAAGACAAGTCGAGCAGAAATGCAGGCACAAAAAAACGGGCAGGTTTCCCTGCCCGTTTCCTCATTCCGGTAGCCGGAAATTACTCTGCCGAAGCTTCGGCCGGAGCAGCAGCAGCGGCAGCGATGGCAGCAGCAGCGTCGTCCTGGGCCTTCTTCAGGGCAGCCAGACGCTCCTGGGCCTTCTTGCCCGGCTCACCCTTGGTCGGGTTCGAGCGGGCTTCGCGCTTGACGATGCCGGCTTCGTCGAAGAAGCGAGCGACGCGGTCGGTCGGCAGCGCGCCGTTCGACAGCCAGTACTTGGCGCGGTCGGCGTCGAGCTTCATGCGCTCGCCATCCTTGGGCAGCAGCGGGTTCCAGGCGCCGATCGCCTCGATGAAACGGCCGTCGCGCGGGCTGCGGGCGTCAGCGATGACGATGTGGTAGTAGGGGCGCTTCTTCGAGCCGGCGCGGGCCAGGCGGATCTTAAGGGACATTGTCTTACTCCTGAATAGTTATGTCTTGGGTTTGGTATGTCTCTGCTTGTTCCGCCATCAGGCGGAGGTAGTCCTGTCTGAGCCGCCATTTCGCTCGGCGGCCAGCATTTCGTGGTGACGGATCACCTCGCGGATGATGAAGTTAAGGAACTTCTCCGCGAAATCGGGGTCGAGATGAGCATCGTCGGCCAGTCGGCGCAGGCGCGCGATCTGGGTGGCCTCGCGTGCCGGATCAGCCGGCGGCAGGCCGTGGGTGGCCTTGAGCACGCCGACTGCCTTGGTGCAGCGGAAACGCTCGGCCAGCATGTGGATCAAGGCTGCGTCGATGTTGTCAATCGAAGCGCGCAGTTCCTGAAGCTGCGCCTGCGGGGTGATTTCGGTCATCGCGCTCCTCACTTCTTCTTGCCAAGGCCGGGCAGGCCACCACCGAGACCGGGAAGCTTCATGCCGCCGGGCAGGCCAGGCAAACCGCCACCCATACCAGGCATGCCGCCGGGAAGGCCCTTGAGCCCGCCGCCAAGACCGGCCGCTTCAGCCTGCTTCTGCAGGGCTTCGAGCTGCTTGGGGTCCATCTTGGACAGGTCGGGCATGCCGCCGCCGGGCATCATGCCGCCAAGGCCCATCTTGGAGGCCAGGCCGCCCATCATGCCGCGCATGAGACCGCCGCCTTTGCCCTTGCCGCCCATAGCCTTCATCATGTCGGCCATCTGGCGATGCATCTTGAGCAGCTTGTTGATCTCGGCAGCGTCAGTGCCGGAACCGGCGGCGATGCGCTTCTTGCGCGAATGCTTGAGGACGTCGGGATTGGCGCGCTCGGCCTTGGTCATCGACGAGATGATGGCGAGCTGGCGCCCGAACATCTTGTCGTCCAGGCCAGCTGCAGCCATCTGGTCCTTCATCTTGCCCATGCCCGGCATCATTCCCATGATGCCGCCCATGCCGCCCATCTTCTGCATCTGGCCAAGCTGGTCGGCGAGGTCGTTCAGGTCGAACTTGCCCGACTGCATCTTCTTGGCCATCGCCGCGGCCTTTTCCGCGTCGATGTTTTCGGCAGCCTTTTCGACCAGCGAAACGATGTCGCCCATGCCCAGAATGCGGTCGGCAATGCGCTTGGGATAGAATTCCTCAAGCGCTTCCATCTTTTCGCCGACGCCGATCAGCTTGATCGGCTTGCCGGTGACAGCACGCATCGAAAGGGCCGCACCGCCGCGGCCGTCGCCGTCCATGCGGGTCAGCACCAAACCGGTAATGCCGACGCGGTCGTCGAAATTCTTGGCGAGGTTGACGGCGTCCTGACCGGTCAGCGAGTCGGCGACGAGCAGGATCTCGTGCGGGTCCGACACCTTGCGGATGTCGGCCATCTCGACCATCAGCGGCTCGTCGATATGGGTACGGCCGGCGGTGTCGAGGATGACGACGTCATGGCCACCGAGCTTGGCTGCCTGGACGGCGCGCTTGGCGATGTCGACCGGCGACTGGCCGGCGATGACGGGAAGGGTCGCGACCTTGGTCTGCTCGCCGAGCTGGCGCAGCTGCTCTTGCGCGGCCGGACGGCGCGTGTCGAGCGAGGCCATCAGGACCTTCTTGCCCTGGCGCTCGGTGAGGCGCTTGGCGATCTTGGCCGAGGTGGTGGTCTTGCCCGAGCCCTGCAGGCCGACCATCATGATGACAACCGGCGCCGGCGCATTGAGATCGATGGCGACGCCTTCGGAGCCGAGCATCTCGACAAGCTCGTCATGGACGATCTTGACGACCATCTGCCCGGGCTTGATCGACTTCAGGACCGCGGCGCCGACGGCCTTTTCGCGCACCTTGTCGGTGAACGAACGCACCACTTCCAGTGCAACGTCGGCTTCGAGCAAGGCACGGCGAACCTCGCGCAGGGCTGCCGAGACATCGGCCTCCGACAGTGCGCCACGGCCGGTCAGGCCGTTCAGGATCGATCCAAGCCGCTCTTGCAGCGATTCAAACATTCGACTTCCCTTCTCTCAGCCAACCGGTGTCGAACCGAGAGGTAATGCCTCTGCGCGCCTGAACCAAACCAAAAAGCACCCGGGGGCGCACTGCGCTGCCGGGTGTTGGCCTCCGGGATCGTATTGTAGCCGCAAGGGCGTCCCGGTCGGCCGCTCGGAGTGGAACTCGTCGCGGAATTTGTCGGCTGTAGACAGGAAAATGCGCGGCGAGTCAAGGCAGAGGCCTGAGAACAGCGATTGTTGGCGGATTTTCGGACGAAAATCAGTGGCTGTTAATACTTCCCTGCTGTTATATGCGTCATCCGGGGGGATACATGTACTATTTCAGAGTCTTCTACCACCATGTGTGACCACCGGGTTGGTCCGCATAAAGTGATGGACGGTGGTGATTTCATGACCCCGACCGCAGATGCCTCGCCGCTTGCCGGCTTTGCCGAGAATATCGAATTCGCGCTGGTGGTCATCGATGCCAGCCGCAACATTTCCTTTGTCAACAAGTCGGCCGAGCGCATGTTTGGCTACGACAAGGCCGAACTTGTCGGCCAAACCCTCGACCTGATCATTCCCGCAAGGCTGCGCGGTGCCCACAATGCCGGCATCGCCCGCGTCGCCTCGGGCACTCCGTCCAAGCTAAGCGGCAAGACCGTCGAAGTCTCGGCATTGCGGCGCGACGGCAGCGAATTCCCGATCGAACTTTCGCTTTCGGTCTGGCAGGGACCGAACGGCGTTTCCATGGGCGGCATCATCCGCGACATCTCCGAGCGCAGGCAGCGCGACATGCGGCTGTATCGCCTGGCGCATCAGGACACCCTGACCGGCCTGCCCAACCGCTTGCAGTTCGACATGCAGCTCGAGGATGCGCTGGAGAGAGGCGAGGCGACGGGGCTTTTGCTCGTCGACCTCGACGGCTTCAAGAAGGTCAACGACACGCTCGGCCATGCCACCGGCGACACGCTTTTGCAGGCGCTGGCCGTACGTTTGCCTGCAGCGCTCGACGCCAATGCCATGGTGGCGAGGCTCGGCAGCGACGAGTTCGCGGTGCTGTTGCGCGGCATCGACAAGCCGGCGGCGGTCGCGGCGGCGGCAAACAGCCTGCTGCATTCTTTCGAACAGCCCTTCGAGATCGGCGACCATCTGCTCAAGCTCGGTGTCAGCATTGGCGGCGCGGTTGCGCCCCGCGACGGCGGGGACTCGGAAGAGCTGATGGCCAGCGCCGACCTGGCGCTTTACCGCGCTCGGCAGCAGGGCGGCAGCTATCGCATCTTCGAGCCTGGCATGCGCAACGCGGTGGCCGTACGGCGCGCGCTGCAGGACGAACTGCTGCGCGCCATCAAGGCAAAGGAATTCGTCCTGCACTACCAGCCGCAGGTCTGCCTGGAGAGCGGCAGGGTGCTGGGCGCCGAGGCACTGTTACGCTGGAAACATCCTTCGCGCGGATTGCTCGCGCCCGCCGATTTTCTCGCCGTGCTCGAAACGCATTCCGGCGCGCTGACCGTTGGCAACTGGATCCTCGATGAGGCCTGTCGGCAGTCTGCCGCATGGCGGGCCCAAGGCTTTGCCCCAATCACCATGGCCGTCAATCTGTTCGCCGCGCAGGTCAATGCCGGCACCCTGGCCGAAACGGTGACATTGACGCTGTCGCGTCATGGCCTTCCGGCCAATGCGCTGGAGCTCGAGGTCACCGAAACCATCGCGCTCGACTATGAGGAACGCACGCTGGCGCCTTTCCGCAAGCTCGCCAAGGCAGGCGTCGGCCTCGCTTTCGACGATTTCGGCACCGGCCACGCAGCGCTCAGCACCATCAAGCGCTTTCCCCTTACGGTGCTCAAGGTCGACCGCAGTTTCGTCCGCGATATGCTGCGCGATCCGCAGGACGCGGCGATCGTGCGCGCGGTGCTCGGCATGGCCAACGACATGGGGTTGTCGGTCGTCGCAGAGGGCATTGAGACGCGGGCACAGGAGGCGGCACTGTACGCCATGGGCTGCCGCATCGGACAGGGCTACCTCTATTCCAAGGCGCTGCCGGCTGTCGATTTCGAGAACCTGTTGAAGCGGGCGGAACATCTTTCCGACGATGCACCAGCGATACGGGTCTAGCTCCGGCCGCCAGACGACTTGCCCAGCGGCCGGCCTTGAAGGCTAGCGGACCACGTAGACCACCCGCCGCGTCGACGGTTCGACCAGCACCGGCTGGCCGTTCACATAGACATAGCGGTACTCGTAGTCTGGGATCTCGGTCAGCTCGACCGTGTCAGGCAGACCGGCACCTACTACGACCTCGCCGTCGAGATAGACCGGCTCGACCCGATGGTCGGTCACATAGGTACGAACCGCGCCGGGCGGCTCGATGGCCGGCATGGCTTCGGCGGCGACAATCGCGCCCGTCGTGCCATCGATGACGACATCACCGGCACCACCGGCCGCCGGCGGATCAACAACGACAATGCCGGAATCGACCGGCCGTGCCGAAAGCACGATCTGCTGGCCACCAAAGTCGCCAACGAGATAATCGGAGTAAACCCAGCCATCGCCGCCAGAATCCGCGACACTGCACCATTTGCTGCCTTCAAGGCAGCCACGAAGGGTGGTGCCCTGTCCGGCACCGATGACGCCGATGACCGGATATTGCGGCCCAGGGCCGGCGCGGACGTTGAGGTCGGTTGCCGCCTGCACGGCAACGTCGGCAAAGGACGGGCCGGAGAAGGCGAGAAGCGCGCCCGTAATGGCGGGCAACAACAGTTTGGTTTTCATCTTTTCGCTCCGTTTTCTTGGTCCCTCAAGGGGCCGAAACGGGGCGGACAGCCTTCAGTTCCTGATGAAATGGCCCGGAACGCTCACGAATTGTAGCAGCTTGACGCTTGCGGGCGTGGCTGTCGTCAGTTCGCCACCAGCTGCGAAACGATATCTCGCGCCACCGCTTCGCCTGACAGCCGAGCGCCACCGCAGGTCTGGATCAGCGGGCCGGCAAGATGCTCGCCAGCGAAGAAGATGCGCTCGTGAAGCGGCTGCATCAGTATCGACCGCGCCTCGGAACGGCCGGGGCGAGCGGCGGCATAGGCGCCCCTGACATAGCGTTCGGCGCCCCAATTGGTCATCATCGCGCGGCCGACATGCTTGCGCGTGTCGTTGCCGAAAATCTCGCACAGCCGGTCGGTGGCGAAATCGACCCCAGCCGCCTCGCCGGCGGCCGACAGCTCCCAGGCGAAATCGCCGCCGACGAAACCTACCATCAGGTCGAGATCGAAGGGAAAGCTGAGAAAATAGATGTCGTGGCGCGCGGCGCGCTCGACAAGCAGGTCGTCGAAGGGCTTGAGCCCAAGCCGGCTGCCCCTGATTTCGACAGGAAGCTTGGTCAGCATGCCCATCGGCAGGTCGAAGAAGGCCGTCACGTAGCTTTCCGGCAGCGCCGGCGAAAAGGCGATCTCCTCGAAGGCCAGCACCGCCGGCGAAGCTGTCACGATCACCGCGCGAGCGCGCAGCACGCCGCGATCGGTATGGCAGCTGACGCCAGCACCATCCCAGTCGATCCGCCGCACCGGCGTGGCAAGCTCGACCGGCACGTCGGCGCCAAAACGCGCGACGAGTGTGCCATAACCCTCCCTGGTGAAGTAGTTCGGGTCGAGATCGGCAGCCGCCTTGAAGTCGGCGACCGAGATTTCGTCTTCATCGGCGCCGAAATCCATCGGCCCGCAGAAGGTGGCGGCCGCGCGCGACGAGCGTCCCTTGGCCAACAGCGCGCCAAGCCGGTCGTCGGCGTTGTTGTGGCCTTCGAGCAGGACGGTCATGGCGGCATCGGCCGCCTTGACCGCTGCCTCCTCGTCCTCACTCGCCTTGCGGTTGCGATAATAGAGATGGTCGATGTTCATGTCGTGATGATGCATCGTCCAGCCGGCGGCCTGCGCTTCGGGGAAATAGGGGTTACGGTCGGCGGCGTGCAGCCAGGCGCAACCGATGTCGAAGGGCACACCGAACTGTTTGTTGCTGGTCCAGGCCCGCCCGCCTATGCGATCCATGGCTTCCAGCACTTTGAAGCTAAGTCCTGCCCGGCGCAGCATTTTTGCCGCCGCAAGACCCGCGGACCCGGCACCGACGATCACAACATCGACATCTTCCATGGTTTTTCCCCGCTCTCGCCATATTCATTGCTTGATCGTATGCGAGTTTTTTGCCACCTGCCATTGTAGGCAGATGGGGACGTAAACGCCTTCTTAACGATGACAAGAGAGCGTGGGGCTGGCAACATCCCTCCCAGGGGCATTGATTCAGGCATCAGGAGAACGGCATGGCATTGTTTGCCAAGGTGAAGACTTTTGCTGCGGCCTCCGCCATGCTGGCGGCTATGGCTGGCGGCGCATATGCGGCGGAGTGCGGCAACAACGCGGGTGGCTTCGAAGCATGGAAGGCATCTTTCGCCGACCAGGCGGCGGCGAACGGCATCAAGGGCAATGCGCTCAGCGCCCTCGCCAAGACGACCTACGCCACAAAGACCATTTACGCCGACCGCAACCAGAAGAGCTTTAAGCTCTCGCTCGACCAGTTCATGGCCAAGCGCGGCGGCAAGGCGATTGCTTCCAAGGGCAAGACCATCAAGAAGCAGAACGCGGCTCTGTTCCAGAGCATCGAGGCCCGCTACGGCGTGCCGGCCGGCCCGCTGATCGCGATCTGGGGCATGGAAACCGGCTTCGGCGGTTTCATGGGCAACCAGCACACGCTGTCGGCCGTCGCCACCCTGGCCTATGACTGCCGCCGTTCGGAATATTTCACCGACCAGCTCTACGCCGCACTCAAGCTCGTCCAGAGCGGTACGCTGGCGCCCAACGCCATCGGCGCTGCCCATGGCGAAATCGGCCAGACCCAGTTCCTGCCGGTCAACGTGCTGAAGTACGGCGCCGACGGCGACGGCAACGGCAAGATCGACATGGTCCGCTCCAAGGCCGACGCGCTGGCCTCGACCGCCAACTTCCTGCGCGGCCATGGCTGGAGTGCCGGCGGCGGCTATCAGCCCGGCCAAGCCAATTTCGGCGCGCTGCAGGGCTGGAACGCAGCCAGCGTCTACCAGCAGGCAATCGCCATCATCGGCGCGGAAATCGACGGCAACTGACGCCTGATGACCTGACATAACCCTGTCAGGAGACATTTCCGCAGCACTGGCAAAGCCAAAGTCTCGGACGCAGAATGACAAAAGCCCGGTGGCGACACCGGGCTTTTTCAATGCGGACGAGGATCTTGTCATGAACAGCCAGAGCGGCCTGCCCACCGATCTCTCGCGCTTCGGCAATGTCGAAGGCTACTCCCACTACCCCAAATTGGTAACGCCAGGCCTGCCGGCACCTGCCGGTGGCGGCCTGCTCAAATGGTACGACATATCAGAAGCAGAAACGCCGGTGAGACGCGAAACCAGCGCGCTGGCGCAGCGCTTCCTGGCGGCGGAGACGGCGACCGGGCGGCTCAACCTTAAGGGTGAGCTCGGCTTCGTCATCCTGCATCGCTGCGGCGGCGATTTCCATTTCCTGCTGGTGAGCTCGTGGCGCAATGCCAACGAGATGTGGGAGACGGTCTACGCCAAGACTGCAGACGCGCCCGATTTCTCGCCGTTTGCGCTGCCCGGACCGCACCGCGCGACCTTCTGCGTCTGGGAATTGGCGGCCGTGAACCACGAGCGGCTGGCCTTCAGCCGCTATCTGTTTTCAACGCGCGACGAAGCAGCCAAGCGGGCTTATCTCGGCGATATGTATGATGGCGGGGCGTAGTGCTTCCTCTTCTCACAAGCTGAGAGAGGAAAAACCGGCTTCAGCTTTCTACTTGACTTCAAGCACGTAGGAACATCCCGCCAGCACCTTGCCGGGATGTGTCTCGACGGTGGACACGTTGAGGCTGATGCGCGTGGCCAGAGTGACGCTCTCGGCAGTTTCCGTCTTTTCCGAGACCACCTTTTCGCCCAGGAACTTCTGCGACGTCGAAAGCGTCGGCTCGATGCCAAGCTTTTCGGCGAATTCAGAGACGGTGACCCCATCCAGCACCGCCATCGGTCCACTGGAAGTGAAAACGATGGTCTTCGTTTCCAAGCCGAAGACGATCAACGGCTTGTCCATCTCATATTGCGACAGGAAAGGATTGCCGCTGTCGATGGCACGCCAGCCAAGCTTCCCGGCAGCGTCGGGCTCGCCAGCCAGCCAGAAGGCAAAGCTGGTGTAGGCAGGCACATCGACCCGACATTCGACCAGCGCCGGCAGATCCAGCGTTGCCGGATCGAACTCGTCCGCGGCGGCCGGCAAGGCCGCCGCGAGCAAGCAGAGGGCAGCAGCCCGCGCGATCACCGGTTGCGCGCGGCGAGCGTGCGCAGGCGCAGCGCGTTGAGCTTGATGAAGCCGGCAGCGTCCTTCTGGTCATAGGCGCCCTGGTCGTCCTCGAAGGTGACCAGCTTGTCGGAATAGAGCGACTTCGCGCTCTCACGGCCGATAACCATGACGTTGCCCTTGTAGAGCTTGAGGGTGACTTCGCCCTCGACGTCCTTCTGGCTGAGGTCGATCGCCGCCTGCAGCATCTGGCGCTCGGGCGAGAACCAGAAGCCGTAATAGATCAGCTCGGCATAGCGCGGCATCAGCTCGTCCTTGAGGTGCGCGGCACCACGGTCGAGCGTGATCGACTCGATGGCGCGGTGCGCCGAAAGCAGGATCGTGCCGCCGGGGGTCTCATAGACGCCGCGGCTCTTCATGCCGACGAAGCGGTTTTCGACCAGGTCGAGACGGCCGATACCGTTGTCGCGGCCGTAATCGTTGAGCTTGGCGAGAAGCGTCGCCGGCGACAGGCGCTCGCCATTGATCGAGACAGCGTCACCTTGTTCGAAGCCGATCTTGATGACAGTCGCCTTGTCAGGCGCTGCCTCAGGTGAAATCGTGCGCATGTGGACGTATTCGGGCGCCTCGACGGCCGGATCTTCCAGCACCTTGCCCTCGGAAGACGAGTGCAGGAGGTTGGCGTCGACGGAGAAGGGGGCTTCGCCCTTCTTGTCCTTGGCAACCGGGATCTGGTGCTTCTCGGCGAAGTCGAGCAGATCGGTGCGGCTCTTGAACGACCAGTCGCGCCACGGCGCGATGATCTTGATGTCGGGGTTTAGGGCATAGGCCGACAGCTCGAAGCGGACCTGGTCGTTGCCCTTGCCGGTGGCGCCGTGGGCAATGGCGTCGGCACCGGTTTTCTTGGCGATATCGACGAGGTGCTTGGAGATCAGCGGGCGGGCGATCGAGGTGCCGAGCAGGTAGACGCCTTCATAGACGGCATTGGCGCGGAACATCGGGAAGACGAAGTCGCGGACGAACTCCTCGCGCACGTCCTCGATGAAGATCTCCTTGATGCCGAGCATCTCGGCCTTCTTGCGCGCCGGCTCGAGTTCCTCGCCCTGGCCGAGATCGGCGGTGAAGGTGACAACCTCCGCATTGAGCTCGGTCTGCAGCCACTTCAGGATGATGGAGGTATCGAGGCCGCCGGAATAGGCGAGCACGACCTTCTTGACGTCTTTCCACTTGGACATGGGATCACGGCACCTTTCGCATGCGGCCCGGGGCCGCGTTTTCCCGGGCTTTCTAAGCACGAACGGCGAGCCGGGCAAGGGCGATCATGCCGCTGGGTGAGCAGGGGGGTAGGATCGGGTCGACGCTCACATCTCCGCAGAAAGGGGCACGACATCGTGGACAGCCTTCTTCTCCCGCCCTTCACGGGGAGAAGATGCCGGCAGGTAGATGAGGGGCAGCGCAAACGCCGCAAGATTGCCCCTCACCCTTACCCTCTCCCGGTAAAGGACGGGGAGAGGGAGGCGTCCACGTATTCGATTACTTCCGCTTCATCGCCTCGAGCAGCGCCGCGCCAAACGCCCCTTGCTGCTCCGGCTTGTTCTGCCGTGGCTTGGACGAGGCAAATTTCATGTCGCGGCTCTTGGCCGGTGCTGCCGACCTCGGTGCCGGCTCGCCGCCGTCCTTGCGCATGGTGAGCCCGATGCGCTTGCGCGGGATGTCGACCTCGACGACGCGGACCTTGACCACGTCGCCGGCCTTCACCACCTCGTGCGGGTCCTTCACGAACTTGTCGGCCAGCTGCGAGACATGGACGAGCCCGTCCTGGTGCACGCCGATGTCGACGAAGGCGCCAAAGGCGGCGACGTTGGTCACGGTACCTTCGAGCAGCATGCCAGGCTTCAGGTCCTTGATGTCGTCGACGCCGTCGGCGAAGGTCGCGGTCTTGAAGCCCGGGCGCGGGTCGCGGCCCGGCTTTTCCAGCTCGGCGATAATGTCGCGCACGGTCGGCAGACCAAAGCGCTCATCAACGAAGGCGCGCGGATCGATCGCTTTCAGCGCCGCGCTATCACCCATCAGCTGGCGCAAGTCGCGACCGCAGGAGGCGACGATCTTCTTGGCGACGCCATAGGCTTCAGGGTGGACCGACGAAGCATCGAGCGGCTCCTTGCCGTCGCGGATGCGCAGGAAGCCGGCGCATTGCTCGAAGGCGCGCTGGCCGAGACGCGGCACGGCGAGCAGGTCTCGGCGCGTGGCGAAAGCGCCCGAGGCATCACGATAGGCTACGATCGACTCGGCCAGCGACGGCCCGAGGCCCGAGACGCGGGCGAGAAGGGGGGCAGAGGCGGTGTTGAGGTCGACGCCGACGGCGTTCACCGCGTCCTCGACCACCGCTTCCAGCGAGCGGCCGAGACGATACTGGTCGACATCGTGCTGGTACTGGCCGACGCCGATCGACTTGGGCTCGATCTTGACCAGCTCGGCGAGCGGGTCCTGCAGGCGTCGCGCAATCGACACCGCACCGCGCAGCGACACGTCGAGATTGGGGAACTCGGCCGCGGCCGTGGCGGACGCCGAATAGACAGAGGCGCCGGCCTCGCTGACGATGACCTTTGTCGGCTTGGGCGCCGGCATGTCCGTCAGCAAGTCAGCGACGAGGCGCTCGGTCTCGCGGCTACCGGTGCCATTGCCGATGGCGATCAGCTCGACCTTGTGGCGGATGATCAGCCGGGCAAGCTCGGCCTGGGTACCGCGCACGTCGTTCTTGGGCGGGAAGGGGTAGACGGTGGTGGTGTCGAGCACCTTGCCGGTGGCGTCGATGATCGCGACCTTGACGCCGGTGCGGATGCCTGGATCGAGCCCCATGGTGGCGCGCGACCCGGCAGGGGCGGCGAGCAGCAGGTCCTTGAGGTTGCGCGAGAAAACGCGGATCGCCTCTTCCTCGGCCGCCTCGCGCAGGTCGCGCATCAGGTCGAGCGACAGCGACAGCGACAGCTTAACCCGCCAGGTCCAGCCGGCGACCTGCATCAGCCACTGGTCGCCCGGCAGCGTCGCACCGATCTGGTAGGCGGCGGCAATCATGCGCTCGACAGGCTTGACCGGCGAGGTGTCGTCGGCGTCGATCTCCAGATCGAGCGACAGCACATCCTCGTTGCGGCCGCGCAGCATGGCGAGCGCCCGGTGACTCGGCACGGAGGCCCAGCGCTCGGAATGGTCGAAATAGTCGGAGAACTTGGCACCTGCCTCCTGCTTGCCGTCGACGACGCGGGCACGCATGACGGCACGTTCCTTCATGTGGGTGCGCAGGCGACCGAGCAGGTCGGCGTTTTCCGAAATGCCTTCAGCGATGATGTCGCGCGCGCCTTCGAGCGCTGCCTTCACATCGGCGACTTCGCCGGCGACGTAAGGCACGGCGAGCTCAGCGGGCACTTTCGAACGGTCGGCAAGGATGGCTTCTGCCAGCGGTCCAAGTCCGCGCTCCCTGGCGATTTCCGCCTTGGTACGGCGCTTGGGCTTGTAGGGCAGGTAGATGTCCTCAAGCTCGGCCTTGGTGGTGACGGTGGCGATGCGGATCGCCAGGTCGTCGGTCATCTTGCCCTGGCCGGTGATGGATTCGACGATAGCTGCGCGGCGCGCCTCGAGCTCACGCAGATAGACAAGGCGCTCGGAGAGATCGCGCAGCTGGGTGTCGTCGAGGCCGCCGGTGACTTCCTTGCGGTAGCGCGCGACGAAGGGAACGGTCGCGCCCTCGTCGAGCAACCCGACGGCAGCGATGACCTGCTCGGCCTTCGCATTGATCTCGGCTGCGATGATCGCAGCGATTTTCCTGATGTCGCCAGCCATGGAATCCTGGTGCCTGTTGAACGGGTGCGCGAACATAGGGACTGCTGGCAGAAACGCCAAACGGCCATTTTCCCACACCGTCTTAAGCTCCACAGAAAAGCGGCAGGGCTGCGGCAATCGGCGCGGCACCCGGCAGGAATTTTGGCGGGCATCTTCCCAGCTTCCGCGTATCTTCCCGGGAAAGCGTCCTCAGGAGCAAATCAATGAAATTCGACCGGTTTCTGTTTGTCGCGGCAGCACTTTGCGGCGCAGCCGGCGTGGCGCTATCGGCTGCAGCCAGCCATGGCGGCAGCACAAATGTCGCCACTGCGGCCAATTTCCTGCTGTTTCATGCGCCCGCGCTGATCGCCCTGTCGTTCGTCGCAGCCCACAACCGCATCCTCCACATCGGCGCAGCGATCCTGCTTCTGGCAGTACTGCTGTTCTCCGGCGACCTTCTGGCGCGCGACTATCTCGGCCAGCGTCTTTTCCCATTTGCCGCGCCCTTGGGCGGCACCGGCATGATTGTTGGTTGGCTGATGCTTGCCATCGGCGGGCTGTTAGCCCGCAAGGACGGCTGATCCTCAGGCGATCCGATAGGGAAGGGGATGCCGGACGTCCCTGTCGATCACCAGCCGGCGCTTGAGCGGTGGCACGGCGCGTTGCAGGCAATTGGTGCGTTCGCAGATACGGCATGAGATGCCGATCGGATCGAAGGCGGTCTTGCTGCCCAATTCTAGCCCGTCGGCATAGACAAAGTCCTGTGCGTAGGTGACCTCGCAGCCGAGCGCGATGGCGTAGCGCCGGTGCGGGGCATTGAAGCCGCCGCCGCCCTTGGAAATCTCCGTGGCGACGCAGAGATAGCGCGCGCCATCGGGCGTCTCGGCCAGCTGGCGGATGATCCGGCCCGGCGTCTCGAAGGCCTGGTGCACGTTCCACAGCGGACAGGCCGCGCCGAAACGAGCGAATTGCAGCTTGGCGGCACTATGGCGCTTGGTGATGTTGCCGGCGCGGTCGATGCGGGCAAAGAAGATCGGCACGCCCTTGTGCCCCGGCCGCTGCAGGGTGCTGAGGCGGTGCGCCACCTGCTCGATCGAGGCGCCGAAATGCGCCGCCATCAGCTCGAGGTCGTGACGCAGCTCCGCCGCCGTGCGCATGAAAGCCTGGTAGGGGAGGGTCAACGCACCGGCGAAATAGTTCCGCAGGCCCATCTTGCAGATTTCAAGCGCCTCGCTGGTGCGGAAATCGGCAGAGCGAGCGATCTGCGCCACCTCTGTTTCCATCTCCATTTCGGCGATCTGGAAGGCAATCTGGAAGCTGCGGGTGGCCAGCGGCGAATAGGGGTTGAGGAACAGGACCCCCGACTTGGCGTCGAAGCGCCTGAGCGCATCGTCGTCGGCATCGGCGCGGGCGATACGGACGCCGTGCCGGCTGTCCAGATGCCCGGCCAGCGCCGCATAGCTGTCGCGCTCGCCGATGCCGAGCTCGGCGGCCAGCCGCTCGGCCGCCACGTCGAGCGCGTGGATGTAGTTGTCGACGAAATGGAAGAAGTCGCGCACTTCCTCATAGGGCGTCGGCTCGGAGGCCGAGGTGCCGCGCCCCAGCGTGTCGTCAAGGCTCGCCAGCTGCTCCGAATTGCGGCGATAGGCCTGGTGCGCCGAGATCAGCGCCCGGGCGAACCCCGGCGCGTTCTGCGTCACCAGCTTCAGTTCCTGCAGGTTGGGCGCGTAGTTCTCGAAGATCGGATCGGACAGCGCCTCCGTCAGCGCCGACAGCAGCCGGTCATTGTCACCCTGCGAGATCTCCGAGATGTCGATCTGGAATTTTTCGGCGAGCGCGAGCAGCACCGAGGCGGAAACCGGGCGCTGGTTGTTCTCGATCTGGTTGAGATAGCTTGTCGAGATGCCGATGCGCTCGGCGAAGCTCGCCTGCGTCGCCTTGTTGGCCTCGCGCAGCTCGCGCACCTTGCGGCCGATATAGAGTTTGCGGGTCGCCATGTTTGCAAATTCGCAATTTACATTTCTCGAATTTGTATATTACGCTTTTGCACACTTTCAACTGTTTTCCTGCGCGCGCCATGGGGCTATTGCGCCAACTTCGCTGCTTGCCGCTGACGCGGCGAGAGGCCATTGTTTTTCAACCTCGTAGCGCGGGAGAAGACCCATGACGCTCTACCAAGCCGTCGCCGACAGGCAGACCAGCCGGCTCAGCACAATGGATGTCGTGGCGGTGGTCGCAGGTTCGCTGCTGCTGACCGCCTCGGCCAAGATCCAGGTGCCGTTCTATCCCGTGCCGATGACCATGCAGACGCTGGTCGTCATCGGCCTCGGCCTGGCGCTCGGACCGGTGCGCGGTGCTGCTGCCGTTGCTCTCTATCTGGCGCAGGGCGCGCTTGGCCTGCCGGTCTTTGCCGGAACGCCCGAGAAGGGCATCGGCCTCGCCTATATGATGGGCCCGACCGGCGGTTATCTCCTGGGCTACCTGCCTGCCGCACTGCTCGCCGGCTGGCTGGCCGAGCGCGGCTGGGACCGCAACGTTGTCACCGCCATGCTAGCGGCACTGCTCGCCGGCGCCGTCATCTACGTGCCTGGCCTGCTCTGGCTCGGCAGCGTCGTCGGCTGGGACAAGCCGGTTCTGGCCTTCGGACTCTATCCATTCATCCCAGGCGACATCATGAAGGCGGTGCTTGCCGCAATAGCCTTCCCCGCCGCCTGGAAATGGCTTTCTCACAAGGGTATGAACTGATGCGCGCCGTACTCGAACAACTGGAAGCCCGCCGCGCCGAGGCCCGCCTCGGCGGTGGCCAGAAGCGCATCGACGCCCAGCACGCCAAGGGCAAGCTGACGGCGCGCGAACGCATCGACGTGCTGCTCGACGAAGGCTCCTTCGAAGAGTTCGACATGTATGTCACCCACCGCACCACCGATTTCGGCATGGCCGAACAGAAGGTGGCGGGAGACGGCGTCGTCACCGGCTGGGGCACCATCAACGGCCGCCTGGTCTATGTCTTCTCGCAGGATTTCACCGTGCTCGGCGGCTCGCTGTCCGAGACCCACGCCCAGAAGATCTGCAAGATCATGGACATGGCGATGCGCAACGGCGCGCCTGTCATTGGCCTCAATGACTCCGGCGGCGCCCGCATCCAGGAAGGCGTCGCCTCGCTTGCCGGCTACGCCGACGTTTTCAAGCGCAATGTCGATGCCTCCGGCGTGGTGCCGCAGATCTCGGTGATCATGGGCCCGTGCGCCGGCGGTGCTGTCTATTCGCCCGCCATGACTGACTTCATCTTCATGGTGCGCGACAGTTCCTACATGTTCGTGACCGGCCCCGACGTGGTGAAGACCGTCACCAACGAAATCGTCACCGCCGAAGAGCTCGGCGGCGCCCGCACCCACACCTCGAAGTCCTCGGTCGCCGACGGCGCCTACGAAAACGACATCGAGGCGCTGGAGCAGGTCCGCCTGCTGTTCGACTTCCTGCCACTCAACAACCGCGAAAAGCCGCCGGTGCGGCCGTTCCACGACGACCCGAGCCGGCTGGAGATGCGGCTCGACACGCTGATCCCCGACAGCGCGGCCAAGCCCTACGACATGAAGGAACTGATCCTAGCCATCGCCGACGAAGGCGATTTCTTCGAGATCCAGGAAGCCTTCGCTAAAAACATCATCACCGGCTTCATGCGCATCGAAGGCCAGTCGGTCGGCGTCGTCGCCAACCAGCCGATGGTGCTGGCCGGTTGCCTCGACATCGACAGTTCGCGCAAGGCGGCACGTTTCGTGCGCTTCTGCGACGCGTTTTCGATCCCGATCCTGACTTTGGTCGACGTTCCAGGCTTCCTGCCTGGTACCGCGCAGGAATATGGCGGCGTCATCAAGCATGGTGCCAAGCTGCTCTTCGCCTACAGCCAGGCCACCGTGCCGATGGTCACGCTGATCACCCGCAAAGCCTATGGCGGCGCTTATGACGTCATGGCCTCCAAGCATATCGGCGCCGACATCAACTATGCCTGGCCGACGGCCGAGATCGCCGTCATGGGCGCCAAGGGCGCGACCGAGATCCTCTACCGCTCCGAGCTGGGCGATGCCGGCAAGATCGCCGAGCGCACCAAGGAGTACGAGACCAACTTCGCCAACCCGTTCAAGGCGGCCGAGCGCGGTTTCATCGACGAGGTGATCATGCCGCATTCCTCGCGCCGCCGCATCGCCCGCGCCTTCGCCGCCCTGCGCGGCAAGAAGCTCGATGCGCCGTGGAAAAAGCACGACACGATACCGCTGTGAGCAGGACAAAAATGTTCAAGAAAATCCTCATCGCCAATCGTGGCGAGATCGCCTGCCGGGTCATCAAGACGGCCCAGAAACTGGGTATCGCAACGGTCGCGGTCTATTCCGACGCCGACCGTGAGGCGCTGCACGTGAAGATGGCCGACGAGGCCGTCCATATTGGGCCCGCACCGTCGAACCAGTCCTACATCGTCATCCAGAAGATCATCGACGCGATCCGACAGACCGGCGCCGATGCAGTGCATCCCGGCTACGGCTTCCTGTCGGAGAACCCCAATTTCGCCGAAGCGCTGAAGGCCGAGGGCGTCGCCTTCATCGGCCCACCGCCGATTGCCATCGAGGCGATGGGCGACAAGATCACGTCCAAGAAAATCGCGGCTTCCGCCGGTGTGTCGACCGTGCCGGGCCATATGGGCCTGATCGAGGATGCCGACGAGGCGGTGAAGATCGCCAACTCGATCGGTTATCCAGTGATGATCAAGGCCTCCGCCGGCGGCGGCGGCAAGGGCATGCGTATCGCCTGGAACGACACCGAGGCGCGCGAGGGCTTCCAGTCGTCCAAGAACGAGGCGAAATCGTCGTTCGGCGACGACCGCATCTTCATCGAAAAATTCGTCACCCAGCCGCGCCACATCGAGATCCAGGTGTTGGGCGACCAGCACGGCAATCTGCTCTATCTCGGCGAGCGCGAATGCTCGATCCAGCGCCGCAACCAGAAGGTCATCGAAGAGGCGCCGTCACCCTTCCTCGATGCCGAGACCCGCAAGGCGATGGGCGAACAGGCCGTGGCGCTTGGCAAGGCCGTCGGTTACTTCTCGGCCGGCACGGTCGAGTTCATCGTCGACGGCAACAGGAACTTCTACTTCCTCGAGATGAACACCCGCCTGCAGGTCGAGCACCCGGTGACGGAACTGATCACCGGCATCGATCTCGTCGAGGAGATGATCCGCGTGGCCGCCGGTGAGAAGCTGCGCTTCAGCCAGGCTGACGTGAAGCTCAATGGCTGGGCCATCGAGAGCCGCCTCTATGCCGAGGATCCTTACCGCAACTTCCTGCCGTCGATCGGCCGCCTGACCCGCTACCGCCCGCCAATCGAGGGCAAGCGCGACGACGGCACCATCGTCCGCAACGACACCGGCGTCTTCGAGGGCGGCGAGATCTCGATGTATTACGATCCGATGATCGCCAAGCTCTGCACCTGGGCGCCCGATCGCCTGACGGCGGTCGAGGCGATGGGCCGCGCGCTCGACGATTTCGAGGTCGAGGGCATCGGCCACAATCTGCCGTTCCTGTCGGCGGTCATGGACCAGGAGCGTTTCCGCTCGGGCGCGCTGACCACCGCCTACATCGCCGAGGAGTTCCCCGACGGCTTTGCCGGCGTGGCGCCTTCCGAGGCCGACGCCCAAAAGCTCGCCGCGGTGGCAGCACTCATCAACCAGTTCGCCCAGCGCCGCGGCGCCCAGATCTCGGGCTCGCTCGCCAATCATCAACGCCCTGTCGGCGCCGACTGGGTTGTGACCCTTGCCGGCTTCACGCTGCCGCTCCATGTCAGGGACGGGGCCGACGGCACCGTGGTCGAGTTCGACGACGGCACGGCACTTGCGGTGTCGAGCGACTGGCTGCCCGGCCACCCGCACGCCAACTTCGCTGTCGATGGCGCATCCATCGGCGTGAAGGTGTCGCGTTCGGGCACTGGCTGGCGCCTGCGCTGGCGCGGCATGGACGTGGTAACCCACGTCCGCAGCCCGCGCGTCGCCGAACTGGCGAAGCTGATGCCGGTGAAGCTGCCGCCCGACACCTCGAAGATGCTGCTCTGCCCGATGCCCGGCGTGGTGACGTCGATCCTGGTCAAGCAAGGCGACACCGTCGAGGCCGGCCAGTCGCTGGCAACCGTCGAGGCGATGAAGATGGAAAACGTGCTCCGCGCAGAACGCAAGGGCACGGTCAAGCGCGTGGCTGCGACAGCAGGCGAAAGCCTCGCCGTCGACGAGCTGATAATGGAGTTCGAGTGATGGCGCCAGGCGCCTCTTCACCCTCCCCCTTGTGGGGAGGGTCGATCCGCGAAGCGGAGCGGGGTGGTGGTCAAAGAACCCCACCATCCGCTGCACTGGCTAGATTCGCACATCTTACCCCCACCCCGGACCTGCGGTCCGACCCTCCCCACAAAGGGGAGGGTGAGCGCCCGCGCCTGAGGAGGCCCCAATGACCGACAAACCAACAATCGATTCCTGGAAAAAGCTCGCCGAGCGCGAGATCAAGGCGTCGCCCGATACGCTGACCTGGAACACGCCCGAGGGCATCGACGTCAAGCCGCTCTATACGGCGGACGACCTCTCAGGCATCGGCCATCTCGGCACGCTGCCGGGCTTTGAGCCGTTCCTGCGTGGTCCCCGGGCCACCATGTACACCGGCCGCCCCTGGACCATCCGGCAATATGCCGGCTTCTCGACGGCGGAGGCCTCCAACAACTTCTACCGCAAGGCGCTCGCCGCCGGACAGCAGGGCGTGTCGGTCGCCTTCGACCTCGCCACCCATCGCGGCTATGACTCGGACCATCCGCGCGTCGAAGGCGATGTCGGCAAGGCCGGCGTTGCGATCGATTCCGTCGAGGACATGAAGATCCTGTTCGACGGCATCCCACTCGAGCAGATCTCGGTGTCGATGACCATGAACGGCGCGGTGATCCCGATCCTCGCCAATTTCATCGTCGCCGGTGAAGAACAGGGCGTGTCGCGCGACAAGCTGTCGGGGACCATCCAAAACGACATCCTCAAGGAGTTCATGGTCCGCAACACCTACATCTACCCGCCCGAGCCCTCGATGCGCATCGTTGCCGACATCATCGAGTACACGGCCAAGGAGATGCCGAAGTTCAACTCGATCTCGATCTCCGGCTACCACATGCAGGAGGCCGGCTCGACGCTGGTGCAGGAACTCGCCTTCACGCTGGCCGACGGGCGCGAATATGTCCGCGCGGCACTGAAGAAGGGGCTGAATGTCGACGAATTCGCCGGCCGGCTGTCGTTCTTCTTCGCCATCGGCATGAACTTCTTCATGGAGGCGGCCAAGCTGCGAGCTGCGCGCCTGCTCTGGTCGCGCATCATGACCGAGTTCGAGCCCAAGAAGTCGTCGTCGCTGATGCTGCGCACCCACTGCCAGACCTCGGGCGTGTCGCTGCAGGAGCAGGATCCCTACAACAACATCGTCCGCACCGCCTTCGAGGCGATGTCGGCAGCTTTGGGCGGCACGCAGTCGCTGCACACCAACTCCTTCGACGAGGCGATTGCGCTTCCGACCGAGTTTTCGGCGCGCATCGCCCGCAACACCCAGTTGATCCTCCAGCATGAGACCGGCGTGACCAAGGTCGTCGACCCGCTCGCCGGCTCCTATTATGTCGAAGCCTTGACCAACGACCTCGCCGAGAAGGCCTGGGCACTGATCGAGGAGGTCGAGGCGATGGGCGGCATGACCAAGGCTGTCGCGAGTGGCCTACCCAAGCGCATGATCGAGGAGGCGGCGACCCGGCGCCAGGCCGCCGTCGACAAGGGCGACGAGGTCATCGTCGGCGTCAACAAGTACCGCCTCGAGCAGGAAGACCATCTCGACATCCTCGAGATCGACAACTCCGCTGTCCGCCTGTCACAGATCGCTCGTATCGAACGCACCCGCCGCCAGCGCGACCCGAAGCGCGTCGCCGAAACGCTTGCAGCGCTGGAACAGGTCGCTCGGTCAGGCGAGGGCAACATCCTAGCCGCGGCCGTCGACGCGTCCCGCGCCCGTGCCACCGTCGGCGAGATTTCGGATGCCATGCGCCGCGCCTTTGGCGACCATGCCGCGGTGCCGGAAGTGGTCGAAAACGTCTATGGCAAGGCCTATGACGACGAGCCGGAATTCCAGACGTTGGTCTCGCGGCTCGAACAGTTTGCCGGCTCACTAGGCGAGAAGCCGCGTGTCATGGTGGCCAAGCTCGGCCAGGACGGCCACGATCGCGGTGCCAAGATCATTGCCTCGGCCTTCGGCGATATCGGCTTCGAGGTCATTGCGGGGCCGCTGTTCCAGACACCGGGCGAGGCCGCCGACACGGCGATCGCCTCCAGGGTCCACGTCGTTGGCATGTCGTCGCTGGCCGCCGGCCACAAGACGCTCGCCCCGCAGCTTGTCGCGGCACTGAAGGCCAAGGGCGCCGAGGAAATCATCGTGGTGGTCGGCGGTGTCATCCCGCGACAGGATTATCAGTACCTGCTCGACCACGGCGTGTCGGCGGTCTTCGGACCGGGTACCAATGTGCTCGACGCCGCACGGGCGGTGCTCGACCTGATGGAAGGCAAGCGCCGCAACCAGTAAGCGCCGCGCCAGACAAAAAAAGGCCCGCTTAAGCGGGCCTTTTTCGTTTTCAGACCGCCATCCGGCCGATTGAGACGTATTGGATGCCGTGTCGGGCGACGACTGCCGGGTCGTAGAGATTGCGGCCGTCGAAGATGACGGCGGTCTTGAGCTGATCGCGGATCAGCTCGAAGGACGGCGCCCGGAAGTTCTTCCATTCGGTGGCGATCAGCAGTGCATCGGCGCCGCGCAAAGCTGCCTCCTTGGTGCCGCAGAGGGTGAGGTCGTCGCGCTGGCCGTAGATCTGCTGCGCCTCGTTCATTGCCTCGGGATCGTAGGCCTGCACCTTGGCGCCGGCTTGCCACAGCGCCTCCATCAGCACCCGGCTTGGCGCCTCGCGCATGTCGTCGGTGTTGGGCTTGAAGGCTAGCCCCCACAACGCAAAGGTTTTGCCGGCGAGGTCGCCGTTGAAATGTGCCTTCAGCTTGTCGAACAGCACAGCCTTCTGGGCGTTGTTTCGCGCCTCGACCGAATGCAGCAGCACCGGCTCGAAGCCGACATCGCCGGCGGTGCGGATCAGCGCGCGCACATCCTTGGGAAAACACGAGCCGCCATAACCCAGCCCCGGATAGATGAAGTGGTAGCCGATGCGCGGATCCGAGCCGATGCCCTTGCGCACCTCCTCGATGTCGGCGCCGAGCAGCTCGGCGAGGTTCGCCATCTCGTTCATGAAGCTGATCTTGGTCGCCAGCATGCAGTTGGCGGCGTATTTGGTGAACTCCGCCGAGCGCACGTCCATCACGATCATCTTCTCGTGGTTGCGGTTGAACGGTGCGTAGAGCTCGCGCATCACCTCCTCGGCAGCCTCGCTGTCGGTGCCGATGATGATGCGGTCGGGCTTCATGCAGTCGGCGACCGCCGAGCCCTCCTTGAGAAATTCCGGATTGGAGACCACGTCGAAGGAAAGGTCCTCCCAGCCCCGCGCCTTCAGCGCCGCCGACATCGTCTCGCGCACCTTGTCGGCGGTTCCCACCGGCACTGTCGACTTGGTCACGACGATCTTGGGTCCGGCCATCTCGCGGCCGATGGCGTCCGCCACCGAGAGCACGTATTTGAGGTCGGCCGAGCCGTCCTCGCCTTGCGGCGTGCCGACGGCGATCATCTGGATCTCGCCATGCCTGACGGCAAGCGAAGCATCCGTCGTGAACACGATGCGGCCGGCGGCATGGTTCTCGCGCACCAACGCCTCCAGCCCCGGCTCGAAGATCGGGATGAACCCCTGGTTCAGCCGCTCGACCTTGGCCGCGTCGACATCGACACAGACGACGTCATGTCCGACCTCGGCCAACACAGCCGCCTGAACAAGACCGACATAGCCAATCCCAAATACCGTCAGATTCATGAAGCCAGATCCTGTTCGCGCCGTGCGCTTCGCATGCGCTTGATACAGGAATTTGACAGCGCGTAGAAGTTCAGACGGCTACGGAATGGCGGGCGGTGCCCTGGCCGAGATAGGCATCGAAAGCAGCCGCAATCGAACGGACGAAAGGCTTGCCGCGTTCGGTGACGACAAAGCGATTGCCCGCACGCACGAAGACGCCGTCCCGATCATTGGCGGCAAGCAGTTCGGCCTCGGTGATGACACTGCGGGCGCCATCCCCGAAACGGCTGAGCAGCTCGCAGCGCGAGAAGGAAAAATCGCACATCAGCCGCTCGATCACCCAGGCACGCATGCGGTCGGCATTGGACAATGCGAAACCGCGCACCGTGGCCAGGCCGCCAGCGAGCACGCGGCGTTCATATTCGCCCGTCGCCGGCATGTTCTGGACGTAGCCATGCGGCAGAAGCCCGACCGACGAGGCACCGAGGCCGATCAGAGCATCGGCCTGGTCGGTGGTGTAGCCCTGGAAATTGCGCCGCAGAGTTCCCGCGCGTGCTGCCACGGCCAGGCTATCCCTAGGCAGGGCGAAATGGTCCATGCCGACGGCCTCATAGCCGGCTGCGAGGATCAGCCGCGTTGCCGTCTCCGATTGCTCCAGCCGGGCCGCGGCGTCGGGCAGCAGCGCATCGTCGATCATCGTCTGGTGTTTCTTCAGCCACGGCACATGGGCGTAGCCGAACAGGGCGATGCGGTCAGGTCGCAGCGACAGCAGCTTTTCCGTCGTGGCAGTGATGCTGTCGAGCGTCTGGAGCGGCAGGCCGTAGAGCATGTCGAGATTGACCGAACGCACGCCGCGCGCGCGGACGGCATCGACCACCGCCTTTGTCTGTTCGAAGCTCTGCTCGCGGTTGATGGTCTTTTGAACCCGCTCGTCGAAATCCTGCACGCCCAGGCTGGCACGCGTCAGGCCGATGGCGGCCAGCGCATCGAAGCGCGCCTCATCCATGTCGTTGGGGTCGATCTCGACGCTGATCTCGGCATCATCGGCGAAGCTGAATTTTTCACGCAGCCGGCTCCCGAGCGCCATCATGTCCTTGGGCGTCAGCATCGTCGGCGAGCCGCCACCGAGATGCATCCCCCGGGTGATTAGCCGGCTTCCGCACAGCTCCGCAACCGTGTCGATCTCGCACTCCAGCGCCTTGAGATAGCGTTCGACAGGATCGTAGCGACGCGTCTGCTTCGTATGGCAGGCGCAGAACCAGCACAGCCGGTCGCAATAGGGGATGTGGACATAGAGCGACGCATTCGCCCCCTTGGGCAACGCGCGCAACCAGCCGCCATACGTCGTCGAAGACACCGCCGCGTTGAAATGTGGCGCGGTCGGATAGCTGGTGTAGCGCGGCACCGGTGCTGCGTATTTCTCGACGAGGGTCCTGTCCATGATTGTCTCCATCAACGACAGGAACATGCGGCGGAGGCGCCGGCATCGCCTTGACCTGGATCAACCAACGTCGGGCGATGGACACAATGACACGGTTCCTTTTGGCGGCTGCGGTGCCTAGATTGGGCAAATCAGGGTGCTGGACGAAGAAATGGCCGTTCGCCAGGACATTCACAATTCTGAAATACCGGCGTTGTGCCGCTCCTGCGAGGCGCGGCATCGCGGCGTTTGCGGTGCGCTGACGCCGGAACAGCTCGTCGAACTCAGCCGCCACACCACCAAACGCAAGGTCGAGCCGGGCACGGTGCTGGTGTCGGACTCAGACACCATCGACAGCTACGCCAACGTGCTGGCCGGCGTGGTCAAGCTGGTCAAGACATTGCCCGACGGCCGCCAGCAGATCGTCGGCCTGCAGTTCGCGCCCGATTTCATCGGCCGGCCGTTCAAGCGGGAGAGCTCGATCACCGCGGAAGCCGCCACCGCCGTTCGCGTCTGCGCCTTTCCCAAGACCTCGCTCGACCGCATGATCGACCAGGCGCCGGAACTCGGCCACAGGCTGCACCTCCAGGCGCTCGACGAGCTCGATGAGGCGCGCGACTGGATGCTGACGCTGGGGCGCAAGACCGCTGCCGAGCGTGTCGCCTCGTTCCTTCACCTCATCGCCAGGCACGGCGACCCGGAGGCGGAGAGCGAGGGTGAGATCAGCTTCGACCTCCCGCTGACCCGCGCCGACATCGCCGATTTCCTTGGCCTGACCATCGAAACCGTCAGCCGCCAGCTGACCAAGCTGCGCAAGGACGGGCTGATCGCGGTCGAAAACAACCGCCATGTCACCGTCTTCGGCATCGACAGGCTGGAGCGGCGCGCCAACATCTGAGCAGGCGCGTCAGCCCCCGGGTGCCAGAAGCGCTATGACATGGTCGCGCTCGAAGGCGACGTGCCGACGCACCGCGCCAAAATAGCCGCGCAGCATGAACCCCAGCGTTTCCGGACTGTCGGCCTCGCCATGCCGCGCGGCAAAGCGCAAGGCGTCGCGCAGCTCGGCGGCGTAGCCTTCATCCTCGAGATGTTCGTTCTTAAGCCGCTCGATCGTCTTGCCCGACTCGACGCTGTGGCCCAGGCGCATGCAAAAATGCGGAAAGATCCAATGCTCTTCGAAACGGTGGATCTTTGCCATTGTCGGGCCAAGCGCCCGCGCCGCCAGAATGCATTTGCGCCTGTCGAGCCCATTGGGCAGTGAATCGGCGATCTCCTCGAGCCGGTCGCACAGCGCGAGTTCGGCCATATGGGCGCGCCGCATCACCTCGACGGCGTCGCGCGCAGCGCCATCGTGCGACCCGGCTTGCCTGTCGTTGAGCGCGGTCATGATCCCAGCAGTTCCCCTTTTGACGCCAAGGCTGGGCTGACACGGCCGGCTTGACCTTGATCCAGATCAAGGCGCGCACCGCCAATGTCATGGATGTGTCCGGTCAGGCGTCGGGCGAACCACCGGCGCGCGACCATCGTCGGGGATCGCTCATGAAATACGGAAACGAAATCATCCTGCTGGCACTGGCGGCCTTCGCCGCCCTGCTGGGCGCCGCCTTCGCGCAGGACAGCCAGTTCGGCGCTCATATGTG
>Ga0209902_100480_pt1 | contig 41776 bp, 46 predicted proteins | sample FECB27metaG_FD_188304 | JGI IMG/M metagenome (GOLD analysis project Ga0209902, IMG submission 188304) | Cyanobacterial communities from the Joint Genome Institute, California, USA - FECB-27 (SPAdes) (version 2) | ecosystem: Environmental > Aquatic > Thermal springs > Hot (42-90C) > Microbial mats...
GAATTCTGAGTCAGTACTCTATATCGGTATACCGATTCAGTCTAATTACAATCCCGGACCATGTCTACCAAGAACGAAGAGATCAGCGACAGCATCCGGGAAGCGGTCGCTGCCCACCGCCTGCTGCCGGGCACGCAGCTGCGCGAAGTGAGCCTGGGCAAGCTCTACGGCGTGAGCCGCACGGTGGTGCGCCAGGCGCTCCAGAGCCTGGCGCGCGAGGGGCTGGTGGACCTCACGCCGGGCAAGATCGCCTCGGTGGCCAAGCCCACGCCGAAGGAAGCGCGCGACACCTTCGATCTGCGCTGGGCGATCGAGCGGCACTCGCTAGAGAAGCTGTCGCAGGCCCATACCAGGAAGGACCTGGCGGCGCTGCGCGCGCACGTCAAGCAGGAGCGCGCGGCGCGCGTGGGCAACGACATGGAAGAGGTGCGCCGGCTCGGCGCGGGATTCCACGTGCTGCTCGCGCGGCTCGCGGGCAACGACCTGCTCGCGCAGACGCTCGATCAACTGGTCGGACGGATCGCGCTGATCCTGCTGCTCTACCAGCACGAATACGACAAGCACACCGAGTGCCTGCAGGACGAGCATGCGCAATTGATCGCCCTGATCGAAAGCGGATCGACCGAGGAGGCGCTGGCGCTGCTGCGCAGCCACCTCCACACGGTGGAGGTCAGCCTGGGGGCGGATGCGCCCGATGACGAGGAAGCAGACCCGCATCTGAGCCGGGCCTTGCGCCGGCGCTGAGTTCAGCGCCAGGCCGGCATCGGCTCAGGCGCCGGCCTTGGGCGCGCCGGAGCGCAGCACGCGCGCGACCGACGATCGGATCGCCCGATGCCAGGGCGCGCGGCTTGTGGCGGCCTCTTGCTTGGGAGGGACGTTCCCGCGCTGGCTCGGCGGGGCTGGCGCGGTGTCCGCCCCCGGATCCGGAAAAAACTGTGCGAGCCATTCGCACTCGGCACGTGCCATGAACTTGTCCATGCCTGATCCTCGGCTGTAACACTATTGAAATCATTTTAATAAGAATGATTCTTATTGGCACGGTTTCACACAAGCTTTACGTGGACTCGGGGCTGGATCGGGCGGCACAAAGAAAAGCGCCCGGCACGAGGCCGGGCGCGAAGCCTAAGTTGCTGTCACACACTAGGCGCCCAGCCGAGGGAGGAACGGCCGGACACAGGGATGTTCGAGCCTGAAACAGTCATCTCACGTCAGACGACACCGACATTTCTATGGGAGGGCGGGCTTTTCGGCATCCCATATGAATAATTCTGAGCAATTCTTCACGATTTTTGCAATGGCCTACACGCGCTGCCTCCCAAAGGCTGACGCGTCTCTTACGGCTTCGCATCGAACATGGCGTCGCTGTCACGCACCAGGGTGCCAAGAAGAGCAAGAAGAACCTCCCTCTGGGCCCGCAAGGGATGCACCCGCTTCGGCGGGTGTTTTTTTGCGCGTTTCATTGGTGCGCTTCAGTCCTCGAAGTAGTCCGGGTACCGCGCCGAGATGCCCTCGATGAACCCTTCGATAAGCCGGATGTGCGCCTGCAGTTCCCTCACCAGCAGCTCGGTGTCGGCCGCCACCAGCGCCGCGGCGATGCGCTCATGCTGCTCGGCGGCCTTGATGTTGCTCTGCAATTCTGGAATCGCCATGCGGCGCACGCGCTCCATGTGCGCGCGCGCCTGGCGCACCGGCTCCCAGGCGCGCGGATGGCCCGACAGGTCGATCAGCCCGCGGTGCAGGTCCTCGTCCTTGTTCAGGCCCTCCTCGATGTCGCCGCGGTCGACGGCCGCGCGCTGACGCAGCATCAGCCGGTGCAGCGCCTCGCGCTCCTCGAGCGGGGCCTTCACGGCCAGGCGCGCGGCCGCGCATTCGATCGACTCGCGGATGAACAGCGCGTCCATCAACTCGCGCCGGCTCATCTTCGAGACCACGGTGCCCACCTGCGGCACCACCTTGAGGAAACCCTCGGCGGCCAGCCGGCGGAACGATTCGCGCACCGGCGTGCGGCTCACCTCGAGCTGGTTCGCCATCTCGATCTCCGAGATCGCGCGGCCCGGCGCCAGCGTGGCATTGACGATGGCGGTGCGCAGCAGTTCGTAGACCTGCTGGCTGGTGCTCTCGCGCGGCGGCATCTTCAGCGCGGGCTTCAGCAAAGGCGCATTCATCTTGTTCGGAAAGTGGGATCGCGGCCGATTATGGGCCGGCCGAGCGCGAAAGAACTTGATCCGGCTCAACTGGTATACTAGTATCCCAGAACGCCGCACAGAAGGCGTCATGAGCGACAACCTCGGAAACCGGAGACAAGAAATGAAGCTATCCCTGCGGGCCGCGCATCTGCTGCGGGCCATGGTGGCGGGTGCGGGCATGGCCGCGGCCATGTCGGCGCATGCCGATGTCACGATCACCTATTCGGACTGGCAGCTCGCGCAGGACGTCTGGGGCAAGTCGCTCAACGGCGTGATCGACGCCTTCGAGAAGGCCAACCCGGGCATCAAGGTCAAGCGCGAGCCGGTGCCGCTGGCGCAGCGCGACGTGAAGTACAGCACCGCGATCCGCGCGGGCGAAGGCCCCGACGTGTTCGCGCTCGACGCCAACCCGGTGCGCCAGTACATCGCCGAGGGCTGGGTGCGCGACCTCACGCCCTACATCCAGAAGGAAGGCGGCAACTTCCTGGCCGACTTCTATCCGAACTCGCTGCTGCCGGTCACCGTCAGCGGCAAGACCTACGGCATCCCGATGAACACCGTCGCGATGACCCTGGTCTACAACAAGAAGCTGTTCGCCGAGGCCGGCGTGGCCGGGCCGCCCAAGACCTGGGACGAGTTCCGCGCCGCCGCGAAGAAGCTCACGCGCTCGTCGACCGGCGGCTCGGCGATCGACCGCTGGGGCTTCTCGGTGGTGCTCGCCCCGGCCGGCTTCGACCTGCGCGTGTCGTCGATCCTGCGCGGCTTTGGCGCCGACTTCATCACGCCCGACGGCCAGCATTCGGCGCTCGACACGCCCGAGGCCAAGGCGGCCTTCAACTTCATCGTCGACCTGATCCTGGTCGACAAGTCGGTGCCGCCCGGCGCCGCGCAGGTCGACGCCAACGGCTCGCGCCGGCTGCTGGCCAACCGCACCGTGGCGATGAAGATCGGCACCACCTGGAGCTACCCCGAGGTCAGCGCGATGAACCCGCAGCTCGACGGCTGGAACGTGCTGGCGATGGCGCCGATGCCGCAGCCGGCCGGCAGCAGCAAGCAGGTGCGCACCACGCTGTTCCAGAAGTCGATCTTCGTCGGCAAGAACAGCAAGCACCCCGAGGAAGCCTGGAAGCTCGCGAAGTACCTGACCGACAGCGCGAGCATGAAGAAATGGTTCGACGACAACAACATGCTGTCGTCGCGCAAGAGCGTGAACGAGGGCTACGACAAGATCGCCAACAGCGAATCGGCGCGCATCGTCGCGGCCGAGATCGCGCACGGCGCCTTCCTGCCGCAGACGCCGAAGTGGCCGCAGGCGCTGGAGATCTTCCGCCAGAACCTGCAGGCCGCGGTGGCGGGCTCGAAGCCGCGCGAGCAGGCGCTGGCCGACGCCCACCAGCAGATCGAAGCGCTGCTCAAGCAGTAAGCCACCCGACGTTCGAGCGAAGGAACCGACGATGTCCGACGAGTCCCGCGGCGCGGGCTATGCCTTTGTCATGCCCGCCGTGGTGCTGATGGTGGTGATCCTGGGGTTCCCGGCCATCGCCTCGGTGTTCCAGAGCTTCGGCGCCGGCGGTAGCGCGCCGATGGGTCTGGGCGCCTACCGGCGGCTGCTGAGCGACGCGGAGTTCGCGCGCACGCTGTTCAACACCGCGCTGTTCGTTGGCACCGTCGTGAGCCTGCACCTCGTGCTGGGGCTGGGCGTGGCGATGCTGCTCAACCTCGACATGAAGGCGCGCTGGCTGTTCCGCGTGATCGCGATCCTGCCGTGGACCATGCCCGACGTGATCGGCGGGCTGATCTTCCGCTTCATCTTCGACACGCTCACCGGCGGCATCAACGCCGTGATGCAGCGGCTCGACCTGCCCGGCCCGATCGACTGGCTCGGCGATCCCTCGCTGTCGCTGCTGTCGGTGATCGTGGCCGAGACCTGGCGCGGCTATCCCTACGTGATGCTGATCCTGCTGGCCGGCCTGCAGGCGATACCGCGCGACCAGTACGAGGCCGCCGAGATCGACGGCGCCGGCGCCTGGAAGAAGTTCCGCCACATCACGCTGCCCAACCTGCGCACCATGATCCTGCTGGCCGTGGTGCTCGACGCGATCTGGGAATGCCGGCTGTTCGGCATGGTCTACGGCATGACCGGCGGCGGCCCCGGCTACGCCACGCAGAACCTCTCGCTGCAGGTCTACAAGAACTACTTCCAGTTCTTCGACACCGCCTATGCCTCGTCGATCGCGGTCGTGCTCGCGGCGATCCTGATGGTGCTCGCGGTGCCCTACGTGCGGCTCACGCTCAAGGAGGACAAGTGATGCGCACCCACGACGAGAGCGGCGGCGGTTTCGCGCGCTGGCTCGGCCTCTACGCGGCGCTGGCCGCGATGGCGCTCTACAACCTGCTGCCCTTCTTCTGGATGGTGTCGTCCTCGTTCAAGACCGACATCGAGGTCACGAGCTTTCCCGCCACGATCCTGCCGCAGTCGTTCACGGTCGATGCCTATGCGCGCATCTGGGGGCAGGAGGGGTTGGTGCGCTACTTCCTCAACAGCCTGCAGGTCTCGGGCGCCACTGCCCTGCTCTCGGCCACCATCGGCGTGTTCTGCGCCTACGGCTTCTCGCGCTTCCGCTTCCGCGGGCGCGACACCATGATGGTGATGTTCCTCGCGAGCCAGGTGATCCCGGGCGTGCTGCTGGTGGGGCCCTACTTCAAAATGATGTCCTTCGCGGGGCTCTACAACACCCACCTCGGGCTGATCCTCGCACAGACCACGCTGACGCTGCCGTTCTCGGTCTGGATGCTCAAGGGCTACATCGACAGCGTGCCGGTGGAGATCGACCAGGCCGCCGAGATCGACGGCGCCTCGCGGCTGCAATGCCTGTGGCACTGCATCCTGCCGAACATCCTGCCCGGGCTGGTCGCGACCATGGTGTTCGCCTTCCTGCTCGCCTGGGGCGACCTGCTGTGGGCGCTGTGCCTGATCAGCGAGCCCAGCAAGCAGACCATGACGCTGGGCATCACCAACCTGGTGGGCCAGTTCCGCGTGCTGTGGTCCGACATCATGGCCGCCACCGTCATCGGCTGCGCCATTCCCGCCGGGGCCTACGTGTTCCTGCAGCGCTACCTGGTCAAGAGTTCGGCCGGCTCGGCCGTGAAGGGATGACGCCGATGGACCACTTCACGCTGGGCGCCAGCGGCGTACGGCTCTCGCGCATCGTGCTCGGCGGGCACGAGTACCTGCCCGACGGCCGCTCGCGTGCCTTCAACGAGGACCTGCGCCTGGCCGTCACGCCCGGCCACCTGTTCCCGGGCTTCGGCGGACCGCTGCGCCGCTCGGTGCTCGAGCGCGCCTACGCGCTGGGCATCGACAGCTTCGACGTGACCATGGATTCGGAGAAGGAAGCGCTGGGCCGCAACCTGCGCGAGCTGCCGCCGCCCGGAGCGGCCGTGGTGCAGACCCGGCCCGAAGGCATGGTTTACGGCTACGACCCCGGCAACCGCCGGATGGTCGCACCGGGCCGGCTGCGCGAAGAGGTGCTGCGCATCCTCGCACTGATGGGCCGCGAGTGCATCGACATCCTCAATCTCGGCATCCTGAAGGACGCCATCGAACAGGACCGCGCCTTTCCCGACAAGCTCGCGCAAGCGGTGCGCGCGCTCCAGCGCGAAGGGCTGATCCGCTGCGCCGCGGCCGACAGCTTCTCGGGCGCCGCCACCTACCTCGCGCTGCTCCAGACCGGCGCCTTCGCCTCGCTGAACCTCAACTTCAACCTGGCCGATGACGGCGCAATCGAGCGTCTGATTCCCGCCGCGCGGGCCATGGGCGTGCGCGTGGTGGTGCGCGAGGTCTTCATGAAAGGCGAGCTGTTCCGCATCGCCGCGGCCGCCGGCATCGACGACGGCGCCGCGGTGGCACGCGCCGCCATCCGTTGGACCTTGGCGCAGCCCGGCGTCGACGGCCTGATCGTCGGCGCGGGCACGCCCGAGCAGCTGTCGGCCAGCGTCGAGGCGGCCGCGCGGCCCGAGCTGTCCGACGCCGACCAGGCGCTGCTGCGCACCCTGCTCGCGCACCCGCAACTGCAGCAGGTGCGCGAGCGCAACCGCCTCGCCTTCGCGCAGCCGATCGGCGCCGCCTGATCCACCGCACAGATCCACTTTTCCAGGCCTTCATCCATGACCACCTCCACGACCCCGACCCTCAGCCCCGAGCGCGCGGCGCAACTGCGCGGCATCAGCATCGCCACCCTGTCGACCGCGCTGTTCAAGCGTGGCCTGCGCAATGCCGTGGTGCAGGGCGCGCTGCCGCTCAACCGGCGCGCCGCGCGCATGGTGGGCCTGGCGACCACGCTGCGCTACATCCCGGCGCGCGAGGACCTCGACCACCTGGGCGTGTTCGCCGACCGCGAGAACGCCCAACGCAAGGTGGTCGAGACCATTCCGCCGGGCCATGTGCTGATGATCGACAGCCGCGGCGATGCCAGCGCGGCCTCGGCCGGCGCCATCCTGATCACGCGCATGCTGCGGCGCGGCGCCGCGGGCGCGGTCACCGACGGCGGCTTTCGCGACACGCCCGAGCTGCGCGAGCTCGACTTCCCGGTGTACTGCCGCCAGCCGGCCGCGCCGACCAACCTCACCAAGCACCATGCGATGGACATCGACGTGCCCATCGGCTGCGGCGGCGTGCCGGTCTATCCGGGCGACGTCATCGTGGGCGACGCCGAGGGCGTGATCGTGATCCCGCCGCACCTGGTCGACGAGGTGGCAGAGGAGGCCTCGCAGATGACGGAGTTCGAGGACTACGTCACGCGCCAGGTCGACCAGGGCGCCTCCACCTTCGGCCTCTACCCGCCCTCGGACGAGAGCCGCCGCGCCTACGAGGCATGGCGCGCAGCCCAAGCGAAGCCCTGAGCGCGCCATGGCAGCGATCCAGATCGACAAGGTCAGCAAGTCCTTCGGGGACACGGCCGTCATCAAGGAGGTCAGCATTCCGATGGCCGACGGCGAGTTCGTCGTGCTGGTCGGGCCCTCGGGCTGCGGCAAGTCGACCCTGCTGCGCATGATCTCGGGGCTCGAGCGCGTGAGCGCGGGCGAGATCCGGATCGGCGAGCGGCTGGTGAACCACCTGCCGGCCAAGGAGCGCGACATCGCGATGGTGTTCCAGAACTACGCGCTCTACCCCCACATGACGGTGGCCGACAACATGGCCTTCGCGATGAAGATGCGCAACGAGCCGAAAGCCGAGATCGAGCGCCGGCTGGCCAACGCGGCCGCGATCCTCGGGCTCGAGCCGCTGATGCAGCGCTTTCCGAAGCAGCTCTCGGGCGGCCAGCGCCAGCGCGTGGCCATGGGCCGTGCCATCGTGCGCGATCCGCAGGTGTTCCTGTTCGACGAGCCGCTGTCGAACCTCGACGCCAAGCTGCGCGTGCAGATGCGCGCCGAGATCAAGGCGCTGCACCGCCGGCTCGGCACCACGATGGTCTACGTCACGCACGACCAGATCGAGGCCATGACCATGGCCGACCGCATCGTGGTGATGCGCGACGGCGTGGTCGAGCAGATGGGCGAGGCGCTCGAGCTCTACGACCGGACGCGCAACGTCTTCGTGGCGGGCTTCATCGGCTCGCCGGCCATGAACTTCGTGCCGGGCCGTGTCGAGTCGCCCGACGGCGGCGCGCCGGTGCTGCGCACCCCCGAAGGCCTGGTGCTGGCGCTGCCCGAGGCGGCACGGCGCTGGGCCGGCCAGGACTGCACCTACGGCGTGCGGCCCGAGGACATCGCGCTGGGCGGCGGCGCTCCGGGCGAGGGCTCGGCCGTGGTGCGGTCGATCGAGCCGACCGGGCCCGAGACCCACGTGGTGCTCGGCATCGGCGAGGCGCTGCGATTGAACTGCGTGCTGCGAGAGCGCACCCAGGCCCGGGTCGACGACCGGATCGGCTTCCAGCCCGACGTGCGCAAGGTCCACCTGTTCGATACGCAAAGCGGCCTGCGGCTGCCATTCGACGCCTGGATCCGGGCGCCTGACCGCCCTTTGGGGGCTGCCGGCGTTACGGGCGTTACGTTCCCTCGGGAACAAACGAAACGTGACACGGAACAAAAATGTGTCAAAAAGTGAGGAAAACTGCACAGCCTTGAAGGCGGGTTTCGCCGGCGGCCCTTGTGCCTCCGCCGGGCCTGCCTAGCATGCAGTTAATGATTTTTAACAATTTCATCGCCGAGATCTTTCCGGGTGTGGAGACCGCCCAGATCCGCGTCCATTGGCGCTGGGATGTGCGCCACCACGAGGACGACGAGCATCACGACGGCGGCATGTGGGTGCCGGCCACGGCCGCGGCGCGGCGCGAAGCCCGCATCGTGTGCGAGGTGCAGAACGCGGTCTACGGCGCGGGTTCGCACTGGATCGAGGAGCGCGACCGCCCGACCTTCGCGCTGCCGCGGCCCCATCTGCGCCGCGCCTTCTCCGCGCGCGAGCTGATGATGTCCAAGTGCTCCCCATTTTCCGTGGGCAACTTTGTGGATAACTCAGGTACTGCGTTGTAAAAGCGATCTAACTCGTTGTTTTCAAAGGGGAAACAACAGTCTGCTTAAAGTTTGTGCGGTGCACAGCTTTGTCCGGCAGCTTCCTGGCGCCATCTTTTCCCTGACGAACGCCCTCCACCGCTGAGGGCGCGAGCGCCAAGCCCCTTCATCCTTTGGTATTCCCTCCGCCCGGCCGCCTTCGGCCCGGGCGCGCTGCGCATGGGCCTTCGCGTGCCCGCCGCCCCCCTCCATCCAGCCTTTTCGCGCCGCCAGCCATCGGCTTGCACCGTTTCGATTCGTCATATAGGATATATCCTGCATCCAAACCCAGATCATGACCGACATCGAAACCCTCTCCCCGGACACGGCGCGCCACAGCGCCGTCGGCAAGGCCGACACGGCACACCACCTGCATTCCCAGACCAACCTCCAGACCCATCGCAGCCGCGGCCCGCTCGTGATGGTGCGCGGCGAAGGCGCCTACGTGTTCGACGAGCACGGCCAGCGCTATCTCGAGGGCATGGCCGGCCTGTGGTGCGCCTCGCTGGGTTTCTCCGAATCGCGGCTGGTGGATGCCGCGCTGCGCCAGATGCGTCGGCTGCCCTACTACCACACCTTCAACCACCGCTCGACCGACGTCGCCTCGCTGCTCGCGGCCAAGGTCGCGGCGCTGGCGCCGATGCGCGATGCGCGCGTGTTCTTCGCCACCTCGGGGTCGGAGGCCAACGACAGCATGGTGAAGCTGGCCTGGAACTTCCACATCGCGCGCGGCGAGCCGGCGCGCCGCAAGATCCTCGCGCGCCAGCGCGGCTTCCATGGTTCGACGGTGATGGGCGCGAGCCTCTCGGGCCTGCCGAACATGCATGCCGCCTTCGGCCTGCCGATCCCCGGCATCGTGCGGCTCGAATGCCCCTCGGCCTACCGCCACGCCCTGCCCGGCGAGAGCGACGCGGCCTTCGTCGACCGGCTGGTGGCCGACCTGGAACACACCATCGAGCGCGAGGGCGCCGGCACCATCGCGGCCTTCATCGCCGAGCCGATCATCGGCGCCGGCGGCGTGCTGGTGCCGCCCGAGGGCTACTTCCCGCGCGTGCAGGCGGTGCTGCGGCGCCACGGCATCCTGATGCTGTCCGACGAGATCATCTGCGGCTTCGGCCGCACCGGCGAATGGTTCGGCGCGCAGTCCTTCGGCTTCGAGCCCGACATGATGGCCTGCGCCAAGGGGCTGTCGGCCGGCTACGCGCCGATCTCCTGCGTGGTGGTGGCGCCGCGGGTCTACGAGGTCATCGAGGCCGAGAGCGGCCGCACCGGCGGTTTCGGCCACGGCTTCACCTACTCCGGCCATCCGCTGGGCGCGGCCGTGGCGCTCGAGGCGCTGTCGATCTACGAGCAGATGGACCTGCCGGCCCATGCCCGGCGCCTCGGCGAGCGGCTGCACGCGAGCCTGGCGCCGCTGGCCGCGCATCCGCTGGTCGGCGAGATCCGCGGCAAGGGCTTCATCGCGGGCATCGAGCTGGTGCGCAACCGCGACACGCGCGAGGCCTTCGATCCCGCGCAGGGCGTGGGCGCCCAGGTCGAGCAGGCCACGCGCGAGCGCGGGCTGATCGTGCGCAACATGGGCGACGTGATCGCGCTGAGCCCGCCCTACGTGCTCGACGAGGCCCAGGTCGAATGGATGGCGCGCACCCTCGGCGCCGCGCTCGACGAGGTGGCCGCACGCGATCCCTGGAAGGCACCCGCCGCAGCGCGAAAGGAAGCAGCGTGAACACCACGGCCGAACGACCGCTGATCGAGCTGATCGGCGTGCAGAAGAGCTACGACGGCGAGCACCTCGTCATCCCCGACCTGAACCTGGAGATCCGCCGCGGCGAATTCCTCACCCTGCTGGGCGCCTCGGGCTCGGGCAAGACCACCACGCTGATGATGCTGGCCGGCTTCGAGAACCCGACGCGCGGGCGCATCCTCATGGACGGCCGGCCGATCCAGGACGTGCCGCCGCACAAGCGCGGCATCGGCATGGTGTTCCAGAACTACGCCCTGTTCCCCCACATGAGCGTGGCGCAGAACCTGGCCTATCCGCTCAAGATGCGCGGCATCTCGGGTCAAGCGCTGCGCGACAAGGTCGACCGCGCGATGCAGCTGGTGCGGCTCGCGGGCATGGCCGAGCGCAAGCCGGGCCAGCTCTCGGGCGGCCAGCAGCAGCGCGTGGCGCTGGCGCGCGCGCTGGTGTTCGACCCCGAGCTGGTGCTGATGGACGAGCCGCTCGGCGCGCTCGACAAGAACCTGCGCGAGCACATGCAGTACGAGATCAAGCAGATCCACCGCGAGCTGGGCGTCACGGTGGTCTACGTCACGCACGACCAGGGCGAGGCCCTGACGATGTCCGACCGGGTCGCGGTCTTCCACGACGGCCGCATCGAGCAGTTGGCGCCGCCGCGCACCATCTACGACGCGCCCGCCACCGACTACATCGCCACCTTCATCGGCGAGAACAACCGGCTCGACGGCACCATCGAGGCCGCGGGCGTGCTGCAGCTGCGCGACGGCCTGCGGATCCCGCTGCCCGAGGCCGGCCAGGGGCAGGCAGCGCATCCGGCGGGCGCGGGCTGCGCGCTGGTGCGGCCCGAGTGCGTGCGGCTGGCCGACGGCCAGGGCGTGCAGGTCAGCGCCGAGGTGGTCGACCTGGTCTACCTGGGCGACCACACGCGGCTGATCGCGCGGCTGCGCAACGGCGACCAGATCGTGGCCAAGCTCGGCCACGGCACGCTGCCGCGCGATACCGTGGTGGGCGCGGACGTCGCTCTGGGATGGCAATCCCGCGATATGCTCGTTTTCGCGCGACCCGCCTGAAAAGAACCCGTGAAACCCAAGATCAAACCCATCGACAAGACCAACCTCGCCGCGCGCGTGTACTCGGAGATGCGCGAATCGCTGATCGCCGGGCGCTTCATGCCCAGCGACCGGATCCGCATCAGCGAGGCGGCGCAGATGTTCGGCACCAGCGACACGCCGGTGCGCGAGGCGCTGCTGCGGCTGGTCAGCGAGCATGCGCTCGAGATGGAGACGGCCAAGCAGATCATCGTGCCGCCGCTGAGCCTGGAGCGCTACATCGAGATCCGCACGGTGCGCGTGGCGCTCGAGAGCGCGGCGGTCGAGCAGGCCGCGCTCAAGGTCGGCGACAAGGACGTGGCGGAGCTGGTGCGGATCAACAAGAAGTTCGCGCAGGCCGAGGCGGCGCACCATCCCGAGAACCAGCTGCGCTACAACCGCGAGTTCCATTTCGGCGTCTACGAGCACTGCGGCCTGCCGCGGCTCTTGTCGATGATCGAGAACATGTGGGCCTCGATGGGCCCGATCCTGCGTGCCTTCTACGAGAAGTCCGACGGTTCGTACGACCAGGGCTACGGCCAGCACGATGCGCTGCTCGACGCGCTCGCGCGCCGCGACCCGGCCGCCGCCGTGACGGCCATCCGGGCCGACCTGATGTCGGCCGGACCGAGCATCGAGCGCTTCCTCAAGGAATACGAGCAGAGCCTCGAGGCCGCCGAGGCCTGATCGGTCCGCGCGCTCAGCGCCAGGCGTCGAGGAAGGCCACCAGCGACGCCCCGACCACGGCGGGGTTGTAGCCGCCCTCCTGCACCAGCACCGTCGGCAACCCCAGCGATGCCACCTGCCGGCCCATGCCGGCGAAGCCCGTTTCGGTGAGCCGCAGCCCCGCGGCCGGGTCCGACACATGGGCATCGAGGCCCAGCGACACCACCAGCGCCTCGGGCGCGAAGCGCTCGATGCGCTCGAGCGCTCTCGAGAGCTGCAGCAGGTAGTCCGCGTCGCCCGTGCCCGCGGGCAGCGGCAGGTTCAAGGTGAAGCCCTCGCCCTCCCCTTCGCCGCGCTCGTCGGCATGGCCCGCGAAGAACGGGTGGTAGTCGACCGGGTCGCGATGCAGCGAGACGAAGAGCACGTCGGCGCGGCGCCAGAAGATGTCCTGCGTGCCGTTGCCGTGGTGCACGTCGAGGTCGAGCACCGCGACGCGCGCGAAGCGCTGGCGCAGATGCTCGGCGGCGATCGCGGCATTGTTGAGGTAGGTGCCGCCGCCGGCCATGTCGGCATAGGCATGGTGGCCGGGCGGCCGGCACAGCGCGTAGGCACAGCGCGCGCCGCGCAGCACGCGCTCGGCGGCCTCTACGGCCAGGTCCGCGGCGGCGCGCGCGGCCTCCCAGGTCGTGGGCCCGATCGGGGCCAGCTGGTCGTGGAAGTGGAAGGCCGCGCGGCCCTCGACCGAACGCGGATAGCCGCCACCGTGGCGCCGCATCGCGAACACGTTGGCATGCACCTCGGCCGAGGCACCCGACAGCGTCGACCACTCGGCATGCGCGGTGGCGAGAAAGTCAAGGTAGCGCGCATCGTGCACGCGCGCGAGCGGCGCCAGGCCGTGCGAGACCGTGCCGTCCTCCACCGCGAAGCCCGCTGCGCCGAGCGCGGCGCGCATGGAGTCGACACGCTCGGGCACATCGCGCGACGTGCGCCATCCGCCGCGCGCGCCCAGCAGCCCGGGGCGATGCAGCACATGCAGCGGCGTGTGCAGGATCTGCAACCCGCTGGCGTTGCCCGCCATCGCCGTGCCGCTCAGTTCGACACCCACTTCGCGAAGCGCTGCTGCAGCTCGTCGAGATGGTCGGCCCAGAAGGCGGTGTTCTGCAGCAGCGGCTGGTCGATGTTCTGCGGCGCGTTGGGCAGCTTGTCGAGCACGGCCTTCGAGAGCAGGGCCTGCGCCTTCGGATTGGCCGGGCCGTAGGGAATGGTCTCGGCGAACAGCTTCTGCTGCGCCGGCGCGCTCATGTAGTCGATCAGCGCGAGCGCCTTGGCCTTGTTCGGGCTGCCCTTCACCACCACCCAGTCGGTCGGCCCGTAGACCTGGTTCTTCCACACCATGGCCAGCGAACGGCCTTCCTTGTTCGCGGCATCGATGCGGCCGTTGTAGGCCGAGGCCATCACCACCGCGCCCGAGGCCAGCCACTCGATCGGCTGCGCGCCGGCCTCCCACCACTGCACGTCCTTCTTGATCTGGTCGAGCTTGGCGAAGGCGCGGTCCTGGCCGGCTTTGGTCGCCAGCAGCTTGTAGACCTCGGTGGCCGGCACGCCGTCGGCCATCAGCGCGATCTCGAGCGTCTGCTTGGCCTGCTTGCGCAGCGCGCGCTTGCCGGGCCAGCGCTTGGTGTCCCAGAAATCGGCCCACGATTTCGGGCCGTCGGGCAGGCGCTTGCTGTCGTAGCTGAGCACCTTGGCCCACAGCATGGCCGGCACGCCGCAGGGATTCATCAGCTCCCTGGGCAGGTCGCGCGTGGCGGGCGCCGCGCTGGCCCAGTCGATCTTCTCGAGCAGGCCCGAGTCGCAGCCGACCACCACGTCCTCCTCGTCCATCTGCACCAGGTCCCAGATCACGTTGCCCGACTCGACCATGGCCTTGACCTTGGTGAGGCCGACCACGTTGCTGTCCTCCACCAGCTTCTCGGACTTCGCGGCGGCATAGGGTTGCCAGTAGGCCTTGCGGAAGGACTCCTGCAGCGCGCCGCCGACGCTCACGACGGTCAGGTCGCGCGCAACGGTCCACGGGGCGGCGAAAGCGAGGCCGGCCAGGACGAGGCCGCGCAGGGAAAGCGAAAGGTTCATGGGAACTCCGGGAGAAAGGAACGGGGAGAAAAAAGGGAACGGGCTCAGGCGCGCAGCCCGCCCGTGAAGCCGTCGAGGAAGTGCACGAGGTTGGCGCCGATGTGGTCGCAGTCGTAGCCGCCCTCCTGCACCATCACGCTCGGCATGCCGAGCCGGCCCAGGCGCTCGCCGATGCGGCGGAAGCCCTCGGTCGTGACCTTGAGGCCCTTGAACGGATCGTGCTCGTGCGCATCGAGGCCCAGCGAGATCACCAGCGCGTCGGGGCTGTAGGCCGCGAGGCGGCGGCAGGCATGCTCGAGCGCCACCAGGTAGGCGTCGTCGCCGGTCTCGGCCGGCAGCGGCAGGTTCAAGTTGTAGCCCAGGCCCGCGCCGGCGCCGCGCTCCTGCGCATAGCCGCAGAAGTACGGGTGGTAGTTGGTCGGGTCGCGGTGCAGCGAGACGAAATAGACGTCGGAGCGCTCGTAGAAGATGCCCTGCGTGCCGTTGCCGTGGTGCACGTCGATGTCGATCACGGCCACGCGGCGGCCATGGCGGCGCAGCAGCTGCGCGGCGATCGCGGCATTGTTGAGATAGCAGACGCCACCGCCGCGCTCGCGGTAGGCGTGGTGGCCGGGCGGCCGGCAGATCGCGTAGGCCGCCTTGGCGCCCTGCAGCACGCGCTGCGCGGCATCGGCCGCGAGATTGGCCGAGGCGAAGGCCGCGGCTGCGGTGCCCGGGCCGATCGGCGAGGCCAGGTCCTGCATGTGGTAGCCGGCCTGGCCGACCACGCGCTCGGGGTAGCCGTGCTGCAGGCCCGGCACCGCGAACACGTTGGGCACGATCTCGGGCGCGGCGCCCGGAATCTCGGACCAGCGGCGGTGGCCATCCTGCAGAAAGCACAGGTAGTCGGGCGTGTGCACGTCGGCGACCGGGCCCAGGCCATGCTCGGCGGCGGCCACGAGTTCGCAGCCGGCCTGCACGGCCGCGTCGCGCAACTGCTCCGCGCGGTCGATGCGCTCCTGCGCGGGCGTGAAGCGGCCGGTGACGAAGAAGAACGAGGGCTCGTGCTCGCGGTGAATGGGGGTGTAGAGGACGGGAAGCATGGGTGTCTCGCTATCGAAGGAAGGAGCGTTCAGGCGCGCGGTGCGCCGGGCAGCGGCGGCGTGCGGTAGCCGGCGGTTTCGCCGCCGTCGACCGTGAGCACCGCGCCGTTGATGAAGCTGGCCTGCGCCGAGAGCAGCCAGCAGACCGTGTCGGCCACCTCGCCGGCCTCGCCGAGCCGGCCGGCGGGAATGCGCCGCGTGAGCGCGGCCAGGCGGTCGGCATCGGCGATCACGCGCGCCATCATCCGCGTGGCGATCTGGCCGGGGCACACCGCGTTGAAGCGCACGCGCTCGCCGAACTCCAGCGCCAGCGCCTGCGTGAGCGCGATCACGCCGCCCTTCGAGGCGCAGTAGGCCGCGAGCCCCTCCTCGCCGACCTTGCCGGCAATCGAGGCCACGTTGACGACGGCGCCGCGCTGCGACCTCTGCAGGGCCGGCAGCGCCTTCTGGCTGAACAGGAACACCGAGCGCAGGTTGACCGCCATCAGCCGGTCCCAGTCGTCGACGCCCATCTCTAAGAAGGCGCTGCGCGAACCGGCGCCCGCGTTGTTGACCAGCCCGTCGATGACGCCGCCGCCCAGTGCCTCGGCGCGCGCGACGACCTCGGCCACGGCCGCGGGATCGGACGCGTCGGCGGCCGCGAAGTGGGCGCCGGTGTGCTGCGCCAGCGCCTCGCCGGCCGCGGTGTCGCGGCCGGTGAACAGCACCTGTTCGCCGTTGCCCGCCAGTTGCGCGACGATGGCCGCGCCGATGCCGTGGGTGCCTCCGGTGACGACGATCATGCGAGCTCCTTGCCGCCGCGCGCGGCGGCCACTTTCTCGTAGGGCACGGGGGTGTTGCGCGGGTCGTCCGCCGCGCGCTGCCAGTACATGCGCTGCAACTGCTGCGTCAGCGGACCGACCTCGCCGTGGCCCACGCTGGCGCCGTCGAGCCGGGTCACGGGCATCACGCCGCCGGCGGTGCTGGTGATGAAGATCTCGTCGGCCTCGCGCAGCCGCTGCACCGGGATGTCGGCCAGTTCGCAGCCGATGCCGAGCTGGCGCGCGAGTTCGATCACGGTGCGCCGCGTCATGCCCTCGAACACGTTGCGCCGCGGCGTGAACAGCGCACCGTCCTTGGCGCCGAAGATGTTGAAGCCCGCGCCCTCGGTCACGTTGCCTTGGGCATCGGGCAGCGCCGCGACCAGCGCGCCGCGGTCGTAGGCTTCGAAGATGCCCATGGTCAGGTCGAGCCAGTGGAAGTTCTTCACGCGCGTGTCGATCGACGCGCTCGCGATGCGTTGCACCTGGCTGATCACCATCGCGAGCCCCGTGCGTTGTTGCGCCGGCGTGCCGATCCAGACGAAGGGCTGCGAGAAGGCATAGAAGCGGTTCTGGCATTCGCGCGGATCGCGCGAGCCCGGCGGTGGCACGCCGCGCGTGCAGGTCATCTGCACATAGGCGTCGCGCAGGCCGCTGAGCGCCACGCATTGCTCGAGGATGTGGCGCATCTCCTTCTTCGAGAGCGGCAGGCTCATGCGCAGCTCGCCCATCGACCACAGGAAGCGGTCGATGTGGTCGTCGAGCCGGAAGAAGCGGCCCTGCCAGACGTGGGCCACGTCGTAGGTGGCGTCGGAGCGCACGAAGCCGCGGTCGACGAGGGGGATGCGGGCGTCGCGCAGCGCGACGTACTGGCCGTCGACGTGGGCGACGCCGGCGGAGAAGTCTGGGTTCATGTGGAGCTTCCGGGGTCCTGGGGGCGTTGAACGGGAGCCGCGCGCTGGCTCAGCCAGGCCGACAGCGTGAGCGCCACCGCCGCGACGACCATCAGGAAGGTCGACATGGCGATGATCGAGGGGTCGATGGTGTCGCGGATGCCGTCGAACATCTGGCGCGGCAGCGTGCGCTGGCCGGGACCGCCGATGAAGATGGCGACCACGACCTCGTCGAACGAAGTGATGAACGCGAACAGCGCGCCCGAGACGATGCCCGACATGACGATCGGCACCACCACCGTGAAGAAGGCGCGCACGGGCGAAGCGCCCAGGCTGTAGGCGGCGCGCAGCAGGCCCATGTCGAACTGCTGCAGCGTGGCCGTGACCGTGATGACGACGAAGGGCGTCGACAGCACCGCGTGCGCGATGACCAGCCCCGGCAGCGAGGCCGTGAGCCCGATGCGCGAGAACAGGAAGTACATGCCCAGGCCGGTGATCACGGGCGGCACGATCATCGGCGCCATCAGGAAGCCGAGCAGCGTGCGCCGCGCCGGCAGGTTGCGCCGCGCGAAGGCGAAGGCCGCGAGCGTGCCGAGCACGGTGGCGATCAGGGTCGAGCACACGCCGACCACGAGGCTGTTGCGCAGCGAATCGAGCCAGGGGCCGGGCGAGAACACGCGCTGGTACCACTGGGTCGAGAAGCCGGGCAGCGGGTAGGACAGGAAGGAACCGGCGCTCAGCGAGATCGGCGTCATCGCGAGCAGCGGCAGCAGCAGGAAGCACACCATCAGCGCGCCGTACAGGTAGTGCACGGCGCCGGCGGCGCGGGCGAATTGGCGATGGGTCATGCGAAGGGGTTCCCGTCTTTCACTTGATGCCCGCGAGCTGCTTCACGCCGAGCGTGGAAGCCGCCACCAGGTACACCGCCATCACGCAGGCCAGCAGCATCAGGCCGAGCGCCGAGGCCATGCCCCAGTTGACGGTGTTGTTGGCGTAGAAGGCGACGAAGTAGCCGAGCATCTGCTCGCGCGCGCTGCCGACCAGCGAGGGCGTGATGTAGTAGCCCGCGGCCACGATGAAGGTCAGCAGGCCGCCGGCCGCCACGCCCGGCAGGCTCAGCGGCAGGTAGACGTGCAGGAAGCCGCGCACCGGATGCGCGCCGAGCGAGGACGAGGCGCGCATCAGGTGCGGCGGAATGCCCTTGAGGCTGTTGTAGATCGGCAGCACGGCGAAGGGCAGCAGGATGTGCACCATCACGATGTAGAGGCCGGTGGCATTGAAGATCAGCGCGAGCGGCTGGTTCACGGCACCGATGGCCTGCAGCAGCGCATTGACCAGCCCGTTCTCCTGCAGCACCACGATCCAGGCCGTGGTGCGCGCGAGCAGCGAGGTCCAGAAGGGCAGCAGCACCGCCAGCATGATCGCGAAGGCGATCGGCTTGGGCGCCTTCACGAGCAGCGCCGCGAGCGGATAGCCGAGCAGCAGGCAGGCCAGCGTGACCGCGCCCGCGATCGACAGGGTGCGCCAGAGGATGTCGAGGTAGATGCGCTGGTCGGGCTCGGCGCGCACGATGCGACCCTCGTCGTTCTCCGCCATGTCGAGCGCGGCCAGCAGGTAGCGCCCGGTGTAGGGCGTGGCGGCGCGGCGCAGCGCGCTCCAGTAGGCGGCCTCGCCCCAGCGCGGGTCGACCTCGAGCAGCCAGGCCCTGGCATCGGGTGCGGCGGGCGCGTCGGTGCCGGCGCGGCGCGCGGTCTTCATCACGAGCGTGCGGTAGCCGCTGATCTCGTAGTTCATGCGGCGGCCGAGTTCGCCGATGGCGCGCGTGCCCTGGGCCTGCGCCATGTCGGCCGCCAGCGCGGCGAACGCGGGGTCGCCGGGCAGCGAGCCGGCCACGGACTGCCAGTCGGCCAGGACCTGCGCGGTGCGCGGCAGCGCCTCGCGCACCTCGGGGTTGTCGACGGCGCGGTGGATCATCATCGCCAGCGGCAGCAGGAAGAAGACGGCGCCGTAGATCAGCAGCGGCGCCACCAGCAGCAGCGACACCAGTCGCTGGCGCCGGCCTGCGCGGTGGGTCGAGCGCCTGAGGGCCGCGCCGGCACCCGCCGGCAGGGCTGGGACGGCGAGCGAGACGGCGGAGGAACCGGTGGACATCGTCGCGGGCCTCAACGTTGCGACACCCAGCGCGTGAAGCGCTGCAGCAGCTCTTCCTCGTGGTCGACCCAGAAGGCGGTGTCGAGCAGCAGCGCGTTGCGCAGGTTCTGCGGCGAGGTCGGCAGCAGCGGACGCAGCGCCTCGGGCATGGCGGCGGCGGCGCGGGTGTTGGTCACGCCGTAGGGAATGGCCTGCGCGAAGGCGACCTGGCGCTGCGCGTCGAACATCGAGTCGAGCAGCGCGTAGGCCTGCTGGCGGTGCGGGCTGCCCTTCACGATGGTCCAGTAGTCCATGCTGTAGAGCTGGCCGTCCCAGCTGAAGCGGAACTGCTTGCCCTGCTGGTTGGCCGAGGCGATGCGTCCGCTGTAGGCGGCGGTGGCGGCCAGCGTGCCGCTGTCGAGCCATTCGAGCGGCTGCGCGCCCGATTCCCACCAGACGATGGAAGGCCGCAACTGCTCGAGCTTGGCGAAGGCACGGTCCTGGCCGGGCTTGGTGGCGAGCACCTTGTAGACGTCGGCGGCGGGCACGCCGTCCGCGAGCAGCGCGATCTCGAGCGTCATGCGCGGCTGCTTGCGCAGGCCGCGCTTGCCGGGCCAGCGCCGGGTGTCCCAGAACTCGGCCCAGGTGCGCGGTCCGTTGTCGCCGAACTTGCGGCCGTCGTAGGCCAGCACCTTCGACCAGACGAAGGCGCCCACGCCGCACTTGGCGAAGGCGGCGGGGTTGATGTCCTGCGCCTTCGCGAACTGCTTGCGGTCGATGGGCTCGAGCAGGCCCTGCTCGCAGGCCGAGGCCATCTCGTTCTCGTCCATCTGCACCAGGTCCCAGGTCACGTTGCCGGTCTCGACCATGGCCTTCTGCCGCGCGTAGCCGCCGGGGTAGCTGTCCTCGACCAGCGCGATGCCGCCCTGCTTCTTGAACGGCTCGAAGTAGGCGCTGCGAAACGCTTCCTGCAAGGCGCCGCCGAAGCCGACGACCGTGAGATCGGCCGCCATCGACGCGGTGGCGGCAGCGGCCAGCGCGAGGAGCGCGGCGAGTTTGGAAATGCCTGCGCGACAGCGGGAACGCGCGGATACGACTGTCATGGACGACCTTCTGGACAGTGGGGAGGAAATCGGACTTTGCAGGTCCCGATCGGTGATGTAGGATATATCCTATATGTTGATTTCGAGCGAGACAAGTCTTTTTTCGCTCGATCCGTTGATGGAAAACCCGATGGAGGACGCAGGCCCGGCACGACGCTCCCGAACCCCACGCCCGCCCGCGCCGCATGCCCATGCGCGCGGGCTTCTTTCACCCTCTAGCCACGCAACCGATATGCCATTCCCGTCAGAATCACCGCCCGCCCCGTCCGCCCTGTCCGCGGAAGAGCTCCACCGCCTGCGCGAGAAGGCCCGCTTCATCCGCCTCGAAACGATCCGGCTGATCGAGATCGCCAAGGTCGGCCACTACAGCTCGGTGTTCTCCGCCGCCGAGCTGTTCGCCTCGCTCTATTACGACGTGATGGACATCCGCGCCAACGAGCCGCGCTGGCCCGATCGCGACCGCTTCCTCATGGGCAAGGGCCATGCGGCCGTGGGCCTGTTCCCGATCCTCGCGGAGTACGGCTACATCGACCGCGCCACGCTCGACGGCTACACCCGCCTGGGCAATCCGCTGGGCGACCACCCCGACATGCGCAAGGTGCCCGGCATCGACTTCAGCTCGGGCTCGATCGGCCATGCGCTGTCGGCCGGTGCCGGCATGGCCTTCGGCGGGCGCATCGCGAAGCGCGGCTTCGACACCTTCGTGATGCTCGGCGACGGCGAGATGCAGGAGGGCCAGGTCTGGGAGGCGGCGATGTTCGCGGCCCACTACCGGCTCTCGAAGCTCATCGCCATCGTCGACCGCAACGGCTTCCAGCTCGATGGCCGCGTCGACGAAGTGATCGGCATCGAGGGCCTGGCCGACAAGTGGCGCGCCTTCGGCTGGGAGACGCACGAGGTCGACGGCCATGACCTCTCGGCCCTCACGCAACTGCTGCGCCGCCTCAAGCAGGACGCGCGGCGCGAGCGGCCCGCCTGCGTGATCGCCCACACGGTGAAGGGCAAGGGCGTGTCGTACATGGAGACCGAGCCCGGCTGGCACCTGGGCTACCTGTCGCCCGACGACGCCGCGCGCGCGATCGAAGAAATCATGCAAACCGAAATCTGACCACGAGGCCCACCCGATGTCCCAACCCCTCTCCCCCGAAAGCTGGCAGTACCGCTCGCTCAACGCCACCACGCCCGGATTGAGCATGCTGTCGGACGCCCTGATCGAACTGGCCGAGGCCGGCCATCCGGTCGTGGCCGGCTCGGCCGACCTGCAGTATTCGAACGGCCTCAACAAGTTCGCGGCCGCCTTTCCCGAGCGCTACATCCAGTTCGGCATCTCCGAACAGAACATGGTGTCGGCCGCGGCCGGCCTCGCGACCACGGGCCAGATGCCCTTCGTGGCGACCTTCGCCTCCTTCCTCGGCCTGCTGTGCTGCGAGCAGATCCGCATGGACGTGGCCTACAGCGCGCTGCCGGTGCGGCTGATCGGCCACCACACGGGCATCTCGCTCGGCTTCTACGGCACCTCGCACCATGCGACCGAGGACATCGGCACGATGCGCTCGATCGCTGGGCTCACGATCATCTCCCCCGCGGACGGCCACCAACTGAAGGCCGCGATCAAGGCCTCGGTCGACTGGCCCGAGCCGATCTATTTCCGGATCGGTCGCGGCCGCGATCCGGAGATCTACGCGGGGGGCATCGACTTCCGCATCGGCAAGGCGATCGCGCATGGCCAGGGCACCGACCTCACGATCATGGCCTGCGGCATGCCGGTCTACTCCGCGCTCGAAGCGGCCAAGGCGCTGCGCGCCGAGGGGCTGTCGGTCGGCGTGCTCGACATGGCCACGGTGAAGCCGCTGGACCGCGCGGCGGTGCTCGAGGCGGCCGGCCGATCGAAGCTGCTGATGACGGTGGAAGAGCACAACGTGCTCGGCGGCCTCGGCGCCGCGGTGGCGGAGGTGCTGTCGGATGTCGGCGGGTCGGTGCGCCTCGTGCGCCACGGCATCCACGACGAGTACAGCCTGATCGCGCCGCCCACGCACCTGTACCGTCACTACATGCTGGATGCCGAGGGCGTGGCCCATGTCGCGCGGCGCGCGATCGCGGGCGAGACGGTTCGGCCCGGCGCGGTGCCTGCCTGAATCAGGCCGTGCTGTCCGGCGACCGAGCCTGCTCGATCGCCGCCTGCACGATGGCTCGTGCCCATGCGGGCGTGGCGGCCAGTGCCGCGGCGTCCTCGGGCGCCGGGTACGTGACGCGGCCACCGATGACTTCGAGCACCAGCACGGGATCGTCGATCTCCTCGCCCGGCGCGGCCTCGGCGCTGTTGTCGAACACCTGCAGCCGCGCGAGATGCGGCAGCAGCCGGATCAGGTTGGCGCGCGAGGCCGTCCAGCGCTCGCGGATCTTCGCTTCGGGGATGTCGTGGCCGCCACGCAGCACGCGTGCGCGCACGCGGCGCAGATGCAGCTCGGGCGAAGCGAGGCCGCAGAAGATCATCGAAACGTCGTGACTGCGCGCGGCGCGCGCCAGCAGGTCGGGGATGGTGCGGGCACCGAGCGTGGTCTCGAAGGCGAAGTTGCGGCCGCTCTCGACGGCGGCCGCTAGCCGCGCGCGGCCGTGTTCCCAGGCGCGGCCGTTGGCATCGGCGATGTCGATGCCAAGCGCGGCCACCAGCTCGCGCGCGAAACGGTCGGGGTTATACCAGTCGAGGCCGTGCTCGGCCAGCATCGCGCCGCCGACCGAGCTCTTGCCGGCGCCATTGACGCCGGCCAGCACGAAGATGAACGGCCGCCGTGCCGCGGCGGCGCCCATCAGAAGCTTTCGCCGGCCCGCGGACGCCGGCGCTGCTTGCCGCGCGCCTCGAACAGGCCGTCGAGCTTGCCAGCGCTGTCTTCTTGCTGCAGCACCGCGAGCCGCGCATCGAAGCGCGCGCCGAGCTCCTCGAGCACGTTGGCCTCGCGCGAGCGCAGGGCCTGCAGGTCGGTGGTCAGTTGCTCGTAGGTGGCTGCGTCGAGCAGCACCATCTCGACATTGGCGTGGTTGGTGATCGCCACGCTGCCCGACTGGCGCACCTGGCGCACGACCTCGCCCCAGCGGTTCTTGACCTGCGAGGCGTTCTGACGCGGCAGTTGATCGAGCGGGGGCCAGATGGCAGCCATGGACTTCTCCGAGGGAGGAATCTGGCCATTCTAGCCCTATTGGCTATTTTTGACTGATGGAGCTGTTTTTCGCTCCGATTCGGCTGCCGATCAGTTCTGCGACGACGCCTCCTTGGTCTTGCCGAGACCGCGCAGGTTCATGGCGGCCAGGCATACCTGGAGCGCGATCAGCGCCCAGGCGCTGGAATACACGCCCCAGATGCCCCACAGCACATTACTCGCGAGAAATATCCAGAACCCCGTGTTGCGCCTGCCCTTCGCATTCGATGCCACCAGCCAGGCGGCGCCGACCGAGGCGACGAAGGCGGGCCATTGCAGCCAGGAGATCCAGTCCATGGGGGCTCAGTTCGCGGAAGGCGGCGGCTGGCCCGTGGCCGCCGAGCGGCTCTCGATCCACGCCAGGCACTGTTCGCGCAACAGGTCGATCGATGCCAGCGCATTGCGTTGCGGCTCGAAGATCGGCAGCTCGCAATGCCGTTCGCCCTGGCGATGGATCTGCGCGGTGCCCGAGAAGGTGGCGCGCGCGGGCACCGGCGCGAGGCTGTAGTGGAATTCCCATCCCTGGTGCTGCTCGGAATGCGAGAGCGTGTCGCGGCCGATGCCGCTCGATGCGGGCGTCTTCGGCTGCTTCCGGAGAAAGAACGGATGAAGGGACGGTGGCAGAGGCATCGAGGACATGTCGCGTGACGCAGAGGCAGGCGTGGCTGGAATCGGGTCCCGGTGTCACCCGGGTCTGCCGATGAGCGTAGTCAGCGGCCTTCGCCGCGCCTGTCGGAAGAGATGCCGACACGCGCAAGACGGCTGCTCACCGACCGACCGATGCGACTCGCTAAAGCCGGGACTGGTTCCGCTGCGAATGCCTCTTCCCGTTCAGCGGCCGGCCTCGGGCTCGCGCAGGTTCCACATCTCGAACACCTGCTCGCGCGCGATCAGTCCGTCGCGCATCTCGAAGTGGTGAACGAGGCGCAGCGCCACGCGCGCGCCGATGGCCACCGGCGCGTTGACCATGCCCGGTCCGACGAGGCGCAGGTGGACGAGCATGTCGTCGACCACGCGGTGCTCGGTGGCGAAGCGGTCGAGCGGCGTGATCTCCACCTCCGCCATCGACGGCCACATCGCGAGGTAGTTGGCACGCACGGCGTCGCGGCCGACGAAGCGCAGGCCGCGGCCCGGGACCTCGAGCACGATGTCGTCGGTGTAGAGGTCGAGGATGGAGTCGACATCGCAAGCCTCCCCCTGGATATGGCGGTCCACCACCGCCAGGTTGTGTTCGATCGTTTGCAAGCCAAAGCTCCTGATGCAGGTGACGCCTCTGCCGGGGCGTCGTTGAAAGACAGAATGTCTGCCAATTATTGACAAAGGCCCTGTCTTTTCCATCGGCCATTGGCCATAGACGGGATCGCAGATGGACAGGTGAACTGTCGTTCGGGATACTCGCGCGATGCCACAGGAAAAGCCCTTCACCGACACCCACCAGACCCTGGGTGCCTTGCTGCGCATGCCCTACGAGCGCATGTCCGGATGGCTCTATGCGGAACTCCGGGAAAGCGGCTTCGACGACATCCGGCCCGCCTTCAGCGCAGTGTTGCGCAACCTGGGGCCCGGCAGTTCGCGCGTGAGCGAACTCGCGGCGCGCGCCGGCATGACCAAGCAGAGCATGAGCTACCTCGTCGAGCAGATGCAGGGCTGCGGCCTCGTCACGGTCACGCCCGATGCACAGGACCGCCGGGCCAACACGGTGCAGCTCACCGCGCGCGGCGAGAAGGCGGTGCTGACCGGGATCGTGCTGTCGAAGAGCTACGAGGAGCGGCTGGCCGGACTGCTCGGCGAACGCAAGATCGCTCAGCTGCGCTCGATCCTCGAGGAGCTGGCCGCCAAGCTCGAGACGACCGACACGCGCTGAAGGCGCCGAGGCATCGGCTCAGGTCGCAATGCGCTCGTGCGGACACTGTGCGTTCAGTGCCACCCAATCGGCCGAGCGGATGCCGGGCTTGTAGATGCTGGCTCCCCGCTTGGCCATCAAGCCCGCGAAGTCCGCCTGGGCCTTGCCCTGCTGCAGCAATGCGACGGCCTCCGAACGTTCGTAGTGATGGACCGGAATCACGTTGAGCAAGGGCGTTCCGAGCAGACGCGCGAGTCTTTGCTTGCGCTGCGACAAGGGCTCGCTGGTGAGATCGGTGCCCTGCGCCATCAGCAGGTCGAAGGCGAAATAGAACACCGGCCTGGCGCCGCGATACCACCCGCGCCGCTTGGCACGTTCGCTGAGCCCTTCGCGGTCGCAGCGGCCTCTGTCGTCGAGCACACAGGCCACGCCATCAAGGATGCAGGGGCCTTCCTTCAACTGGGCCAGGCTCTCCACCACCTCGGGAAACCAGCCCGTGGCATCCGAGCCATCACGCGTCTGCAATTGCACCTTGCCCGATCGCGTGGGCGTGCGGGTCTGCGCCAGCAGGCGGCAACCGCTCAGTCGCTGCTCGAAGATCCAGCCCGACTCGCTCAGATCGATGGTGCGCGAGTCGGCCAGCATGGGTGAGAGGGCATTCAGGCTCAGCATGCGCTGGAACTTGCAGCGTCCCCACGGGATGGCCTGTCAGAGGGCATCTCGGCCGCCTCGGGCGATTCTTGAAAACGGCTGCCCGACAAGTTGCCAACGGAAAACGGTGGCACGACGGGTTCAGTCGCAATAGGTCGGCTAATGCGAGTCGAAAAGATGTCGCTTTCAGGCCTCTATCAGCAGCGGGATCATGGCTCTGTAAATACACTAACGGCTTACTCTTAATACGAATCCCATTTAAGCCTCCGCCGAAACAAGCACTGTTCCTCAACCACAAACCCAGGCCGTTAGCGTATTTTTATGGTCACGCCTTCCCTCTTCGATACCGACCCTGTCGGCAGTCCGCATGAAACGGCTTTCCAGGAATGGCTCGCGGCCCGCAGCGCCGCCGGCACCCTGCGAGAGGCCTCGTCGATGGCCGTCTACCGCGACATGTGGAACGGCTTCACCTCGTGGTGCCTGGGCCAGTCGCCGCGGGTGACGCTGGAGTCCCTGTCACCCGCCGACCTCGACGCCTTCAAGGCCGCGCGCTACGGCATCAAGAGCAGCGACCTGTCGCTCTCGCCGCGCCATGCGCTGCGGCTGGTGCGCTTGATCGACCACGTGCTGCGCCATCGCTGCGCCATGCACGACCTGCCCCCGAGCACGGCGGCCGCCGACTGGCTGCTGGCCCATCCAGAGATCCGCTATGCCGAAGCGGCCAGTGCCGACCCGCCGCCCGAGTTCCTGTCGGCGTCCGAGGCCAAGCACCTGATCCTGTTTCTCTCCAGTGCCCGCCCGCGCCCCGGCGCCTCGTCAGAAGGCCGCGGCCAGCCGCTGACCTGGCAGCAGCTGCGCAACCACGCGGCCGTCGGCTTGCAGCTCGGTGCCGGCCTCGCACCGGGCGACGTGCGCGCACTGGCCATCGACGCCCCCACCACCGCCGGTGGCCGCGTGGCCGACCGCCCCTGGAAGATCGCCGTGCCCGGCAACGGCAACCTGCCGCCGCGCGAAACGCCGATCGCGCCCTGGGCCGCCGAGCTGCTCAAGCACTGGCTGCAGGTCCGCGCCGAACTGGGCATTCCGGGCGAACACCTCTTTCCCTCGACGCGCACGGGCAAGCCATGGGGCAAGGAATCGCACTACCGCTGCGCCCGCGAACTGCTCTCACAGGCCGGGCTCGACAGCGCCGAGGGCGGTTCGTTCCGGCTGCGCCACACCTTCGCGTTGCGCCAGCTTCGCCGCGGCACGTCGGTGGAACAGGTCGCGCGCTGGCTCGGCCTCGAGGTCGAGGCGATGAACAAGTACACGCGGGTGCTGATCGCCCCGGCCGACGTAGTCTGAGCCGCCGCGTCAGTGCCCGCCGTGCCCCGAGCGCGCGGCCTGCCGAGCCGCCTGCGGGCTCAGCCCGAAGTGGCGCTTGAAGGCGGTGCTGAAATTCGCGGCATGGCCATAGCCCACGTCGAGCGCGATCTCGGTCACGCTCCGGCGCCCCTGTTCCAGCAGAACCCGAGCGCGTGCCAGCCGCGCCCTGGCCACGTACTCGAACAGCGAACTGCCATAGGCCTGCCGAAAGCCGCGCGCAAGGCGACTCTCGCTGAGCCCGAAACGGCGCGCCAGGCTGCGCATGTCGAAGACCTCGCCGAGGTGCGTGTCGATATGGTCCTTGAGCGGCGCCAGCCGCTCGCGCGCCGCGGCCGTGGCGCCATCGACCGGCGCATCGCCGAAGCCGCGCGTCAGAAAGCCATGCAGCAACTCGAAAGCCTTGGCCTCGGCATAGAGCCCTCTGAAGCGGTCGCCCGATGCGTCGTCGAGCAGCGCATCGGCGATCTCGTGCTGCGCGGTGCTCAGCGGAAAGCGCAGCAGCTCGAAGCGATCGGGCCGCGCCTGCATGAAGGCGCCGAAAGGCCCGTCCGGCGGCAGCTCGAGCAGGCCCAGTTCCTCCGACAGGAAATCGCGCGAACAGCACAGCGTGACCGAACGCTCGCGCACCTCGCTCGCGAAGAACTCCTCCTTGGCCGCGCCGGGCGGCTGCAGCAGGGTGCTCACGCTCATCGCGCTCACCGTCTGCGCGCCCGTGCTGCCGGGCTGGCCGACCCGGCTCTCGCCCTCGAGCCGGAAATGCAGCTTGATGAAGTCGCCGCTGCGATAGACCTCGCGACTTTCTTCCAGGTGCGTGACATGGCCCAGCGACAGATAGAAGCCGGGCCGGAAGCACAGGAACTCGCGCCGGCCGCGCGCCGCGCCGGTCGGCGTCACCGTCAGTCCCTGGGTGCGGCCCCAGCGGCGGGTCGACGCGAGGCGATAGGCGGAAGGCAGGCTGAACGGCGTGTCCATCGCTTGGGTCCGTGGGCGGGTTCGAAGAGGCGCCGAGGATACTCCCGCGCCCGAGTTTTCCTGCAGGCGGAACAAAGCTTTCCGCCGGGGGCGCTTCATTGCGCTCGATGGAACACCTAGATTCGCTGGCACCGCGCGCACCCCGCGCTTCAACCAGCCGGCACCCAAGTCCGGCCCACCGGAGACAACCATGCCGACCGCGATCCGCCCCTTCTTCCAACGCGCCGCCTGGACGCTGGCCCTTGGCCTCGCCGCCGTCGCCTGCGCCCATGCGCAAGACAAGTACCCGAGCAAGCCGATCCGCGTGGTGGTGCCGTTCCCCGCCGGCACCGCGCCCGACGTGATGGCGCGCTACTGGGGCGACCGCATCTCCAAGCAGCTGCAGCAGCCCGTGGTGATCGACAACCGCGCCGGCGCCTCCACCATCGTCGGCACGCAGGCCGTCACCACCGCGCCCGCCGACGGCTACACCTTGCTCTACACCGCGAGCGGCACGCTCACCATCAATCCCTTCGTCTACAAGAAGCTGCCCTACCAGCCGCAGGACCTGGTGCCGGTGACGCGCATGCTGTCGATCCCGCTCGTGGTCTCGGTGCCGGTGCAGTCGCCCTACAAGACGCTCGCCGACCTGATCAAGGACGCGAAGGCCCGCCCCGGCGAGGTCAGCTATGCCTCGTACGGCGTGGGCACGGTGCCGCACATGTCGATGGCCTACTTCGCCAACAGCGCCGGCCTCGCGCTCAACCACGTGCCCTACCGCGACGGCGGCCTGACCGACGTGCTCGGCGGCCGCGTCAGCACCGCCTTCTCGCCCATCGCCGACGTGCTGCCCTACATCAAGGCCGGCAAGGTGCGGCCGCTCGCCGTGTCGAGCACGCACCGGCTCGAGTCGCTGCCGCAGGTGCCGACCGTGGCCGAGGCCTTCCCGGGTTTCGAGGGCGACTCGTGGCATGGGGTCTTCGCGGTCAAGGGCACGCCGCAGCCCATCGTCGACCTGCTCGCCAGCCTGTCGCGCCGCATCGCCGAGTCCGACGAGTACCGGCGCTACCTCGGCGAGTTCGGGCTGATTCCCGTCGGCGGTTCTCCGGCAGACTTCACCCAGCTGGTCGGCACCGAATCGAAGCGCTGGGTCAAGGTCGTCAAGGACAACAACATCTCGCTCGAGTGAGCCCGCTCGCCGCTTTCCCGTTCCCATTGCTCCCGAAGGATTCCGAATGACAACCCGCGACATCGTCGCCCTCTGCGGCAGCCTGCGCGCCGCCTCCGTGAACCGCCACGTGGTCCAGCTCGCGCGCGAGGTCCTGCCCAAAGGCGCCTCCCTCACCCTGCTCGAATGGCGCGAGGTGCCCGTGTTCGATGCCGACGACTACGCGCGCGGCCTGCCGGCACCGGTCGCCACGCTGCGCGAGCGCATCCGCGCCGCCGATGGCGTGCTGATCGCCACGCCCGAGTACAACTTCAGCATTCCCGGCGGGCTCAAGAATCTCATCGACTGGCTCAGCCGCGGCGAGGACCAGCCCTTCAACGCCAAGCCGGTGGCGATCGTCAGCGCCGCGCCGGGCCCGCTGGGCGGCGCGCGCGTGCAGTACGACCTGCGCAAGGTCATGCTGTTCCTCAACGCCATGCCGCTGGTCAAGCCCGAGGTCTTCATCGGCCACGCGCCCACCAAGTTCGACGCGGAAACCGGCCGCTGCACCGACGACACCACGCGCAAGTTCGTCACCGACCAGATGGCGGCCTTCGTGGGCTGGATCGAGGCGGTCGAACGGATGCGCGGCTAGGGCCGGCGACGGCGCGCGGAGGGCCGGGCCGATTGCCTACTCCATTCCGCGCCGCGCCGCATCATTCCATCGTATCCCCCGCCTCCCCACGGAGGTCGTTTGGAAAGGTCATCGGATGCTCGTAGAGTGGACCCGCTTTCAACCCACGACGAGAGGACGCCCCATGAGCAACCCATCCGATCCCCAGAACAAGACACCCCTGACCACCGCCTTCGGCGCGCCCGTGGTCGACAACCAGAACAGCCTCACGGCCGGCCCGCGCGGCCCGCTGCTGATGCAGGACGTCTGGCTGATCGAGAAGCTCGCCAACCTCAACCGCGAGATCATTCCCGAGCGCCGCATGCACGCCAAGGGCTCCGGCGCCTTCGGCACCTTCACCGTCACGCACGACATCACGAAGTACACGCGCGCCAAGCTGTTCAGCGCCGTCGGCAAGAAGACCGAGATGTTCGCGCGCTTCACCACCGTGGCCGGCGAGCGCGGCGCGGCCGATGCCGAGCGCGACATCCGCGGCTTCGCGCTGAAGTTCTACACCGAGGAAGGCAACTGGGACCTGGTGGGCAACAACACGCCCGTGTTCTTCCTGCGCGATCCGCGCAAGTTCCCCGACCTCAACAAGGCGGTGAAGCGCGATCCCAAGACCAACATGCGCAGCGCCACCAACAACTGGGACTTCTGGACCTCGCTGCCCGAGGCGCTGCACCAGGTCACCATCGTGATGAGCGACCGCGGCATTCCTTCCAGCTACCGCCACATGCACGGCTTCGGCTCGCACACCTACAGCTTCGTCAACGCGGCCAACGAGCGCTTCTGGGTCAAGTTCCACTTCAAGACGCAGCAGGGCATCCAGAACCTCACCGACGCCGAGGCCTCCGCGCTCGTCGGCGGCGACCGCGAGAGCCACCAGCGCGACCTGTTCGATTCGATCGGCCGCGGCGACTTCCCCAAGTGGACCCTCTACGTGCAGGTCATGCCCGAGGCCGATGCAGAGAAGGTGCCCTACCACCCCTTCGACCTCACCAAGGTCTGGCCCAAGAAGGACTATCCGCTGATCGAGGTCGGCGTGATGGAGCTCAACCGCAACCCCGAGAACTTCTTCGCCGACGTCGAGCAGAGCGCCTTCGCGCCCAACAACCTGGTGCCCGGCATCAGCGTGTCGCCCGACAAGATGCTGCAGGCGCGCCTGTTCGCGTATTCCGATGCGCAGCGCTACCGCCTCGGCGTCAACCACCACCAGATCCCGGTCAACGCCGCGCGCTGCCCGGTGCACAGCAACCACCGCGACGGCACCATGCGCGTGGACGGCAACTACGGCGGCACCCTGCACTACGAGCCCAACAGCTTCGGCCAGTGGCAGGAACAGCCCGACTACCGCGAGCCGCCGCTCAAGCTGCGCGGCGACGCCGACTTCTGGAATTTCCGCGAGGACGACGCCGACTACTACAAGCAGCCCGGCGACCTGTTCCGCCTGATGAAGCCCGAGCAGCAGCAGGCGCTGTTCGACAACACGGCACGCGCGATGGGCGATGCGCCGGAGTTCATCAAGCGGCGGCACATCGACAACTGCAGCAAGGCCGATCCGGCGTATGGGGCGGGGGTGGCGAAGGCGCTGGGGCTCTGATATTGGCTGGTGCGGGTCGGGCAAGGCGCCCGAACCCGCACCTCATTTCAGAAAAATTTCGAAGGGAGGAGTTCGGATGAGTGAAGTCTCGAAGTATTTCGTTCCAAAAGATGACACGCGATTGTTCGGAAAAGAGCATGAGATCGCAGAGCGTTTCTGGGCAATCGGTGTGTTCGTGACGACCCCGGATCGCTTCATCGATGAACGTATCAAGGAGTGGGCAAGTGCCGGGCGATCGCTTCCCGCGTCGGCTCATGATTTCTCGTTTGCGGAAATGGGCTTAGCTACTTCACCGCTTCATGACCCGGTTCCCAACTTGATCTATGACTTGGCATGCCCGCAATGCGGAGCATCGCTCAGCCAAGTTGCGAACGAGATATGGGAAGACGAGGAATCTTCCCTGGCTCTACCGTTGAGGGAGGTCGCGTGTCCTGACTGTCATGCGATCTCGAAGCCCGACGCTCTTGTGTCGCCAGAGGCCTACACTTTCTCTCGCGCCTACCTCTGGGTTTCAGATGTCGATCTGGAGGATTGGGATAGCAACTTCATTCACACCGTAGAAAGTGTCCTCGGTCCCTGCGTGGAGTACACCTCTTTGGAAACCTAGACCTAGACGCGAGACCCGCCTTTCCTGATTTGGACACGTGGGCAGAATGCGGCCAGAAAGCGACTTCCACGACCGGAACCTCATGCACATGGCACGACCACTATCGGCGGAACGAGAGCGAGAGTTCCAGGAGCTGTTTGCTTTCGTCGATTTCTATTCGACCCATGTCTCGAAGACCGCTTCTATCTCTGGTACGAGCATGGCTGAAGTCTGCGCCGGCATCACTGAAAAGTATGGTCGGTCGAAGGCACTGGAAGGACTGCGCGAAGCGACCAATGACATCATTGAAGATCTGGCTCATGTTCGTTCGGAAGACCTTGCTTCGATCGATGAAGCCATGCGTGCGGTGGGCATCTTGCCGCTGTCCGAACTCCGCCGTCGGTACGCTTCCGCGTACAAGCGCATCGTAAAGCGTGACCAGATCCGCGGCGATACCGAGTACTACCTGATCAAGAACGTCGTGGTCGACCTTGCGAGTTCGGTGTCCGATGCCGAGCGTGATGAACTTCAGCGTCTTTTAGACGCGTACGAGTCGGCCGTAGCGCGCAGGCAGGGGGAGTTTCCGCTTTCAAAGGGCACTTGAAACGTTGGTTCCGAGCGTCTGCTTCTTGTCGCGTCCAATTTCCGTTACGAAGCACATGCCTGCTTTTCGCATGGTTCAAGGCGTGTACTCGCGCGAAGCCATACAAACAATGATGAAAAGCGCGATGTTGGAACGCACATCAACCCATCTCATACGCCCGATTGGCCAACGCCCTCGCCAGCACATCCGCCGGATCCACCAACCGTGCCCCCGCATGCCCCGGCACGCCATGCAACGCCAGCGGTATCTCGGTACAAGCCAACAGCAAGCTGTCGCACCCATGCCGCTCGACCATCCGCCGCGCCACCTCGGAGAACAACCGCGTCGCGAGCCCGAGGTCCCCGGCCTTCACGCCATCGCGGATACCGCGCATGACCTGCTCTCTCTCCGGTTCCATCGGCAGATGGCAGGCGATGCCGCGCTTCGCCAGCGCCGCCTGGTAGAAGCCCAGGCTGTAGGTGCCCTGGGTCGCGAGCAGGCACACCGCTTCGATGCGCTGGGCCGCGAGGTACTTCGCGGTCTCCTCGACGATGTGCAGCAGCTCCACGTCGGGATGCGAGCGCTGCAGCTTCGCGTGCCACGCATGCGCGGTGTTGCAAGCGATCGCGATGCTCGCGACGCCATGGCTGCGCAGGCCGTCGATGCCGCTCGTCATTCCTTCGAAAGGCGAAGGGCCGTCCTCGAGCAGCGCCAGGGTGCGATCCGGCACCGGCAACTGCGCAAGCCAGTGTTCGGGAAAGGCCTGGTCGGACACGGGACTGCCGCTGGCCCGCAGCCGCGCCTCGCAGGCGCCGACGAAGAGCCGCAGGAAATCCGCGCCGGCCGCGGGTCCCATGCCGCCCAGGATGCCGACCTTGCGGGTGCCGAGCATGCGAATCCCTTGGCTCAATAGTCCGAGGGATTCGGCGAATCCGTCGGCTTCGCAATCACCTTGGCCAGTGCATCGCTCATCGGGAAATGAAGGTTCACGCCGCGCGGCGGAATCGGCGACTGGAACCACTTGTCGTAGAGCGCCTTGATCTCGCCGCTGGCGAACAGCCGCGCGATGGCCTTGTCGGCCACGGCCTTGAACTCGGGCTCGCCGCGCGGCAGCATGACCGCGTAGGGATCGCGACTCAAGGTGTCGGTGCTCAAGCTGAAATCCGCCGGATTGAGCGAGAACGAGATCTGCCCGACCAGGTTGATGTCGTCCTCGAAGAAGGCATCGGCGCGGCCCGAGGTGAAGGTCAGCATGCTGTCCGAGAAATCCTTCGCCTGGATCAGGTTGAGGTTCAGGCCTTCCTTGCGGTCGATGCCGCGCAGGCGCATCACGGTGTTCGATCCCGTGGTCGCCACGACGGTCTTGCCCTTGAGGTCCTGCAGCGTGGCGAGCTTGTCGGCCTTGCGCGAAACGAACTTGGTGCCGACCACGAAGTAGGTGGTGCTGAAGCTCACCAGCGCCTGCCGCTCGGGGTTGTTGACGGTGGTGCCGCACTCGAGGTCGATGGTGCCGTTCTGGATCAGCGGGATGCGGTTCTGCGAGGTCACGGCCTGGCGCTTCACCACGAGGTCCGGGCTGCCGATGGCGGTCTTGATGTCCTCGACGATTCTTTGGCAGATGTCCTGGGCATAGCCGATGGGCTGGCCGTTGCCGCCGAGGTAGGAGAACGGGATCGAGGACTCGCGGTATGCCACGGTGATGGTGTTGCGCTCCTTGATGGTCTTGAGGCGGCCGGTCAGTTCGGCGGCGTTCGCGCCCAGGCAGACGAATGCGAGGGCGGCGATGGCGAGATGCGTAAGACGGGATTTCATGAGAGGTTCGAGGAGTGGCATTCAGAGCAGGTAATCGGGGTCGGTCTTGAGCAGGCGCCGCTTGATGCTCGCCAGGTGCTGGACCGCGCTTTCGTTGCCGCCGCTGCGCATCTGCGCATAGGTGGCCGCGGCCAGTTCCGGCGGCACGGGGCTGAGCTTGCGGCCCGTGGACTCGGCCAGCACCTGCACCTCGCAGGCGCGCTCGAGGTAGTACAGGTCGTTCCAGGCCTCGGCGATGGTCTTGCCGACCACCATCACGCCGTGATTGCGCATGAACACCACGTCGGCGTCGCCGATCGCCGCCGCGATGCGGTCGCCTTCCCTCGCATCGAGCGCCAGACCGTTGAAGTCGTCGACCGCCGTGCGCCCGTAGAACTTGAGCGCGGTCTGGCCGGCCCATTGCAGTGGCTGACCTTCGACCAGCGCGAGGCTGGTCGCATACGGCATGTGCGTGTGGAACGCGACGCGGGCGCGCGGCAGGCTCCTGTGCACCCGCGCATGGATGAAATACGCGGTGATCTCGGGCGGCCGGTCGCCCTTGAGCACGCGGCCGTCGAAGTCGCAGATGATCAGGTCGGAAGCGCGGATCTCGTCGAAGGCCAGTCCGAAGGGATTGACGATGAAGCAGTGGTCGAAGCCCGGCACCACCGCCGAGAAGTGGTTGCAGATGCCCTCTTCCATGCCGAGCCTCGCAGCCATGCGAAAGCAGGCAGCGAGGTCGACGCAGGCCTGCCGCACTTCGGGCGTGTCGAACAGGCCTGGATCGATCTCGTGTCGTGCGGTGTGGTCCACCGCCAATGAATGCGCCATAGGTTCCCGATGCCGGTTGTTGCCATCGACTTCCGGCGTGCGCCATGATCGGCGCGCCCCGTCTGTCTTCCATGCATCGAAGTCTCCGATCCGGGGCCCGGGAGCGTCAAATCAGAATTTGACGCAACGCGATAAGGTCTTCTAATGGCCCTCCTATGAAACTCAAGCACATCGAGGTCTTCAACGCGATCATGCTGTCGGGCAGCGTGAGTGCCGCGGCGCGCATCCTCAACGTCACGCAGCCCGCCGTGACGCAGACGCTCAAGCACGCGGAGCAGCAGCTCGGCTATGCGCTGTTCGTGCGCGACAAGGGCGGCATGAAGCCGACGCCCGAGGCGCGGCAGCTCCATCTGCGGGCGCAGAAGATCTTCGAGCAGGTCGACGAACTGCGGCGCCTCGCGCAGTCGCTGCGGCCCGACCATCTGGCGCAGTTCCGCATCGCGATCGTGCCTTCGCTGTCCACCACCTGCCTGTCGCGCGCGCTCGCGTCGTTCAAGGCCCGCCATCCGCGCAGCGCGGTCTCGATCAAGATCCTCCATTCCGACGAGATCGCGCGCTCGGTGGCGCTGCGCGAATGCGACCTGGGCATCGCTTATGGCGAGATCGACGCGCCCCCGGTCGATGCCGAGGTGGTGGGCACGGGCCACCTGGTGTGGGTCGAGCGCCGCGAAGGCGGTGCGAGGAAGCGCGCCGACACCACGGACATGCCGATCGCCGAGATCGCGGCGCGCGACTTCATCGGCATCGACAAGGACGACCTCGTCGGCAAAGCGCTGCTGGGCCTGCTGTCGGAGAGCGCGGTGTTCGCAGGAACGCGTCTCTCGGCGCAGACCTACCAGTCCGCGCTGCTGCTCACGCTCGACGGCTTCGGGCCCTGCGTGATCGACTCCTTCACCGCGGGCTTTTCGCGCGATGAATCGCTGTCGGTGCGCAGCGTCTCGCCGCGCATCCCGGTGACGGTGTCGGCGCTGTCGGTCGCCGAAGGCCGCAGGCGCGCCGACTTCGACGACCTGCTGCAGGCCTTCCGCACTTCGCTGGCGCAGGTGGACGACGCCTAGGACGTCGAGGCTTCAGGCCTCGCCCAACCAGCGCAACGCGTTCGCGATCACCTGCCGCGACTGGTCGACCAGGCTGCGCTGCCACGCGGGCTCGCCCGGATAGAAGAAGCGCAGCAGCTCGCGCCGCGTGTCCGACAGCTGCGTGCGGTCGATGCCCGTCGCCCATTCGCGCTGGTCGCGCACCAGCAACTCGAGCATGCGCTGCGGCCGCGCGGTGCCGAACTCGAGCACGGCGGCCGTCACGCGCGCCTGCGGCAGTGCGCGCTCGTAGCCCGGCGTGCTGTGGCCCGTGACCGGCGCGAAGTCCTCGGGCGCGCCGCTCTCGTGCACCGCCACCACCCATTCGCCGAACACCTCGCGCATGCGCGCCAGCGCCTCGCCCTGTTGCAGCGCGACCAGCGAGCCATAGCCGTAGGGGCCGAGCCCCGTGTGGTAGTCGACCAGGCAGACCTCGCGTGCCGACGCGCCATGGCGACGCAGCACGGCCTCGATGGTCAGGCGCGACCAGGTGGGCGTCTGGCCGCCGAAGCCCATGCCCTGCGCGAAGCTGTACTGCCCGGCCATCAGCGCGTTGTAGAGCGCCTCGCTGCCATGGCTGCGCGCGAAGTCCGCGAGCAGCGCATCGCCGGCGGCCACGGCCGAGGCATCGCCGGGATCGAGCGCGATCGCGGCATGCAGCGGCGCGTACTTGTGCGAGGGCGGCGCCTGCGCATGGTCGATGAAGTTGCGGCAGAGGTCAACGTTGTCTTCGGTGTAGCGCCGCAGCCAGGAGGCGCCCCAGGGATTGATCGCATGCACCAGCACCACGGCGGTGTCGGGCGGCAGGTCGTCGGCCGACTGCGTCAGCAGCCAGTCGATCTGGCAGCCCGAGCCCGCGAACAGCTCCACGCCATGCACGCCCGAGGTCAGCACCAGCACGCGCTGCGCGTCGGCCGGGCCGATGCGCACCACGTCGGTGGCGAGCGCCTCGCCCTGCGCGCCCGCGAGCGGATGGCCATGCACCTCGGGTGCAAGACCGCGCAGCGCGCAGGCGGCCAGGAACTTGCGGCGCGCCGTCGCGTAGTCGGCGCTGAACAGCGTGTCGGTCGGGATCATCGGCGCTCCATTCGTCAATCGATCTGGAAGCCGGATTCCCGGATGATCGGCTGCCACAGCGCGAGCTCGCCGCGCACCGCCTCGCGCAACTGCTGCGGATTGCCGGCCGCGGGATCGAAGCCCACGTTGGCCAGGCCCGCGGTGGTGGACGGCAGCGCCGCGATCTCGGCCACGGCCGCGCTCACGCGATCGACCAGGGCCTGCGAGGTGCCGGGCGGCGCGAACAGCCCGACCCAGCTCGAGCTGCCGAGCGCGCTGAAGCCGAGCTCACCGAAGGTCGGCACCTCGGGCACGCTGGCCGCGCGGCGCGGGCCGGTCACGGCCAGCATGCGGATCTTGCCGGCGCGGTGCGCGCCCAGGAAACCGCCGAGCGCATCGACGGCGGCCGGAATCTGGTTGCCCATCAGGTCGGCCAGCAGCGGCGCGCCGCCCTTGTAGGGCACGGGCAGCAGTTCGATGCCCTCCTTCTTGCCGACCACGTAGCCCACGAAGTGCGGCGAACTGCCCGCGGCGGGCACGCCGAAGCTGCGCGCCTCCTGCTTCGCGCACGCCAGCGCGAGGTACTCCTGCAGCGTCTTCGCGGGCTGCGCCGCGCTGACCGCGAGCGCCACCTCGAAGGTCGCGAGCCGGGCCACCGGCACGAAGTCCTTCACCGGGTCGTACTTCACCGAGCGCGAGGTCAGCGGCAGGGTCGAGAACATGTGGCTGTTGCCCAGCAGCAGCGCGCTGCCGTCGGGCGGCAGTGCACGGAACTGCTCGGCCGCGATCTGGCCGCCCGCGCCGGGGCGGTTGTCCACCACCACGGTGGCGCCCAGGCGCTTCTGCAGCTCCTCGGCATAGAGGCGCGCCACCGCGTCGGCCGTGCCGCCCGCGGGATAGCCCACCACCAGGCGGATGGTGCGTCCGGCCGTGGCGGACGGCTGCGCCGCGGCCAGGGGCGGCAAGGCAGCGGCGATGACGCCGGCGGGCAGCAGGGGCAGGAAGGCGCGACGCTTCATCGGGACATCTCCGAAAGACAAGGGACGGACGGCAACGAGCGGCTGGCGGGCGCGACGCGCGCCCACCGGCCACGGAACAACGAACGCAACGAAGAGGAAAAGCCGGCGCTCAGGCCTCGAGCAACTGCTCGCCGCGCGCGAGCTGGCGCGCGTAGGTCTCGGCATCTAGGTTCGCGCCGCAGACGATCAGCCCGGTGCGCTGCCCGCGCAGTTCCTCGCGCAGGGGCCCGAGCAGCGCGGCCAGCGCCGTCGCGCCGGCCGGCTCCACCGCCAGCTTGGCATCACGGAACATCACGGCCATCGCGCGGCAGATCTCGTCGTCGCTCACGGTCACGATGCGCTCCATGTGGCGCCGGCACAGCCCGTAGGCCATCGGCGTGGTCATGGGCGGCGCCAGGCTGTCGGCGATGGTCGAGAGCTTCTCCATGCGCTGCGGCGAGCCGGCCTCGAAGCTGCGCCGCATCACGTCGGCGCCCTCGGGCTCGATGCCGATCACGCGGCAGCCGGGCATCAGCTTGCGGATGGCCGTGGCCACGCCGCTGCCGAGGCCGCCGCCGCCCACGGCCACCAGCACCGTGTCGAGGCCCGGCACCTGCTCGGCGAACTCGAGCCCCACGGTGGCGGTGCCCAGCGAGGTGCCCTCGCCCTCGAAGGGATGGATGAAGGTGCGGCCCTCGTCGCGCACCAGCGCCTCGGCCATCGCGAAGCCGGTGGCGCCGTCGGGCGCGATCAGCAATTCGGCGCCGTAGGCGCGCGCCATCGCCACGCGCGCCGGATTGGCCGAGGCCTGCACCACGATCTTCGCGGAGACGCCGGCCTCGCGCGCCGCGAAGGCCGCGGCCACCGCGTGGTTGCCGGCGCTCATCGCGGTGATGCCACGCGCCTTCTGCTCGCTCGACAGTCGGCGCGCTACGTTGAGCGCGCCGCGCGCCTTGAAGGTGCCGGTGCGCTGGAACAGCTCGAGCTTCATGTGCACGTCGGCGCGGCCGAGCAGGCGCTCGACCGTGGGTCCGTGCAGCGGCGCGACCGGCGTGCGCAGCAGCGCCTGCGCATTGGCGCGCGCGGTCTCGCGAATGGCCTCGAGGTCGAGATCGGGCAGTTCGGAAGCGGCTGGGGATGCGGTGGTCATGGCGTCAGGCTCCAGGTGCGCGGCGTGCATGCGCGATGGCTTCGATCTCGACCAGCGCGCCCGGCACCATCAGGTCGGCGCGCACCGTCGAACGCGCGGGCGCGGGGCCCGCGGCGGGATCGAAGCATTCGGCATAGCTGCGATTGAATTCGGCGAAGTCCTCCACGCGCGACAGCCACACGGTGGTCTTCGCGACATCGGCGAGCCCCAGGCCCTCGGTCGCGAGGATCTCGCCGATGCGTCCGAGGCAGCGCCGGGTCTGCTCGCCAACCGTGTCGCCCTCGATGCGCCACTGGGCGTCGAAGGCCATCTGGCCGCTGACGAAGACGAGTTCGCCCTCGCGGCGCGAGGGAGAGAAGAACGGTGGGGCCACGGCGGGCGTCGGGTCGGTCTGCATGCGGGGCAGTCTATCGACGGCCGCGCGGCGCGTCCTTTGCGCGACGGGCGAAAACTTATGCGCGAGCGACGCCGCGCATGAGGACTTTCCCTCAGCCCGCCGCCAGCAGCGCGCGCACGTCCGCGGTGAATTCGCTCGCGCTCTGCGCATAGCGCATCACCACGCGCATGCGGCCCTTGCGGTCGATCAGGTAGGTGAAGGCCGAATGGTCCATGGTGTACGAAGTGCGCGTGGGCACCTTCTCGTAGAACACCTTGAACTCCTTCGCGGTCGCCTCGGTCTGCGCGAGGTCGCCGCGCAGCCCGAGGAAGCTCGGGTCGAAGGCGGCCGTGTAGGCGCGCATCACCTCGGGCGTGTCGCGCTCCGGATCGACGGTGACGAAGATCACCTGCAGGTCGTCGCCGGCCGCGCCCAGCTGCTGCTTGACCTCCGCCGCGCGCGTCAGCGCGGTCGGGCAGATGTCGGGGCACTGGGTGAAGCCGAAGAAGATCATCACCACCTTGCCCTTGAAGTCGGCCAGCGTGCGGCGCTTGCCATCGGGATCGCTCAGCGCGAAGTCGCGGCCGTAGTTGGCGCCCGTGATGTCGGTGCCGGTGAAGCTCGGCTTCGGCTCGGATTCGCCACAGGCGGCCAGCGCGGCCCACAGGGGCAGCGTGGCTGTGCCCAGCAGCAGGCGGCGGCGGGTCGTGGTGAGTACGCGGGTCATGGATGTTCCTTCGAGGGAGTGAATGGGGGAATGCGCCGGGCCACCGGCTTCGGTGTCAGCTTGCGGCCCAGCCGGCGCCAGCCGATCACCACGCCCGTGAGGCTCAGCGCCGCGCCGCCGAGGCTCAGCAGCACCATCGCCAGGTCCCACAGCGGACGGCGTTCGAGCAGCGGGCGCCAGTCCCAGCTGTGCAGCATCGCGAACAGCCAGCGGCTGGCGCGGCGATGGCTGTCGCTGCGGTTCAGCAAGGCGCCGGTGCGCGGATCGACGTGGGCCCAGGTGCCGGCCTCGTCCGCGAACACCACGCGCCAGATGGGCAGCGGCTTGTCGCCGCCGCCGGTCATGGTGTGCGGCTCGCGCGTGTAGTAGTGGCTGTCGTAGGCGGTCAGCAGCTCGATGCGCGCGACCGGCGCGCTCGAGAGCTTCGCGACCGCGGCCTTCAACGCATCGGCGTCCAGCGCCGTGGGCGCGGCGCTCGCGGCATCGAGCACCGTGGGGCGCGGCGCGGTGCCGCGCGCGAGCACGAGATCGCGTCCCGCGGCGCGGGTCCAGCGCAGCTCGCGCACCGTGCCGCCCGCCGCCGCGATCAGCGCCTGGGGCGAAGCGGCATCGGCCGGCGGCGCGAGCGGCCCGCCATTCATCGCCTCGGTGCGCAGCGCGGGCGCGCCGCTGTCGAACACGCGCCAGGGGTTCATCGACATCAGCCCGCTGAAGATCCAGGTCAGCGTGACGGCCGCGAACAACAGGCCCGTGATGTGATGCCAGCGCATCATGAAGCCGCGGTACGGCGAGCGCGAGCCGCTG